>Ga0073936_10004338_pt1 | contig 19718 bp, 14 predicted proteins | sample AliMusrvi5mmetaG_FD_87041 | JGI IMG/M metagenome (GOLD analysis project Ga0073936, IMG submission 87041) | Freshwater lake bacterial and archeal communities from Alinen Mustajarvi, Finland, to study Microbial Dark Matter (Phase II) - Alinen... | ecosystem: Environmental > Aquatic > Freshwater >... | reverse complement strand
CCGATCGCCTTGCCCATGGCGCCGCCGACATTGGCGTCGATTTCGTCAAAGACCAGCACGGGAATGCTGTCATGGTTGGCCAGGACCGCTTTCACGGCGAGCATGACCCGGGAAATCTCGCCGCTGGAAGCAATCGCCCGAAGACAACGGGCCGGCTCCCCTGCGTTGGGCGCGAAGGTAAATTCAATGCTATCCAGCCCTGAGGGTCCGGGTTCGGCCGTATCGAGGACAACGCCGAAGGCCCCGTGCTGGAACCCGAGATCGCGCAGTTCACCGGTGATGGTTTCGGCCAGCTTAACGGCCACGCTGCGGCGCGACTTGCCGAGCTTGGCCCCGGCCTGATCCACTTTGCTGCGCGCCTCCGCGATGCGGCGATCGAGTTCGGCCAGGCGTTCGCCGCGGGTCTCGAGGTCACGCAACCGGTTGTTGGTGCGCTCCAGGAACGACAGAATCTCGGGAACTGTGGCCCCGTATTTCCGCTTCAGCCGCTGGTACTGCGCCAGGCGCTCGTCCAGCCACTGCAGCCGCCGGGGATCGGCCTCGATATCTTTCACGCGCCGCTCGACCGAATCGGCCAGCTCCCGGATTTGCACGGCGATCGAGTGGGCCTCGTCGCGCCAGCCACCTGCCTCGGGGACGAGCGCGGCGAGTTCGCCCAACGCCTTTTGCGTGAAGGCCAGCCCGCCAAACGCGGCCGTTTCGCCGTCGAGCAACGCGTTCCGGATGCCGTCCGCCAATTCGAGGATGCGCTGGGCGTTGCCCACCTGCCCCTGTTCCAGGACGATGGCCTCATCCTCTCCTTCGACCACTTCGGCTTCCTCGATCTCCTTGACCTGGAAGCGCAGCAGATCGATCTGCTGCATCACATCCTGCTCATCGGCCGTCTCGAGCTCCTTGCGCTCGGCCTGCAGACCCCGGTAGGTGTCGTAAAGTGTTTCGTAGCCTCCGCGCGCGTCCCACAGGTGCCCGAACGCGTCGAGGATATCGAGCTGGAACTGCGTGCCGAGCAGCGACTGATGGTCGTAGGGGCCGTGCATGTCGACGAGACGTTCGCCCACGCGCTTGAGCACCTGCAGCGTGGTCGCGCTATCATTGACAATGCTCCGGCCCGAGCCATTCGGGGCGAGGGTCCGGCGGATGACGAGCTGGCCTTCTTCGCACGCCGGAAGCCCGACCTCGTCGAGGATGGCGTCGATGCCCGACGAGTCGGACAGGTGGAACACGGCCTCGGCCACGCACTGGTCGGCGCCGGCACGGATCAACGATTTGTCGGCGCGTTCGCCGAGCAGCAAGCCCAGCGCGCCGATGATGACGGATTTCCCGGCGCCGGTCTCGCCGGTAATGACGTTCAGTCCCGGCTCGAACTCGACGGTAATGTCCTCGACCAATGCGAGGTTACGTACGCGGAGCGTCTGCAGCATGGCCGGACGATACTAATCGCGAGACCCGAATTCCAGAGTTAAATGCAGCGCCGTCCTTACGCTGCCGAGCAGCCGGGCCTGTTCCCGCTCCGCCGGGGCAGGCGTCCGATGTCGTAGTAGTTGGCCTCGATCCATGCAAGCAGTTCCCGGCCGAAATCCACCAGGATGTCCGGCCACGTGTGCCACGTCCATTGGAGCATGTCCGCCAGCGCCACGCCGATGGCCGCCACGCCCAACCCCTGAAGCAACATGCGTCTCTTCGCCATGGTCAATCGCGGTCCCTCCGAACGTTAACTCTACGAATCCAGCGTTCTCTGCCGCGCCATCCGCCCGCCACCCAGACACTTACCCCCACCTCTTGGTGGTCGGTGCAATGCCCTCCGATTTCTCATGACTTCGCCGACATGCGACTCAGAACCTCCAGAACCAACGTGCGACGTTCGGGAGCGAGGCGTTGCAGATGCTCACGATCTTTGTGGGCACGAAAGGCGTCCTGTAGAATCTCAAAAGGCAGCGGGTCGGCCAGGGTTTCCAGCAACTTAGCCGCCTCAGCCGGGCTAGTGAGTCGTGCATAGGAAATGAATCCATCTACAGTAAAATCGAAGACTGCCGTGTCTTTCGGGTGCGTTGCACACCATGCAGCCAGGGACGGCAGTACGGCTCGCCATGACGGGGCATCGTCCCGGCACAATTCTCCGAAGACGCGACGCGAGGGTCCGTAGTTAGGCTCTAAAACAAGCGCTCTCGTCGCAGCTACTCGCGCCTGTTCTTCCCGGCCGGGGATCTTTGACAATACCTGCGCCAGACCTGAGTATGGATAGGCATACTGCGGGTCAAGTTCGATGGCCTTGCGGTAGGCGGTTTCTGACTCCGCGAGTCGATCCAATTGATTCGCAAGCAGATCACCAAGTCTATCCCACAGGAAGACATATTGCGGATCGAGTTCGATGGCCTTGCGATAGGCGCTCTCCGCTTCCGCAGGTCGGCCCAGATTGTAACTGAATAGGATGCCGAGTCCTAACCATGGGAAGGAGGATTGTGGATTGAGTTCGTTGGCCTTGCGGTAGGCAGCTTCGGCTTCGGCAAAACGGCCCAAGTGATCTTGGAACAAAACTCCAAGGCCATACCAAGGCCAACCATTTCCTGGGTCGAGTTCCACAGCCTTGCGGTAGGCGGTCTCGGCTTCGGTAAAACGCCGCATCTTATCCCGGAAGAGGTTGCCGAGACCGTACCACGACATAGCGTGCTTCGGGGCGAGTTCAATGACTTTGCGGTAGGCCGTCTCTGCGAGGGGCCAAGCTTCCTTCTCGCGCAACACGTCAGTCAGGGAATACCACCAACGAGCATTGTCGGGTTTGTAGCCCACCTTCTTACGCAGTTCCTGGGGAAGATGAGAAAAAAAGGCCACGATGTCCAGTTCTCCTGCGACAGCGGGGAGGTGCTGCTTGGCGTGAGCCACATCAAGCCACTCATCGAACTTGGCAAGCGTTTCCTGATCCCACGTTTCCTTGATCGTGGCGTGCAGGATGCGACGGCGCGAATCATCGTTTTCGGCACGTGCTAGAGCGCTGGCCATCAAGTCTCGGGTGTCGCGCAAGCCCTCTTTACCGGTGCAGGCGGTACGGCCCGCCACCCGAGCAATCGCATCTGCTTGGTCCGGATCAGGGAACAGAGCGCGCAAGGTGAGCACAAACCAATCGAATCTGCGACGCGCGGTGCGTCCATGGCGCATGAGGTAATGGATGTTTGAGAAGCGGTCGGCTAAGAGATACGTCTTTCGTTTCGGACTGCCGGCCGCTTCGACGGCGATACCGGAGCGGACGAGATTCCGGAGTTGGGCGCTGACTTGATTGCTAGGCAGTCGCGTGGCCTGGGCCACGGTGGCTACTTCAACTGGTTCCCAGGCAAGCGCCACGGCGTCCACGATGCGTTGCTGCTGCATGGGCAGAGCGTCCAAAATGGCCTTGAAATAGGGAGTGAATTCGTCAACGAGGCGCTCCAGATCCTGCCGCACGTCACCACGTAAGCCCTCCGCCAAAAGGCGGTAGAAAGTCTTCATAAGGCGAGGGTTCCCTCCCGTGAGAACGTGCAACGAGCGGATGGTTCCGGGCCTCTGTTCGATGGTCTCGATGACGCGGGTGTCGCCACGCCGCTGCGCCAATGCGAGGAGAGATTCGCGCATCTCTTCCAACGTCAGCGGCGAGAGTTCGAACAGCCTGAAGAAATCGAAAAACGGCTCATCAAGGCCGGTGATCTCATCGAAATGCCGGGTAGCCGCCCCGAGGATCATGATGCGGTCATCTTCCATGAGGAAGGCGCGCAGACGATGCAAAGCTTCGGGGTCGTGTATTGAGGAAAAGACCTCGTTAAGGTTGTCAACGAACAGTACAACACGTTTCCCGCTGTGATCGATAGCCGCAAGGAATGCTGTGCGGGCTCGATCCTCGAGTCCGACTCCATCTTGCGCCAGCAGGCGCTCCGCCTGGCCGGCCGCGGATTGCGTGGCGAGTTCCCATTGGCGTATGGCCTCAAGCCAAAAATCCGCCAAGTCGCCGACTCGGCGGCTTTCCTCGTCGAACACCACAGGTTGCCATTGCCGTGCAAGATCAGGATCACGACCTATGGAGTGAGCAACAGCCCAAAGAGTTGTTGTCTTCCCCATGCCGCGAGCTCCGATTAGCACAACATGCTGCGGTGGTTTGCTGGAGGTGTTATCTCGGACGATACGAAGCAGCGTCTCCAGCAGGGTGCGTCGCGCCGTGAACTCACCAAGCAACACCTCGGGCGGGAGCATGGCGGGGTTGTGGATGGCAAAGGGTGTGTCATTCATGGTGGTCACGCGAGGCGCCGGGTCCAGTAATCACGTAGGATGTTTGAAGCGAAACGCGTCCGGTGCCCATCCTGTGGGGGTTGTGCTACGTAGCCATCGTGTTTTAAGGTATCGAGTACATAGTCCAATTCCTCGGCCACATGGGCGCGGTGGGCGTCGTCCGGCACAAGACGCGCATGCAGTTCATTGAACTGCTCGCGCGTCTTCCCAGCGGGGTCAAGGCAGAGTTCTTTCAGAATTTCACGTGCAAGACGGAGTTCACCCGCGTCGAATACCTTGGGCAAGCGATCCCACATTTCCGAGCAGTATTTGTTACGGTTGCCGCCCACTAGATGATCGCGGTAGATGTCGTGTAGATTCACGGCTGAAGGCGTCTTCTTCTTCGCAACGCACTGCCACTCCTGAATCTCGGAGATAAACAATTGGAGAATGATTGGCCAATTGGTTCCCAGTAAACGCAGAATGCACCGTCGGCCAGACCCGGTCAGCGAGATGCCTTCGTCGTGGGCAAGTTGCTGTAGGAAGGCGAGGGCCTCGTGCTCGCTTAGGGGTAGGATTTCCACCGTATCGAATTCGTTAATGGTCGGTGACAAGCCGAGCCGGCGCACCAACCCATTGAGGCCAATGGACCCCGTAACGAGGAATCGCGCCGGATGGTCGGTCAGTTCCTGCCGCGCATGACGAAACCACGCCAGCACTGCTTCCACTTCGTGCGGCGAGGACTTCTTCGCCACCAAGTCAAGGAACCAGGGAAATTCATCAAGAAGGTAAAGGATCGGCGCACGAGAATCGACGAGGAGGGCAAGGAACGCGTCAGCAATCGGACGCCAGTCTTGGACTCCCGCAGGATTCAGTTTGAAGCCTCCACCTCCAGGAATGGTCACGCTATCGATACGCTTCAGAAACCTGGCAAACGCCTTGGCTGTCTTGTCCCATCCCGGCCAGTTGGCACTGGGTTCATCAACCAAGGCCTTAGTTGCGACGATCATTTCCTCCAGCCAAGCCGCCACAGTGTGGTGTTTCTCCAAGTTGATGAAGACCGCGACGCTGCCCTCAGGCGGACTATCACGAAGAGCCTTGAGAATTGACGTTTTCCCCGTGCGCCGCGGTCCCAAGAAGGCGACGTTGCCACGTGTGAGTGCCCGGATCAGACGTTCAGTGACGAGTGGACGAGGGAAATAGTTGTCTCCAGTGACTGGTGGTCCTATACGACTTTTCATGAGATGGCCTCCTCTTTTGTGCAAAATATACATTGCCACATCATCGTGCGCAACAAACTTATTGCGCATTATGCGCGTTGCGCAATTGCCATTGATCGCGTTGAGATCGGAGCGCCACCCCTGGAAAGTGGAGCAAGGGCAGGTGCTACCTGAAGCGGGTAAGCCGAGGAAAGTCCAGCCGCTTTAACCCGCCACCGCATCGACTTCGAGCTCGAACAACAGGTTGGCTCGGCAAATGGCGGCCTGAGCCACAGCGAGCGACGCCTCGGAAAGGCCGCGTTCCCGGCAGGCAGCGTGGAAGAGAGGGAGATCCGCCAGATCGGTGAAATACGCGATGCCGCGCGTGACACCATCCCAATCCATGCCGCGCGACTGAAGCAACGCCTGTACCACGTCCAAAGTTCGCCCGATCTGGCGAGAGGGATCGCCCAAATGCACGGTTTGTCCGTCCTGGCCGATACTGGCCGTGCCGGAGATCGTCAGCCAGCGATGGGTCGGGAAACCCAGTTCAACCGCACGACTGAACGAACTCCGATAGTTAAGCGCTGAACCTTGCAGCGGCGACGGCACGGCCTGGATGCGGACGGCACCGCTCCTGGGCTGGACGGCGAACAGATCGGCCGTCAGCGCCGCACCGGCCGAATTCCCCGCACCGATGCCGGTGCTGGCTGGCACCCGCTTCTCGAACACACCGTGCCCGGCAAAGAAGTCCGTCCTCACCACGTTAAACGTGGGATACCACTCCAACAGGCGATCCAGGTAGAACCACGTTCGCACCGTATCGGTGAACTCGAATCCATGCGCCGCCAAGGCCGCCGCAAGGGACTCCAGCACGTCGCGGGCCTGAGCGTCCCGAGGCGCAGCCGGATCCTGTGGCAGGACGCCGCTTAGTCGGCAGTAGCGCGCCTGTTCGTCCTCGTAGACATACCCGATACCGCGTCCACGGTGGCTGACCGGGACGAGAGGCGTGCCGGTCATGGCAACCGCCTGCATGGAAGTCACCGCCCCATCGCGGCTGGTATCGCCCCGTAACCAGACCGCGCAGCCGTCCGCCTGGGTACTTTCCGAAAGGGGCATGCCGTTATCGCTTCCTGTGAAAACGAACCGAGTCAGCACCCGGGCATCAAGGGCCGCCGCGACGGCGCAAACAGCCCGGTGCATGGCCGCGCCATCCCGACCGTTAACGGTGATGGTGTGTTCCGAGCGAGATGGTAGCGCCACGGTTGATACGCCGGGGTTACCGTCACTTCTTTGGAGTCTTGCCTGCATCTGCGTTCTTCCTCTCCGGGTGATCCGTCGTTTGAAAAGGCACGGCAGGCAGCGTGACCGTCACCCGCTCCCGGAACGGGCGCTTGCCGCCGGCCGCAGCCCCGGCGCCGGCCGCCGCATTGGTTGCCGCCACACTGCCCGGCGGCACCGCCTTAACAGCAGGCGCGTTGCCGCCACCTTTGGAAACCGGGCCATCTGTATCCAACGGCATGGTCGCACTCAGAATGAGATTCTCCCTCAGCCCCACCGCGACCTTGCTCTCGGTCCGGATCGTCATGAATCCGCTTGTCTTCCCAGGTGGGACGAGACCCCGCCGCAACGTGATGCCCTTGGGCGGATCGACAAGCTCCAGCCGCAACGGTCCATCAAATCCCGCCCGACGGGTGGCCGTCAATGGAAACTCCATCTCCTTTCCGACCGGCAGGTCCAGCAATCCTTCGTCGGGCAGTTCGACCGCCACCGTGAACGGAGCGGGCGAGTCTTTCACCATAACGACCCAGTCGTGGGCGGGCACAAGATGTCGATAGATGAAGGCCTGCATCATATCCTCGGCCGGAATCACGGGGCGAATGAGCGATTTGCCGGCCACCACAGCCGCGCCAGTCAACTGCGGGTGCAACGCAACGCCAGCGCGGCTCCTGCCGGAAGCCGACAGGGTTACGCGCACGTTGTCCACCCCATCCGGGATGATTCCACCCGCGAGCGAAAGTCCCGCCGCGGGCGCCTCGTCCAGGGCCAGCCGGACCGCTCCTTTGAAACCGTCCCGACGAATCGCCTGGACGGCAAACGCGACGGTCCCGCCCTTTGCCACGCCAAGCGACGCCGGCGTGGCCCGCAGTTCGAAATCCGGCGCGGGCGCACCCAACCGAAGCCGGTACGCGTAATCGTCCCCGCCCTTCCCTTGCGTGTCGAACAGGGTCACCGTGTAGGTCACGTCTGCCGGCAAGGTCACAGTCAACTCTGAGTCAGCCTGATGCGTGATCAAACCCTGGGCTTTGTCCTTCACGTCGTCATTCTCACCGAGCCGCACGCCCTGACTGTTGGAGAGAATAAGGTACGAATCGAGAGGCGAACCAAGACGCCGCGCCCGCACCTCCAGGCAGACGACCTCTCCCGTCTTCCCCGCAAACGTAAACGTATCCCGCTGTCCCGGAACGCGAATACGTCCGTTCACGACGACAGGCAGCGAGAGCGGTTGCCCCGGGCCCGGCCGGGTTGCCGCGTCGCCCGCGAATACTTCCGGATCTTCTCCCACGGCAAACGGAACGTCAGGCGCGGCAAGGCCGTCCCGGCTTACGGAGATGGGCAGAATGCAGGGTGCGGCCTGCGTGACAATCAGGCTGGCCGTATCGCCCGGCAGATTCCAGCCGACCAGTTTCACCGCCACGGGCGTAGTGCCGCGCTGCGCGCCCAGCGGGAACACGCTTGTGACGAACGGCAGTTCGCCGACCCTGATTCGGTACACGAAATCCTCCCGTCCCCTGCCGATTGAATCCCGAATTGTCAGTCGGTACGTTCCGTTGCTGGGAATTTCACAATACAGGACCGGATCGGGATTGAACTTGTAGTCGTCATCGTAGGCGATTTCCCGGCCACGGGCGTCGCTCAGCGACAGCGTGGCTTGAAACCAGCCGGGCACGGCATCGGCAAGATACGGAATCAAGGCGCGCGCCGCCACCGCCGCCACAAGATGCTGACCTTGACGGGCATTGAACTCGAACATATCGACATCGCCCGGCATGATTTGACCGTTTATGGTTACCGGCAGGTACGGCAGCAGGTTGGCCTTGGCAGGTCTATCGTTCGGCTCGATTTCCTTGAACTCGCGCAGTTGGCCGACCTGAAACACGAGTGGGCCCGAAAGTCCATTCGACGTCACCAGCCGGATCTCGCGGTCGCCCGGCGCCGCCTGCGGCGCGATCGCGATTGAGAGCTTCACGACCTCATCGATCACGGACTGGTTACGTTTCTTGCGCTTGGGACCGCCTTCCCTGCCCGCGTCCGGTTCTCCGGCGTCCGTAATCCGAACCGTCACACCGGTCCCGGAGACCAGACCGGCCGTTGCCCCGAGGATGTATTCGCCGCCGATGACCGCCTCGACGGTCGTGCCCTGCTGCCCGCCCGCCGGGTACACGTAGCCGATATGCGGAATGCGCTCCTGCTGCGGGCGGGGCGGGGCGGCCCACACTGCCGCCGCGCTCAGCCAGAAGGCGCACAGTCCCAGGCGACGAATCCCCCGGCTCACATGATCTCCTTGAGAATGCCGCCGGTTTCGCCGGCCGGGATCTCGTTACCCGCCAGCGGCGATACCGCCACCTGTTCCCCTTGCGGCGTGGTCAGCTTTGCGCCGGCATCGATCCCCAGCAGCGCATAGAAACTCGCCAGCAGATCCCACGGATAAATGGACCGCTCGATCACCGTCTCGCCGTGATCGTCGGTCTTGCCGACTACTGTGCCGCCCCGAAATCCGCCGCCAGCCACCAAGGCGGAGAAGGCTTTGCCATAGTGTCCCCGGCCGCCGTTCCACGGCGCTTCCCACTGGACCTTCGGGGTCCGGCCGAATTCGCCGCTTACCCAGACGATCGTGCTTTCCAGCAAGCCGTGTTCAGCCAGATCCAGCAACAGGGCCGAGAGGGCTTTGTCTAGTTCGGGCAGCTTGGTGCCCATGGTCTGGAAATGCTGCTTGTGCGTATCCCAACCGCCGTGGTTGATGGTCACGAACGGCACGCCCTGCGCCACGAGCCGGCGGGCCAGCAGACAGGACTGCCCGAACGTGGTCCGGCCGTACCGATCGCGCCGTTCGGGCTTCTCCTCGCTTAGCGCAAACGCCCGGCCCGCCTCCCCCAAGATCATCGCGTAAGCCTGCTCACGGCAATCGCCCAAGTTCTTCACCAGCGGGTCGTCCGGCAAGTCCTTGCCAAACCGGTCCAGCTCGCCCAGCAACGCCCGGCGATCCCGTTGCCGGTCGGCGGTGACGTGCTCCGAGACGATGCCATCGACCGCGAACGGATCTTTGGCCGGGTCTCCACCCGTGGAAAACGGCGTGTACTTGGACGGCAGGAAACCCGCCTCAGAGAACCGTCCCTGGGGTTTGGTGACCGTGATATACGGCGGCAGCAGGCCGCGATAGCCGCCATTGACGCCCTTGAAATAGGAGACGATGGCGCCGACTCCCGGATACACGAGGCTGCCGCCGGACTTCCGGCCGGCCTGAACGAGATAGGCGGCGGTCTCGTGGCTGTTGTTGCCATGGGTCATGCCGCGCAGCAGCGCGTACTTGTCGGCCATCGCGGCCAGAAGCGGCAGCATCTGCCCGATCTCGATCCCGGCGACATTCGTGGCAACGGGCTTCCCGTAGGGCCCGCAGTAGTCACGTCCTGCGCCGGGCTTGGGATCGAACGTATCGAGGTGCGATGGGCCGCCCCACAGCCACACCTGAATGACCGACTTGGCCTTTCCGCGCCGGAAGGGCGCCGCCGCAGGAGCCGGCTTGGCGCTGTCCGCCCACGCGACAACGCCGTCGGCGAGGAGCAAGCCGGCGACGCCACCGATCCCGTACGTCACGAACTGACGCCGGGTCATCGGTCTGTCGGGCGATGTATGAATTGCTTTCATCTGGCCAGTCTTCAGTGCTTCAGCACAAACTCCCTGGAGTTGATTAACGCCCACGCCAGATCGCAGACGGCATCAATCGGCTTGCGCGTGGGCGAATCCAAATAAGTCGCCGTTGTCCGCTTCTCCTCCTCAGTCGGGAAACGGGACAGAATCCGAATATACAACTCCTCGACGCATTTCGAGTCGTCCAGTTTCGCCACTGTCTCCGCCGGTTGCTGCTTGCGACCTTGGCCGGGCTTGGGGGGACCCGAGACCAATTGCTGGAGCATCCTGCAGCGCTCAATCTTGTTCTCGAGCGGACTCGAATTCAGCAGGGTCTGCGCCTGAAATACGGAGGGGGCGGAGACGCGCTCCGATTCGAATGAGGTGTTGCGGGGCGGGCGTCCGAAAAGCTCCAGGAACGCCGACTCCATGCTGCCGTCAGCGAGCGTGATGGCCCGCTGATCGGACGGCAGAGACGCGAACGGTTCCGGGATGGGGCTCACGTATTTCTCGGTGCCGCCGACGATCTGGTTGATGGCGTCCAACAATGGTTCCGCATCAAGTCGCCGCAGCCGATAATGCGAGAAACCCGTATCGTCCGTCTTGTTGCGGGGGATCGGCTGGGAGGATCGTTGGTAGGTGTCCGAGTTCAAAATCAGCCGGTAGATTCGCTTGAGATCGTAGCCGCTGCCGACCAACTCCTTCTCCAGGCAGGCCAGCAGTTCCGGACTCCACGGCGGGTTGAACGCCTTCATGTCGTCCGGCTCGTGCACGATGCCGTGCCCGGTCAGCCAATACCAGATCCGGTTGACGATGTTGCGGGCGAACCAGGGGTTGCCGGGCGCCGTGAGCCAGTCAGCCAAAGCCACGCGCGGATCCTGGTCCGGCGCAAGAACGACGGATTTGCCGTCGAGGTGCGCGGGTGAAATCGAGAGGTTTGTGTGGGCGGGATCAGGAAGCCTGCCATCAGGATTGAAAAAAACGATCTCCTCTTTCCACTCGTCGGTTGCCTTGTAGCCCACCTTGGCGAAGAAGGCCGAGAACCCGAGTATCTGGTTGGTCGTGAATCCTGATTCGCCGAGGCGGAGTCCCATGAAAACCAGCGCGACGTTGTCGGCAATCTGCCGCGGCGAACGTTCCTGGAACGTGCGGTAGAAGTTGGCGGGCGGCACGCGAAAGTTACTACCACTGGCCGTCAGCAGTTCCCGGACGAATTGATCGTATGGTTTGTTGTCGCGAATCGAATCCCGGACCCAATGGTCGTAGGCCTGAACGGCGTTCGGCCACAAGTTGCAGGGGAACTCCGACTTGATGCGCAGCAGGTCACCCCACTTCAAGCCCCAATAGTCGGCAAACTCGCCCCGGGCCAGCAGGGTATCGATCAACCGGGCCCGCTTATCCGGGTGTTGATCGGCCAGAAACGCGCGCACCTCGGCGGGCTGCGGCAGCGTACCGATCGTATCCAGGAAGACCCGCCGGATGAATACCTCGTCCGAACAGAGCGGCGAGGGCTGGAGTCTGTGTGCTTTGAGGCCAGCCGCCACAAGTGCGTTAATTCGAGCGCTGCCGGACACGTTTGTGACCGCTGTGCCCCTGACCGCCTGGGAACACTGTCCGGGATGGGGCACAACCCACACCGTGAGCAGCATGCAACCTGACACTATTTTGCCGAGGCTCGTCATCAATGGAACCGCTCCGCAAGACTCCCACACTCACAGAACGGCGGACCCGGCATTCTATTGCCTCAGTCACTGCCTCAATCGACGCGAGACCCGCTTCTTGGAACCATAGTGGGCATGCGCTTCCCGGACAGCGCCGGGTTCTGTCCGCCCGCCACCGCGCCTGCGATGCAAATCACGCACATCCACGACGCGGAGTCCTTCTGCCTTGGCGGCTGCAAGTTGTCTCTCGTCGGCGGAGACGAAAATCGAGCAACCCCATTGGACGGCAATCGCCACATGGATCAGGTCCAGCGTACGGCAGCCCGTCTTCGCCGTTACCCGTTCGCCAATAGATCGGGCCTTGTCGAACGCCTTGACCCAGTTCGCAGGCCGAAGGACAAGAAATCCGTCATTTGCGGTCGACTCTATCTTCTGCAGAATAGCCAGACACCGGTCCGCCTCGATCTCGCCACGGAAGGCCTTCAGCCGAAAGGCGTTCTCCAGTTCCAACCTTTGGAACAAACTGAGCGGTATGGCTTCGCCGTGACTCTCCAAGTAGGCGGTCATCGTATCGCTGAAGCTCTCCGGAACGTAGAGCGGAACCAAAACGCCTGTATCAAAGTAGGCGTGCATCAACGGTCTCCCCGTGACTCGTACACGATCTCCGACACAGGTTTGCCTGGCAACGGCTTCCCGCCCCACGCCTTGCGCCGCCACTCGCCAACTGCCGCCCAATCGACCTTGCGTCCGGCCAGTGCGGTATCGCCGCCCGCCACCAGTCGCGCCACGACCTTGTTACGGCGACGAATCTCGATCTCCTCGCCGTTTTCGACCCGGCGCACATAGGCCGCCAAATTGTGCTGTACCTCACGAATCGTTGCCGATTCCATCATCAGCCTCCTCTCTAAAATGCAGCACATATTGCAGCACATATTGCCTCGGGCGGCAAGTCGGGAATCGCAGACCGGAAGCGGTAGAGGATGAGATGGTGGGGCCGACGGCATCCTTCCCCTCGCTCGACGCAGGTTGCGCTGGCCGTGCCCCCGAAAAACCGCTTGCACTACACGCAGCCACGCACCAGATTGTAGACGTTAATCCAGTCAATGGAGGCAACTGCAATGAAGTCGCTATCGAATGCCGTTTTGCTGATGGGCGCCCTGGCCCTGACCGTGATCTGGGGCTGCGCGCCGCAACGCACGCCGAACGTGAACTACGTCCTCCGCCCTGGTGCCGGTGAACAGGAGGTCTCCCAGGACGACAAGGACAAACTGGGAACGATTCTGGACACCGTTGCCGCCAAGTACGGTATGGCCAAAGTTCCCCGGCGCCAGGCGGATATGCTCAGAGACTACCAGCCCAGCCAATCGCTGATGACCGGCCTGACGGCCATCGTCGAGAAGACACGAGTGGTGGTGCAGGTGATGCCGCTAATGCCCGGGGTGGACGAGAAACCGGTGTACGCGGAATTCAAGAGCGTTCTGGAAAAAGGCCTGCAAGCTGCCTTTGGCAGCCGGGTCAGTGCAGTGACGGAGTGACACCAGCAAGATCCGCGAGATGCTGGACCGTCGCTGAGTCAGGTGGCCAGCAGACGCGTCGCCAGCAGACGCGTCTCACCCGCCGGGGCGCCACCATCCCGGACCCACAACTCATCCAGCAAATCAGCGGCGGTCCGATCGGGATGCTCGCGCTGGAGAAGCGCCAAGGCCACCGCCGCGCCGCGAGCGAAACGGGTGGGCTCGATGCCGGCCTCTAGCGCCCTCCGCATGGTACCGATCAGGCGGTCGTCCCAGCCAAGTTTGCGGCGCGGGTCGCGGATCACGCGGTCCACGCGGTCACGCAGGTATGGGTTGACCATGCGGGTCATCAGGTCGTCAACGTACAGACGGTACCCGTCCGCCGTAAACAAGCTGTCGCTGCCGCCGTGCCGCGCAATCACGGCGCCGCCCGATTCGAACAGGAAAGCGTCGCGCACGAAGGACATCAAGTCGGCGTCGGCAGCCGCCTCCGACATGTAGGTCAGTCCTCGGGCAGCAGCCATATACCCCAGCAAGGCGTGTGCGGCGTTGTGCCCGTAGAGTTTGGCTTCCTCGAACGGAAGCAGGTCGGCCTTTTCCTCGAATACGGCGATCCCGCGCCTGAAGCCGGGCAGCGCGATGCGACTGATGAGGATACGGTTGAAGACCTCCACCAGGATGGCGCGCCGTAAGCCCGGGGCCATGGGCACCAGTGGCGTCGCGCCGGAATCGGCCGCAGTATCGATCACCTGGCTCATTTTGCCGATGACGGTGTTCAAAAACTGGACACGACTCCCCAAGTCCACCGCCGCCGCATGACCCCGCACTTTCGCTTCCAGGATCTCGGCGGCATGGTTGTGATTTTCGGCCGCATAGACGACGCAGTCGGGACCGCCTTGGCGAACCTTAAGCGCCAGTCCTTCGGCCAGGACCCGCGCCACCGACGCCTGGCCGCGATCGAAGAAATCCACGCTCGGTAAAGCCGTGGCAATCTCGCGCGCCCCGGCAATCGCTTCCACCAGGGCCTGATGGTCAGCCGCCACCGCGGGATTGAGCATCTCCACGCCCGCCACCTCGTGCGCTTCCACGCCGTGAGCCGTCGCGACATTGAGGGAATACCGGCCGTGCGCACGCCGGATACCATCGACCGTTTCGGCCATGATTTCGGCCACGACAAGCCGTCCAAACGCGCCCGAGCGGGCGGCTTCGAATAGGAACAGACCGCTCTGGATCGGTCCAAAACCGAAGCCAACGAAAGTCCGCGCGTCGCTCATCTCACGCTTGCCCCCAGAACGTATGCATCGGATACCGTCATGGGAGACCCCGCCCATCCCGGGGGCCGCGCCAAGTGCCCGAGTCAAGCCGCGTCCAATCCGGCCCCGGCGGCGTGTCGTCCAGCCGCTGCCAGCCGGCCGCCTGCCGGGCCGCGACCCGGTCCCATGTCGGTACGCCACTCGTGGCGTCGGCCTGCTCAACGCTGCACGCGCCAACGGCCACGGCGGCATCAATCGTCTGTTCAGGGGGCAGACGTCGCAGCAGGCCCATGAGGAACCCCGCGATCGTGCAATCGCCCGAGCCCGTGGTGCCGACGACGGCAGCCCGATAACACGGCGTCGCCAGTTGACGACCAATCCACTCGGGGCCTGGCCGGGCCCGACCCGTCGACTCCAGCCGTGATCGGTCCGACGTGGTCGCCAGATAGAGGCCCTCGTCGCCAAGCTTGATGGCTGCAATCGCCGCACCCAACGCCAGCATCCGCCCGGCCAGTTCGTCGAGCAACCCGGGTTCGGCGCCGGCCACGATGCGCGCTCCATTCCGGGCGGCAATCCGTTCGAACCGAGGCCGATCGAGCATGAACAGGATTTCGTCGAAGCTGGGAAGAAACACGTCAACATGCGGAAGGACCCGCTCGATCAGTGCCGGCCAGTTGGCGCGTCCTGCGGCCGAATCCGGATCGGGGCGCGCCAAGTCCAACGACGCTGTTGCCCCCGCGGCTTTCACGCGCCGGAACAGCGTTTCCAATTCGGCGCCGTCCTGCTCGTACATGCGCCGCATCAGGGGAGGATAACCGAAGTGAACGAGCGCGGCGGCGCGCAACGTCTCAGCGCTCACGTCTTCGGGACCGAACGTGTCATTGGCGCCCGGACAGTGCAGGAAGATGCGATCGGTGCCGGGCGGGCTGATTACCACCGTGTAGGAGGTCGGCTCCCGTCCCACGATCAGCCGGCTCCCGAGTCCCGGGCCGGCCTCTTCCAACAACGAACGCACGACACCGCCAAGGTGGTCGTCGCCGATCTTGCCCAGCAACCGGACGGGAACGCCGAGCCGATGCAGGGCCAGGCCCGTATTGGGGACCGCACCGCCTGTTGAGAGCACCGCCGCACCGACATCGACGAGTTTGCCCGGCACGAGCAGGCGATCCAAACCTGTTTCGGCTCCGTGCAGGGTCGGTATGATGTCGAGACAGATATGCCCCGCAACGGCAATGAACGGTTGGTTAGTCATAGGCACTCGCGGTTCTCCGGCGAACCACTACCGCCGGGGCCAGGTACAGGATGCGCATGAGTCTGTGGTCTCCCTGTCAGGTCGTCAATCAATCGGGCCGGGCGGGCGGAAGGCGAGCTTCGCGGGCTCGAACGAGGTAAGTCAGGATGCCCCGCGAGAGGCCCTCGGCCACCTTGTCGCGGTACGACTCATCCGTCAGGCGGGTCGCCTCGCGCACGTTGGAAAGGAAGCCGCACTCCACGAGCGCCGCGGGGCACACGGCATTGCGAATCACAAAGAACCGCGCGCGGCGGACGCCACGATCATCCGCGTGGGTCTGGCTCAGAACGCCTCGATGCACGCAATACGCGAGCAGCAAATTGGCCCCGTCGAAACGGTTGCCCGGGCACGATATGGGCCGGGCCAGACGCCGGCCATCGATGGCGTCGGCGGTGGAGGGATACCCGGCGGCAGGGACGATGTACGTCTCCACCCCCGAAGTGGACAGATCACGAGAGGCGTTCAGGTGGATGCTCAGGAAGAGATCGCCTTTCTCGTGCGCCGCGATTCCGCAGCGCTCGTCCAAGGTGACCGCCGCATCCCGGTCGCGCGTGAGGACGACATTCACGCCGCACGCCCGCAGTCGCAATCGAAGCCGCTTCGCCAAGTCCAAGGTCAAACGCTTTTCCTCGACAAGGCGGGCCGTACGGGTGCCCGGATCAGTGCCGCCGTGGCCCGCGTCAATGATGACCGTGCCGAGCGGGACCTTCTTCAGGATAGCATCCGGGTTCAGCAACGGCGCGAGGGTGCCCGCCGCATCTACTGGCCGGACCACCCAATCCGGACCGTACTTGTCGATGCCGCCGTTGAGAAAGACGGATACCCCATCGACAATCGCTTTGCGACTCCCGTGCTCAAAGACAACCGTTCGGTAACGCCCGCGGAACAGGATCGTGTGTCCATAGGCACTGTAGTCGGTAAACGAGTAAAGCGCCATGACGTCCCGGAGCGTCAATCCGCCCTCGGTCGGGATTGCCCCGGACGGTTGCACAAGCGCACCCAAGGCGACGGCGACACCCACCAATTCAGCGATTTTGGGACGATGCATGCTTTCGTTTCCGCGGGACCCGGCCCCGCGCCGGCCAGCCTTTTTACTGGTTGGAAGACGGGCACTTTGATATAGGTATCATGGTGTGTCAAGTGGGGCGTGCTGTTGCCCGTGACAGGAGTTGGCGTATGGCGGAAGTGACGCTCGAACAAGTACCTCAAAAGGCCAAGGATTTATTCAACCGTGGATTCACAGCGCTGGAGCGAGGTAATCTCGACTACGCCCTCGACATGTTCACGGCATGCCTGCAACTTGAGCCGCTATTCCATCAAGCGCGCCGCTACCTCCGCGCTGCGGAAGTGAAGCAATTCAAGAGCCGGGGCGGCAACGCTCTGACGCACATGATCGCGAGTCTGACCGGGTTGCCGACCGTGCTTACCGCGCAGGCACTCCTGAACGCGGGCAAGCCCATGCAGGCGATTGCCACGCTTGAGAAAGTGTTGCGCAAGGATCCGCTTAATCTTTCCTATACCAAAGTGCTGATCAAGGCCTCCGAGGCAGCCGGGGAGGAAGAGATCGCCGTCCAGACGCTGGCCATGCTTCTGGAAGCCAGCCCCCACGACACGTTCGTTCTGAACGAGCTGGGTAAGCTCTACCTCAAGACCGAACGGCCTCGCCAGGCTCTCGAGTGCTTTGAAACGCTCTGCGAATTAAAACCGAACGACAGCGCAGCCCGCAAATATCTCAAAGATGCCTCGGCCATCAACAGCATGACCAAGGACGGCTGGGCCGAGGCCGCGGCCTCCGGCAAAGGGTACCGCTCACTAATCCGTGACGAGAAGGAAGCCCAGATCTTGGAAAAGGAGAACAAGGCGGTCAAGGGACAGTCGGACGTCGAGATGCTCATCGCCGAAAACAAAGCCCGCATCCAGCGCGAGCCCGGCAACATCAACTATCGCCGTGCCTTGGCGCAGCTTTACGCTGGTAACCAGATGTTCGAGGATGCCATCCGCACGTTGCAGGATGCCTTGGCGGTGTCGGGCGGGCGCGATCCGCAGCTCGATCAATCGATCACCACGGTCCGACTCCAGGCCTTCGAACACGAGATCAAACGTCTGCGCGACGCCGGCATGACGGCGGCTACGCAAGCCAAGGAACAGGAACGCGACCAGTTTGTGTTCAGCGATGTACAGGACCGCGTGACGCGCTATCCGAACGATCTGCAGGTCAAGTACGAGTTCGGCATGATGCTCTACGAGCAAGGCAAGATCAACGAAGCCATCCAACAATTCCAGGCAGCCCAGCGCAATGCCCAGCGGCGCGTTAGCTGCCTCTACTACATCGGACTGTGCTTCAAATCGAAGCAACAGTACGACATGGCCATCGACCAACTGCAGCGGGCCGTCGCGGAATTGGTGGTCATGGATGATCAGAAGAAAGCGGTCGTCTACGAGCTCGCTCAAGCGTTCGAGAGTTCCGGCCGCATGGCCGAAGCTGTCGAGCACTATAAGCAGATCTACCAGCTCGACATCGGCTACCGGGACGTCGCGGCCAAAGTCGAACGCGGGTATCCCAAGGCAGGGTAGAAGCCGGGCGGCTTATGGAGCCAACGGTCGGGGTCGAACCGACGACCTGCGCATTACGAATGCTTAGATATTACCGCTTTGTAAGGCTATTTTGGTTGCCTGTACACTTTTTGTAGTTCAGTTCGCGCTTACTTCTGGCTATAATCCGGCCAGTATAAGTAAGGAAAGGAAGCGCGATGAGAACACGCAAGGGATTCCTGATTCGCCGGGGCGGCACCTTCTACGCTGTCTGGACCATCGGCGGTAAGCGATTCGTCAAAACCACCGGCCAAACCAACCGCCGGGATGCCGAAACCCGTCTGGCCGAAATCATGGCCCCCTTTGTGGCCGGGGATGAGGTCCGGACGCTCGAAACCGTCAAAGCACGGATCGAGGGTGCCAAGACCGCACTCGTCACCTTCGACGAGCAACAGAACCCGCCTCTGGGGTTTGGCGTTACCAAGGGCTCGGATGGAACCGAACACCCAGGCGCCTGGTCGGCCTTCCTGAAGTCACAGAATCGGCCCGACTCGGGCAAACGAACACTGTCCGACTATGAGGGCTATTTTGAGGCGTTCGTCACCTGGCTGAAGGAGACGAAACGGAACGCCCCTGCCCTGCGGGATGTGACGCCGGCCATGGCGTCCGACTATGCCGGCTCCCTGACCGAGCGCGGCATGCGCGCCGGCACCTTCAACAAGCACATCAACACCCTGGCCCTCGTGTTCCGCGTGCTGGCGGGGCCGGCCCGGATGACGGTGAATGTGTGGGAGGATATCAAGCGGAAGCGGGCCATGTCGGTCTCGCGCCGTGAGTTGACCATCGAGGAACTGCGCCGGGTGTGCGCCGCGGCCGAAGGGGAGTTGCGTCTGCTTCTGGCCATCGGGCTCTATACCGGCTTACGCCTGGGCGATGCCGCAACCCTGCGCTGGGGCGAGACGGACCTTGTACGCGGGATCATCCGGCGCATACCGAACAAGACGGCCCGCCGCAACCCCAAGCCGGTCAACGTCCCGATTCACCCCACGTTGCGCGCCTTGTTGGCGGAGATCCCCGAGCGCGCCCGGCGCGACTACGTTCTGCCCGATACGGCGGCGTCCTACATTCGG
>Ga0073936_10004330_pt1 | contig 19744 bp, 15 predicted proteins | sample AliMusrvi5mmetaG_FD_87041 | JGI IMG/M metagenome (GOLD analysis project Ga0073936, IMG submission 87041) | Freshwater lake bacterial and archeal communities from Alinen Mustajarvi, Finland, to study Microbial Dark Matter (Phase II) - Alinen... | ecosystem: Environmental > Aquatic > Freshwater >... | reverse complement strand
TTGCAGCACATAACAGAACCTACAATCTGGTAATGGCGTCATAAATCCCAATCATTCGTCTCATCTTGAACGCAAAGTCGAATAAGAAGGCTCATCGCCTCACGCAGCGGGAAGTCCCAGGATGAATTCGAGCCACCCGTCGCCGGTCCGGCGGGCGTGCAGGGTGGCGCCCATCGCGGTGGCGGCTTCCTGGCTGAGCGTCAGGCCGATGCCAAGATGTCTGGAGTCATCGGCGCGGGAACACTCCCGCCGGTACAACGGCTCGAACAACCGGTCCGGATCATCGGGCAATTCACTCGCGGGGTTGGCAAGCGCCACCTCCACCCGACCGTTGTCATGCCGCCACCGGATCGTGATTCCACTGCCGGGGCGCGCGTGGGCCGCAGCATTGTCTAACAAATTGTTGAAGATGATACGGACGAGCGACCGGTCGCCGGTGGCGCGGGCCGGATCGGACGCGGGCGTGTGTGAAACGGTTAGACCCCGTGCGGTGAGGACCGGCAGATAGGATTGCAGGCAATCCGCCATGATGTGTTCGAGGTCGATGGTCTCGATGGTGGCGGGGCATCCCGGTTGGCCGATGCGGGCAAGCGCGGTCAGGCGCCGAACCAATTCGCCGAGTTCGGCGGCGGTTTTCTGGCAAGTTGCAAGGTGGCCGACATAAGCGGCGGCATCGCGCGTTTGGGACAGCGCGAGTTCGATGGTGGCCTGCATGGCGGCGATGGGCGTGCGCAATTCGTGGGCCGCATGGCGGATGAAATCACGCTCGCGCCGGCGGACGACCGCCACCCGGGCAAGTAACAAATCATAGCTTTCCGCTAGATCCATCAGTTCGGCGGGCAACTCGCCGGGCGTTTCAAGCGCGGATTCGAGTTGTTGGCCGGTATGGTCCCGCACTTGTTGCGTCAGATCGTCGATGGGCTTCAATGCGCCGCGCACCGCGCGGTGGATGAGCGCGAAGCCAAGACCCAACGTCAGCAGGGTGCCGGTGCCCAGAATCCATGCCAGGCGGTTCAACAGACGGTGCTCGAAAGTGGTGTCACGGGCCACCACGAGAATCTGCGGGAGGGTCTTGGGATCGATGATGCGGCCTTCTTCCGTCATGCGCCGCATTTCCTCCGGCAGGACGCACGGATAGACCCGCAGACCAACGGCGCGGGCATGGTAATGGGTTGCGGGCAACTCGATGTCCCGCATGACCGGCACGCCATCGTCACGGTGGAAATGTGGAAGTTCCCGCTCCTTCAATGCTGGCGAGCGGGTGATGACACCGGTGGTCTCGTCCCAGAATTGGAACAGGGCGTTGTTAGGCAGTGCCCGGTTGGTGCCGATGCCTTCCTGCCATTCGAATGTGACGCGCCCGTTTTCCAACTCCAGTTGGTTGGAGAGCAAGGCGGCGGTTTGTTTGATCGTGTGGTCCAGTTCGCGGAACAACGCGCGTCTGACTGTGAGATAGGTGCCTGCGGCCAACAGGCACAAACAAACGCCCACGCCGAAGCCGCAGCGGATCAACAGGGTGCGGCGGATGGATGGCGGTCTTTTCATGGCGCGTGCTCCTCCAATATGTAGCCCAGCCCGCGGCGGGTGTGGATAAGATCCGGTTGGTCGCCAACGTTGAGTTTCCTGCGCAGATAACCGATATAAACGTCCACGGTGTTGCTGGTGCCGCCGGTGCCGTCCTCGAACACATGTTCCCAGATGTCCGTGCGGGAAACCACCTCGCCGGACCGGTAGAACAGGTATTCCAACAACCGGTATTCCTGCGCGGTGAGTCCGATCGCGTGGCCCGCCCGCTCCACGGTGCGGCGGATCGGGTCGAGTTGCAGGTTGCCCACCCGCATGAGCGGACTCTTTTTCACATAACTCCGGCGCAGCAGCGCCCGCACCCGGGCCAGCGCTTCGGACAAGGGAAAGGGTTTCACCAGATAGTCGTCGGCACCGGCATCCAGTGCCGCGAGGCGGTCGTCCAGGCCGTCGCGGGCGCTGATGACGAGGATGTGAACCGGATTTCCCTTCGCCCGCAGGCGCCGCAGAATCTCCATGCCATCGACCTTCGGCAGCATGAGATCCAGCAGGATGGCATCATGTGGGGTTTCGCTGGCGGCCCACAACCCTTCATCGCCGGTGGCCACCGCATCCACAATGAATCCCGCCTCACGCAAATACTGCCCTACCGCATCGCGCAACGGAAAATTGTCTTCGATCAACAGCAATCGCATGGCAACGCAAGGTGGCACCCGCGACGGTCGTTGGCGATGAGATTCTGATGGCGGCTCAACCCGTTGATCGTGGATCGCGGAGGATGGTGCTGGTGCTCCCGCTTCGCTTGCATACATCAATCGCCGAGGCGGCGGATGCGCAGATTGCGGAAGGCGACCGGTCCGTGGTCGCCCTGCAGGCGCAGCGGGCCGGCGGCTTGTTCCGGCAGGCCCACCCGGGTCGGTCCTGACAATTCCACGTTTTCCTGCACGAGCCGGCCATTGTGACAGACCTTGTCGATGCGGGCATTGCGGGATTTATTGCCTGCGGCATCGAAGCGCGGCGTGCGATAGATGATATCGAAGCACTGCCACTGGCCGGAGGGTTTGCTGGCATTGACGAGCGGCGAGTGGCCGCGGACGTTGGCGTCACGGATCCATTCCGGATAGATGCCGCCGCACTCGATGCCGGGATACTCGTCCTTGGCGATGCCATAACTGTCATAAATCTGGACCTCATGGCTGCCTGACAGATAGACGCCGGAATTCGAGTGCCGGGGGATCATGAACTCCACATGCACCTCGCAATCGCTGAAACGCTCCTTTGTCAGAAGATAGTTCCCCTTCCCTTGCGATACCACAACTCCTGTGCCGGGATCGGCCGCCAACTTCCCCGGATCCCCCGGGTCGGCTCTGACATTTCCAACCTCGCTCCAACCGTCGGCGTTTTCCCATCCGGCCAACGCCATGCCCGCAGGCATCAGGGCCGTGCCGCGCATGCTCCGCCAGGCGTTCATCGAGCGCTGCAGGTTGGCGCGCGCGTCACCCGGGATTCCATAATGCTGCAACCCCACCGGTCCCTGATAGTCCAGCGACCGGAGTTGGTCTAACAAACAAACCGCGGGATAGGTTCCGCTGTCGAGCGGTTGGATCAGTTTCCCCCAATCGTTGGCACCCGTATCGGCGCCGTTGAGCGTGACAGCCATCAGGAAAGGCCGCGCCTCCTTCAAGCGGACATCGAGGTCCTTGCCATCGACCATCAGCCAGTGGCAGAGGTTGAAGGTGACGCCGAGGTTCTTGCGCTCCGCCTGGCGCGCGAGCCGCACCGCGTCATCGACACGTTCGACCCACATCCCGGCATGCGGATAGAGGGCGACCTTCAGGCCGGCCTCCCGCGCCAGATCCGCCACCTCGCGCAGCACCGGGACGGCCCGCGCGTCGCCTGCGGGATCGGACGGCTTCAGGTTGGCGGCACTGGTGACAAACAACCACAGGATCGTATCGTGGCCGCGCAGTTGTTTGATAGAGTCGAGGATCTCCGGACTCACGGGTGTGGCGGCGGCGAGATCCAGCTTCAGGTAGAGCGCGAACATCCGCAGGTGCTGCCGGTCCAGGGCGGCCAACATCCCGCCCAGCGCGTCCGGCGTGGTGTAGGTTGGCCCGATGCCGTCGAAGCCGATTTCCTTGACCAGGTCCATCTGCGCTTCGGCCGTTTGGTGAGCCGCGTCGCGGGTGCCGGTGTCCATTGCGAAGAACGCCGGTTCGGCCGCTGCGGCCAGCGCCGCGCACAAGATAGACAGAAGACCGCTGCGCTCCAAGACAGAAGACAAAAGAGAAGATGATATGCCGGACCGGCCTCTTCTCTCTTCTTCTGTCTTCCAGTCTTCTGTCTTCCGTCTCATCCGAGATCTTTGGGGCGCCAGCCCTCGCGGGCTTCCGGGTTGATCATCTTCGCGGCTTCCGGGTTGCCGGTGATCTCCATCTTCTGCGCGTTCCACTTGACCGTCTTGCCGGTGCGGATCGCCAGCGTGCCTAACAGGATGGTTTCGGTGAGCGGCGCGGAATAGCTGAAGTCGGAGCACGACTTCTTGCCATTCTGGATGGCTTCCACCCAGTCGCGGTGGATGCCATGGGTGCGCGGCAGTGTTTTGGCCACCTGCTTGTCACCGCTGGCGCGGTAGGCTTCCCAACTCGCTTTCGGATAGAGCTGCGGGCTGTCCGGGCGCATGCCTTGGTGGACGATTCCGCCTTTTTCGCCAATGATGATCATGCCGCCCTCGCCACCGGGCGTGCCGAGGTCGTAGCCGTCAGGTGCCGGCGGCACGCTCGGGCCTTCGTACCATTTCAATTTCACCGGCGGTTTATTGCCGCGTGCGGGGAAGTTGAAGGTGACGATCGATCCGTTAGGAGTATGGATCGGATTGACCTCGCCCTTCATTTCCACATCCACGCTATCGGGAGAGCCGAGGTCGAGCGCCCAATACGGGGTGTCGATGGTGTGGCAACCGATGTCACCGAGGCCGCCGCAGCCAAAGTCCCACCACGGACGCCACGTCGTAGGATGAATCGCGGGGCTGAAGCCGATCTTCTTTTCCACAGGTCCCAGCCAGAGATTCCAATCCATCCCCTGAGGCGGGTTTTCGGCCTTGGGAAACTCGGTTCTCACATTGCCATTGAAGCCCCAACCCGATTTCGGGCGGTCGGTCCAAGTGATGACTTCCTTGACGTTGCCGATCAGGCCGGCCTGGTACCATTCCTTGATCAGGATCGCGCCTTCGTAGGCGTGGCCTTGGTTGCCCATCTGGGTGACTAGGCCTTTTTTTGCGGCCAACTCGCGCAACGTGCGGGCCTGCCACAGCGAATGCACCAACGGCTTCTCAACAAACACATGCTTGCCGAGACTCATCGCCATATAAGCGACAGCGAAATGCGTGTGATCGGGGGTGCCGACACCCACCGCGTCGATTTTGTCACCCATTTCCGTGAGCATCTTGCGGAAATCCATGAACATTTTGGCCTCTGGAAATTGTTTCTTGGCGCGATCCCAATACTGCGGGTCGCAATCGCAGAGGGCGACCACGTTGTGGCCGTTGGCGCAGGCACACAGGTCACCCCAGCCTTGGTTGCCGAAACCGACCCATGCGATGTTGAGCTTCCCGTTGGCACCTGCCACGGGTTTGGCAAGAATCAGCGGCGCGACGAAGGGCGCGCCAAGCGCAACGACCGATTGCTTCAGAAAGGTGCGCCGTGACGCGTGGTTCAATGTGGATTGCATGATGGTTTGTGGTGATTGTTCCCCTGCAATTACGCGACGGAAACATCATTCTTTCCAACAATCATGCAATTATTCCGCCTGCCTGCCACAACCCACCGGCCGCGGTTCGCCGGTCGCGCCGGTTCATGCCTTGAGTCCGTCAAGGTTCAGTTCCAGCCGCCGCTTCTCCTTGAGCAAGTCCTCCATGGTCAGCACGCCGTGCCGGACGGCGGCTTCGCGCCCGAGAATGCAGGTGAGGCATCCGTCCACCGCCCGGCGCACCGACTCGTTGGCAAAATTCCCGCCGGTAACATTCTGATAGAACGTGGCGATGTTGCGGGTGGCTCCCGTCTGATAGAGATTGTCAACCGCGCCGCCGTTGTATGCCAGCGGGCCGCCGCGCACGTAGGCCTTGCCCCAGTAATTGATCTGGGCGTGGGCGGTTTGGCCGTTGAAGACCGCCAGCAACGCGGAGTCGGCGGCGTTCGCCAGCCCCTGGCCGAAGTGGTTGTGAACCAACCCGCCCGCATATTGATAGATGACTGAACACACATCATGCGCGTCGCCATGCGGGCCAGGCCGCATCACCTGCGAGGATCCCGTCGCGGACACCGGCCGCTCGCCGATGACCCACAAGGCGGCGTCGATGGCGTGAATGTCGAAGTTGCCGATATAATCGCAGCCGATGGCGATGTCGTTGACCCAGATCAGGTTTTGCAGGCGGCTTTCGAGGTTGACCGTTTTCGGCGGATCGCCGAATCCATTGCACACGCCCAGGGTTTGCACTTGGGACAGCTTGCCGATAGCACCCTCGCGGATGCGGCGGGCAACCTCGATATTCGCCGGATCGGTGGGAATCTGATAGTCCACCATGAAAACCCGCTGTTTTCCCGTCGCCACCTTGCCAGCGGCTTCAATCGCCAGACAGCCGGGCACGTCCACCGCTACCGGCTTGGCCATGTAAACATGCAACCCGGCCGCCGCCGCCGCCGTGGCGTGTTCGGCAAAGAAATAAGGCGGGACTTCTAACAACACAGCCTCCACCCCGCTGTCGATCAGTTTCCGGTAGCCGGACAAGCCGGAAAAGCGCCGGGATTTGTCCACGGTGAGGGCATCACCGGCGCGGTCCGCGACCGCTTGGAAATAATCGGCCACGGCATGGAACTGATAGCCGCCGTGTTGTTGGAACAAGCCGGCGATCCACGACCCGCGGCCGCCTCCGCCGACCAACCCGATCTTGATCTTGCGGGTGATGGCGGGCACCGTGGCATCTTGCGCCCGCCCGGTGAGCGGGCCTAACACCGAGGCGGCCGTCATGCTTCCCAGAAAATGACGGCGGGTAAATGCGGAGGTATGCATGATTTGCGACATAATGATGAAACGCCACCGGGCCCAAAACATGTCTTTACACGTGACATCGGGCGTGTTGTAAAACCACAACCCCCTAATGTTCAAGTTCCGGTGGGCTGATAAAACCACGGCCATCCGGGCGAATGTCCAGTATGACACCTCCACCACCGCGCTTTGGCTTCTCAGCATCCCCGTGCCGGAAAGCTTGTGGGGCCGTCCCGTTACCAGTGCGTTCGACTACTGATGGCGGAAAACGGGCTTGCGCGCTTAGGCGATGCCGGTATGTTGAGTTCCGTCAGAACCACCTGGCAGATAACCTTAAATCACTGAGAATTATGCGTAACTCCCTCTTGACCGCCATATTTGCCGCAATTTGCTGCTCCGCCTGTGCCGCTGAGACCACCACGACTTCGCTGTCGGTGCCTTCCGCTGACAAGAAGACTGCCATCACGCTGCAACTTTCCGCAGGGTGGAAGACCTATCGCTCCAAGGACGGCACCGTCTCAATCGATGTGCCAAAATGCGCCAACATCCAGGTTTGGGCGCTCGGCAACGCCTCGGTTGATGAAGCCGCCAAGCAGGTGTCCGATCTGATCAAGGGCCAAGTGACTCATTTCAAGGTCACCGCAAGCACGGCGATCACCGTGGCTGGCACCCCAGGCAAACGGCTCACCGGCACTGGCGAGGAAGCCGATGACGGGGATCCGTCCAGTGCCGACGTCTATCTCTTCAGTGTCGAGGGCAAGGTTTTCATCATTTGCGCTCACGGTGAAGGTGACAGCTCGGTCAAGAGCCGTGCCATCCTCACCGCCATGCTCGCGTCGGTCAAGAAAAGCTGATCCCTGCACGCCGGGCATGGTGTGGAGGCACCTTGAATTCCCGATCCCGATGCCGCCCTTTGCGAGCCCATTGCCTTTGAAATCCTCCGCTACGATTATGGCAAGGAGAGTCCGTCAACAATTCTCAACAAATTTGAACTCCGCGATGTTTCTAATTCCTGGCAAGCGGACTCGTTTCCAGTACTTTCGGGTAGGTCGCACCGCCAAACGGGAAAATGAGAACGGTGGCGTTTTTCGGCGCTTTTCGACGCGCGGCGTCCATGAGCTTTTCAATGCTGTCGAATTGAACGAAGATCCCGAGCTTCTTTCCGGAGTCGGGAGGCAGTGCTCGCGAATAGACGAAGATCTCGTTCCTCAGCGCCAATTGCGCCGAAAAATGCGAAAGAAACCGTTCTTCGATTCCGGCATCCTTCCGCGTGGAATCAACCAGCCCCAGAATGTTTTTTCGGCCGACCAGTTTGAGGACCCCCCGGAGCAATCCATGAGGCAAGGTTCGCGGCGGCACGGTCACGTCACCGATCCCGTGCCGGCATTCGATGAAACCGATGAGGAGCCCGTCCGGGCGCACGGCGGCCTGGACGTTTCCAATGCATTTCATGCTTTGGCGAAGGTCGGCATTCATCGGATTCGATGCGACAATCACGACATCGGCCTGCTGTTTCACCGGGCGCTCGGTGAGGGATTGGGAAAACGTGACGCCGGCCCGATGGGCTTTGACGGCGTCGCCGACAAAAAACGCGCAAATTTCCAGCGAGTCGTTAGTGACGGCATTGACGATGAAGATTTCCTTTTTGAGCAGGCCTGCGCCCTCCTCCAGGTCGAGCCGCATCGGGCTTTCGGGCGAACCGACGTAGTTGTATTTGTCACCGCTCACACCCTGCATGTGATTCTCGCCAATCGTTCGCGATGAGGCGAGGCCCGGAATGAGCATCTTGCAGCCGCCGCTGAATCCGAGCAGCAAATGCGGCTCGATCGCCCCGACGGTGATGATGAGGTCGGCTTCGGTCAGGTGCCGGTTGAGAGAAACATGGGTGCCGCGCGAGGTGATTCCCAGATCCTTGAGCTGCCGCTCGTCGGTGCAGGAATGATTGACCCACCGAATCCCCTTGAGATCGGCATCGCCCAGCTTGTGCCGCGCCTCATCGGACGTCATGTCCCGGTGCACGCCAAGGGCGAAGAGGACGAGGATGTTTTCCGCCCGGGCCCCATTGGCGAGAAGGAATTCCAGGAGCGGACCAAAGAATTTGGCTGTCGGGGTCGGCCGGCTGATATCCTCCACGCAGAGAACGATGCGCTTGTGGCTCAGATCCTTGTCCCGCAGCGCAATGGTGCCGACGGGGTGATCGAGCGCCTGAACGAGCGCAGTTTCGATACTCGGGACTTTTGCGTGGTGTACGGGACGAACCGTGTCGATGACCCGCCAATCGTCGGGCAGATTCAACGTGAGTTCCTCCTTTTCAAAGGGGATTTTGACCGCGTTCGAAGCGCGTTGGCCCTGCTTCTGGATGTGGGCGCAGGCCTGGAGAAACGAGCCAAGTCCCGAAACAACGCAGGCGCCGATTTTGAGGAACATTCGCCGGCAGATCTGAACGATCCCTTTGGTCGAGTTGTTGGAAGACATGATGGTGAAATTGATGTTAGACCGAATAGGTCGAGAACGCAGCCGCAATCTTGCGCAAGGCATGGCGAGTACCCTCATAGGACCTCAAACACCGGGATGTTAGCCCGTCACTCCTTGACTGCAAGGAATTTGCTTTTGAATTTGCTTTTGACGTGAAGGCCATTGAAAGAGCCGGTGGGTCTGACCGGAGGGCGGGGAAGAAAAGGTAGAAACAGCGTAAAAACCACAGCACCGGAGTCGTCCATGGGGATTGTCTTGGATTGTGGCGGAAAACGTCGACTGTCGACGGATTCATGGTACAAACTCCACAACTGTCGGAAAGTGGCATTTTGGTGGGCCTTGCCAAGGAAATTCCGCAAATCTTCTGCTTTTTTTGAGGCGGATGGGACCTGGCTCGGGCGCATGAGGCCGGGTCACGCATTATGGATATCTTCCCTGACTATCTCAGAGCTTCCTTTGTACTTCAGCCCATACCTCCTTGACGTCCATGGGGGTAAAGCCGGGTTTGTTGAAACGATCTTTCCCTAGTTCATAGATGGTCTCGTTGTAGGGCGCATTTATTTTGTTGGCTCTGGCCAGTTTGAGGATGTACCCTGTCAGGGAATCGAGCTCCGAGCATGTGCCGCCGCGCTGGATGATGTCCTGACTCATGCTGGACATGACCATCTTAGCCACATTCTTCTTAAACAATGGCCGTGTAAGAGACCGGGGAAGCAGCACACTTGCCGTTAAATGAGACCATGATGGCATCCCGCCCAGTTTGCACTCTTTGTAGCCGGCGGCCTTTACAATCCGGATACCTTCGTACAACGTATTCGTCAGGAGCCTCTGGAAAGTGTCGATGTCGGATATTTCTTTGAATCCATGTCCCACCAGAGTTGTAAGAGAATTAGTCAGGTTCACCACAATCTTGGAATGCACTGCATCCTGGAGATTTTCGGTGATTACTGTCTCGACACCCTGATTGAAAATATCTGCAATGGTGTTCATTTCCGTCCGCAGGCTGTTGTCCGGCGCACCAAGAACAAGAGGTCCTTTCTTCTGATAACCTACTGTGACCGGATGGTCCATCCAGGCATTGTAGCTGACAACGCAATATATAATCCGGGAAAAGTATTTCGGCAGGATTTGCTGATTATCTATTCCATTAGCCATGGAAACGATGATTACATCTTCCCTGCTATTGGCTTTGATCAATTTGGCAATGGCTTCGAGGCTGTAATTCTTTACGCCGATGATGATGACGTCCATGGACTTCAGATCAGAAATATTTTCCATGACCTTTACGGGAACTGTTGTCATGGTCTTATCTTTGCTATCTCCCTGATAGTGAGTTATACCGACGGTCTTCAGCGCGTCAAGAATTTTACCCTGGTCGAGAAAATAGGTTTCCTTGTGAAAGGGTGCCACCCATCCTCCAACCGATGCCCCTATGGCTCCCGTACCGAAAAATGCTATCTTCAGATCATTGCCCGCTAATTTCATGCTCGCTTCATCATCCAGCGCGTAGCTGCTTATGGGAATGTTCTGGACCCACTCAGGCGCCAGAGCATTAGGCAGGGCGAAACATGCTGACATATGTTCGGCATAACGGGTCTGAAAGGGAAATTCCTCTATCTCGAGCCTCTCCAGTAAAGGCGCGAAGGAAGTACCACCCAGTTTAATGTATGGTGTTTCAGCTTTCACACCTTTCTTAATGGCTAGGAATTTGCTTTGTCCGTAAAAGCCGTTGTAAGAGCCAGGGCCGGGCCGGAGGGCGGGGAAAAGAGGTGCTTCGGTGGAATGACGAACTATCATTTGTGATGATTACCTATCCGTCCGAGGACGCCAAGGAATATTTTTGGGGATTTCGGGCGATATTTCTTAGCTCGGTAGGCACGGAGAATACGACACATGTGTCGTATTGCGCATGGAGTCCCGGTCATTCAGTCCCCCTCCACCCCGGCTCCGGCACTTCGGATCAACCCTCCTGCTCCTGCATGTTGCCGATGGCTGGGCGGCGCGGAATTTCAACAAGCTCGAACTTGCCGAGTCCGAGGAGATGTGAGGCGGAGCTGCAAGACACCTCGCCGCCGTTGGTGATCCAGCGGGTGCGACTGGCCGACCTGACCCGCCGGCAGTCGTTCCTGCTGCCGCGCCGGAGCATCGTCGAGGCGGTGGCCATCCTGCTCAACAACGCGCATCAGGCGGATGCTTCGGGGGCGGAAATCGAGTTGGCTTTCGGCGACCGGGAAGGCCATTTGGAAATCTCAGTCAAGGATCGGGGCAAGGAGCCGCTGCCACAGGTGTTGGAGCGCGCGACGGAACCGTTTTTCACCACCAAGGAAGCGGGTGCCGGAATGGGCTTGGGCTTGTTCTTGGTGAAGTCGCTGGCGGTACGCCTCGGCGGCGATTTCACGCTTTCCAGAACGCCGGACGGATGGACGCTGGCCCTGCTCACGCTGGGTCTAACAGACGCTGGAGCAAGGGGGGCCGCCCCGTGAGGATCCTGCTGGCCGATGATGACGACGTGTTTCGCCAACGCCTCGCCCGCGCACTGGTCGAGCGTGGCCACCAGGTGATCCAGGCCGCCATTGGCAAAGCGGCGCTGGAATGGACCCTCGCCGAGGCCCCGGAGGACGCGGTGTTGGACTTGAAAATGCCCCGGATGAATGGCCTCGAGGCGCTGCGCGAAATGATGACTGCCCGGCCCGCGCTGGCGGTGGTGATCCTCACCGGTTACGGCAGCATCCCCACGGCCATGGAAGCGGTCCGGTTGGGGGCGCTGGACTATCTGATCAAACCGACGGATGTGGAGCGGATCCTGGCCGTGTTCTTGGACCCCCATGGGCGCGGGCATGCCGAAGCCCAAGTTGATATGGAGTTGCCAAGTCTCGAAATGGTCGAGTGGGAACACATCCAGCGGGTATTGGCCGATTGTGATCAAAATATCAGCGAAGCCGCCCGGACGCTCGGCCTGCACCGCCGCTCCTTGCAGCGCAAATTGCAGAAATACCCGCCTCCGCGCTAGCGAGGCTTCGCCTCAGAGACCAGAGGTGCATTCTGCGATGGACAACCGGGACTGGCGATGGCAGGTTCGGTCACTGGCAGTCCGGCCCGGGTTTCGGGAGCAGCGGGATGCCTGCCAACCAAACAGAAATCAACTCATTGAGTCGATCCGTTATGAAAACGCTTATCACCAGTATCATGTCGGTGGCCCTTGCGGCCTTTGTTCTGAGCGCCAACGCTTCCGCGGCCGAGAAAGAGGCAGCCAAGGCCGTGACCCTGGAAGGCTCCGCCACCTGCGCCAAGTGCGATTTGGGAACGGCCAAAGAATGCACCAGCGTCCTCCAGGTCAAGGAAGGCGACAAGACCGAGACGTATTTGCTTGCGGGCAAGGCCGATAAAGAGTGGCACAAGAATATCTGCAATGGCCCGAAAAAAGTGAAAATGACCGGGACCGTAACCGAAAAAAACGGCAAGAAGACCTTGGTCGTCACCAAGATCGAGATGACCGAAAAGGTCAAAAAGGAAGCGAAATAAGCCGCCGAAACCCGCGGCGGAAGGCTGCAAGCCTGAATTCAAACGCGGGGCTAATCGCCGTCGGATGGGAGGTGATGCCACCGCGCTATCGGGTGGCGTTGCCGAACGTTGAAGGCCATCTGCGGCGGGATGGAAGCCTGAATTCAATTTGGTGGCTTGTCGCCGTCGGATGAGCCGTCTTGTTCGCTATTTTTTGTAGTCGCCTAGTGCCATGACCTGTATTCGCATGAATGTAGAATTCCAGTATTCATTGCTACGTTCGTAGCTCATGACGGTACCATTTCCTAGACGTGGACTATCGAACCAAAGTTTCATATCTTTGGAAGACCAAACAATATATGCGGCTCCGGGCTTGGTGTCCCATGAGATTCTAGCATAGACTAGGTTTCGTCTGGCGACTGGGCTGTAACGTGTCTCCAATGTCGGTCCAGAAATCTTCGGAATAACGAAATCACTAGGGTTGAACGCGTCCGTCTCAGCGATGCCTCTTATCCTGAAAAGCATTTCGACTTCTGATCCGAAGGTTGGGCCGATCAACCTTCCTCCTCGTATGGAGTCGCCAAGGGCATAGCCGAAGTCGTTGTATCCATCCGGTGCTCCCTTGGAATCAGAATCCACGAAGATTGCATAGACTCCTGATGATGCAATCGAAACCGGGGGATCGAAACTCGTACTTACCCATCCTCCTTGAGGATCGGTGGGAATACTCGATAACGGGATATTCTTCGATGCCAAGGCATTCCCTCTTGTTCCTGTCCAAGGATCAAATGGTTGAAGATAAATCTGAAATGAAGATCCACCACCATTTCTCTTCGCATACACTTCGATGCTTGAAATCCTGACTGGTTTTGAAATCGTAAATGTTTGCCTCCAATAGGAGGACATCGGCCGTCCCCGCAATATTCTCACTACCGAGAATAACAGGATCAGCCTGAGCAAATGCGGATCCAAATGAAATGCAGAAGGCGATGGCGAATTGAGGTCTTTTATTCATTCTTAGCGAACAGTGGTGTTATGCCTGCGTGTGTTTGATCGGATCAAACACACGGAGATTGTTACAGGTGAAACAGTCTCCCGGATGGGTGGACCGCGTCCACTGACGTTCTGCGGGCGACGCCCTTTCGCTGGGAATGCTGGCATTTTTTCCGGGCCGGACAAGGGAATTCCGCGTCATTTGGCCTGCCGTCAGTCGTGCCTCATGGCGGCGCGGGAACCAGTTCGGTGCCGGGTTCCTCATGCGCCGGGCTGGCTGGCCGCGCGAGTTTCAGTTCACGTTCGCGCAGCCACGCGAACAGGACCGGCGTGACGATCAGGACGTGGATGAAGCTGCTGACGATTCCGCCGAGCACGGGTGTTGCCAGCGGACGCATCACTTCCGAGCCGGTGCTGGTGCTCCACATGATCGGGATCAAGCCGACGACGATGGTGGCGACGGTCATGGCTTTGGGCCGCAGGCGCAATTTCGCGCCGTCCTTCACCGCCTGGATCAGGTCGGCGTGAGTGAAGGCCGCGCCGCGCAACGCCTGTTGTTTGAGCAGCGCCTCCTGGAGGTAAACCACCATGATGATGCCTGTCTCGATGGCCGTGCCGAACAGCGCGATATAGCCGACCCAAACGGCGACGCTGAAGTTGTAGCCCAGGAGGTATTGGAGGAAGACGCCGCCGGTGAGTGCGAACGGCACGGCGAGGATGATGTGGGCCGCCTCCTTGGCGGAGCGATACACGATATAGAGCAGCAGGAAGATGATGCCGAGCACGGTCGGGACAATGATCTGGAGGCTGCGCTGGGCGCGGAGTTGGTTTTCGTATTGGCCGCTCCATTCAAGCGTCATGCCTTCGTCCAAGTGGATATCCCGGGCGATCCTCTCCCGGGCCTCCTTCACGAACCCGCCCAGGTCGCGCCCCTGGACGTTGGCCTGCACGAACACGCGCAGGCGTCCATTCTCGCTGGTAATCTCACTGGGACCGATGACGCGGCTGATCTTGGCAACCTGTCCCAGGGGGATGGCTTTGCCGGATGGAGTGAACACGAGCGCGTCGCCGATCCGTTCGATTTCATCGCGTTCATCGCGCTGGAAGCGCACCTGAATGGGAAACCGTTGCCGACCCTCGATGGCTGTGGACACGTTCTTGCCGCCCAACCCGGCTTCGACGACGTCGAGCACGGCCTTCGCGCGCAGACCGTAGCGAGCCATCGCCACCCGGTCCACCGCGATGTTGAGGTAGGGCTTGCCCTGGAGGCGCGACGGGGCCACCCCGGTGGCGCCGGGGATGGAGCTCATAACTTTTTCCACCTCGAACGCCTTTTTCTGCAAGGCATCCAGGTTGTCACCGAGGATCTTCACGCCGACCTGGGCCCGGATGCCGGTGCTCAGCATCAGGATGCGTCCCTCGATCGGGTGCAGAAAACCGGGGACATAACCCGGTGCCTGGCTGAGCTTTTCCGTCAGTTCGGCGATCAGTTTTTCCTGGGTCATTCCGGGACGCCACTGCGACTCGGGTTTCAACTCGATGGTCGTCTCGATCATCTCGACCGGCGCGGGATCGGTGGCCGTCTCGGAGCGTCCCAGTTTGCCCGCCGCCGACTGCACTTCGGGCACCTGCTTCATGACCTGGTCCTGCCAGGAAATCAGGCGTTTGATCTCGGTGAGGGAGGTGCTGGGCAGCAGAACCGGCATGAAGAGCAGGCTGCCTTCGTTCAACGTGGGCATGAATTCGCTGCCCATGCCCTGGACCGCTTTCCCGACCCCGGGCCAATCGGCCATGGTGCGCGCCAGCGGTCGCGGCAGACCGAACGCCAACACCAGCGCCATGGCCAGCAGTCCGGCGGCCGTGCCCAGTACGGGGAGGCGATGATTGAGCGCCCAGTCGAGTGCCGGGTCGTAAACCCTGAGCAAGCGCTGCATGAGCCAGTTCTTCGACTCCGGCCGGAACGGACCGCGCGCGAGGAAAGTACACAGCACCGGAACGACGGTGACTGCCAGCAGGGTGGCCCCGACCATGGCAAAGGTTTTCGTATAGGCGAGCGGATGAAAGAGCTTGCCTTCCTCGCCCAGCAGCGTGAATACCGGGATGAAGGCCAGGATGATGATGAGCATGGCGAAAAAGATCGGCCGGCCGACCTGCCGTGCCGCGTCCAGCGTGCATTGCCAGGTTTCCGCCGGCGTGAGCCGGGTCTTTCCGCCTTTTTGTTCCTCGCGGCGTTCGCAGTGGCGGATCACGTTTTCGGTCATCACAATGCCCGCATCCACCAGGACGCCGATGGCGATGGCGATGCCGCTCAGCGACATGATGTTCGAGGTGATGCCGAACTGGTTCATGAGAATGAACGAAATCAGAATCGAAACCGGCAGCGGGATCGTCACGATCAGAATGCTGCGGAAATGCCAGAGAAACAGGATGTGCGCGAGCGCCACCAGCAGGATCTCTTCCAGCAACGTCGATTTCAGCGTGGCGATGCTCCGCTCGATCAGCGTGCTGCGATCATAAAACGGTTTGATGCTCACGCCGGGCGGGAGGCTCGGCCCAAGCTGGGCGATCTTCTCCTTCACCTGGCGGATGACGGCCAGCCCGTTCTGGCCGTTGCGCATCACCACCACGCCACCGACGACTTCCCGGCCATCGACATCGAGCGCCCCGCGCCGGAAGTCACCCCCGACCTGGATCGTGGCGATGTCGCGCAGGTAAACCGGCGTGCCCCCGCTCTCCTTCAGCACAATGCTTTCCAGATCGGAAATCGATTCGACCAAGCCAATGCCCCTCACGACGAATTCGAGGCCGTTTTCTTCGATCACCTTGCCCCCGACATTCAGGTTGCTCTGGTCCACGGCATCGAGCACATCCTGCAGGGACACCTGCAACGTCCGCATGCGTGCGGGCGACACTTCGACCTGGTACTGCCGGACAAACCCGCCGATGCTGCCGACTTCGGCCACGCCGGGCAGGGCGTTGAGTTGGTAGCGGACGAACCAGTCTTGCAGCGACCGCAGTTGGGAGAGATCGTAGCCGCCCTTGGGGGACTTCGCCGGGTCCACATCCAGATAATACTGATAGACCCAGCCGAGTCCGCTCGCATCGGGACCGAGCTTGGGCACCACGCCTGCTGGCAGTCTGTCTTCAAGGAAGTTCAGCCGTTCGAGGACCCGCGTCCGGGCGAAATAGTTATCAATATTCTCCTCGAAGATGAGGGTGAGGAACGTGAAACCAAACATGGATGAGGCGCGGATACATTTCACCCCGGCCAAGCCCTGGAGGTTGACCGAAAGCGGGTAGGTCACTTGGTCCTCGACCTCCTGCGGACTGCGGCCCGGCCAGTCGGCGAACACAATCACCTGGTTCTCGCTCAGGTCGGGGATGGCGTCAACGGGAGTGTGATAGAGCGAACGGATACCCCAACCGACCATGAGCAACGCCGCGCAAAGGACGAGAAACCGGTTGCGCAATGACCATTCGACGAGTCGGTTGATCATGGCAAACCTTTCGTGGAGTAACACACCGGGGATTGGTGCATTCCCGTGATCACTTCACCACCTCCTCGCCGCACGTCAACATCTCCGCACCATAGAACGGGTTGCGCAACGGACTTTTCGCTTGCATCCACAGACCCGGCTTGGGCGCCATCGGGCAGTGGTAGATCTTCAGCTTCGCAAAGTCGGGATCGTCTTTTGGCAACAGCCTGATGAGTTCGACCATGGCCGTGCTGAACGGGAGGAATTGCTTGCGCGCCTCGGCCAGGTCTTTGGCCTTCCCGGTTTTCCCGGCAGTCGCCAGACGCGCGATGAGTTTGCTCCATTGATGGTCGGACCCGAACTCGTGAGGCAAGGCCAGCATGGCGTTGGGCTCGTTGGTGAGCACGGTGTTATACTTCGCGAGGTCGTCCTCCGCCAGGGCCTGGCTGAAACCGTCACCCGTCGCAACCAGTGCCACGAGCGCCTGACGCTGTCTTGTGTTGAGCAGGTAGGTCACAGCGGTCTTCTGCTTGTTCGCCTCGGCGATGGCGTCCATCCGCGCGTCCACCGTTTTCGCGATGGGGGCTGTCCCGGTCACGTCGTTTTCGCGGTGTGAGAGGGTTTCATTGGCGGGCGTCTTCCCTTCGCCGGAGGCCGTGCCTTGGCCACCTGGGTCCGATGGCATCGCCCGTGCTTCATCCCCGGGCTTGGTCGGCGGATTGTCACCGTGCGGCGGCGGCGATGGGCTTGCCGGCTCCGCATCGGAGTCTTTCTTCTGAAGTTCGGCAAGAATCGCATCCCTCCGGATATTCTGCAATTCCATGCCGGGAGACATCATGGCGCTCATTCTTTGGCTTTGCGTTTTGTTAGCCTGATAGAGCTTGGGCGGCGCGGTGTCGGTCATGGGTGGCTTGCCATTTCCTTTGTCGTCGCTTTCATTGCCGGGAACCGCCGGGGGGCCCACTATGCCTTCGGTGGTTTCTTGAACCAGCGCCGGTTCTTCCATCGCGATTTCGTCAGCGCCCTCCCGCTCCGGCTGGCACGGCAGGTTGAACTGCGCTTGAGAATCAATGAGCACGTTTCCGGAAGTGACCACGGACTCGCCTTCATCGACTCCTTTCAGCATCTCCCAAAACTCGTCGCTTTGCCTCCCGAGTTTCAGGCGACGGCGTTCATAAGCGCCGCCCCCCTTGTCGATATAAGCATAGGCGGCGCTGCCCGGCATGAGGACCGCCGAGCGCGGGATGGTCAGGACATCCTCGATGGTCACACGCACACGGCCCTCGGCGGACATGCCGAACCGCAAGGCCCGCCGGGGAGGACCCTCCGTGGACACGACGGGATTGGGAATATCGGCGCGCACCTTGACGGCGCGGGTGGTGTCATTGAGGGCCGGATCGATGAACGAAATGACCGCAGGAAACACCTTGCCCGGCACCGCCTGGATTGTCACCTCGAGCTTCTGCCCCGCCTGGAAATCCGGCAACTGCCTCTCGTAAACATCAAATCGAAACCAGAGAACCGACGCATCCACCAGGGTGAGCAGGCTGTCTCCCTCGGCCACATATTGCCCCAGATAAACGTTGCGTTCGAGTACCACGCCCGATAGAGGCGCGAGGATATCGCCCGTATAGATGCCGGAGTTGACGCTCGCTTGAGTTATGCTATTGCTGCCACCTTGCGGCTCGCCCTGCCGGACGGCGAGCAGCGTTTTCCGTAGTTGCACCAGTTCGGGACTGAACATGGTGATCAGTTTCTGTCCCTGCTTGACCTCCACGCCTGCATAGTCAACCGTCAGGGCGTCGATCCGGCCCCGGGCGGGAGCCGAGATGATGGTCTTGCGGGTCTCGTTGGCCTCAAGAGTCCCTGCGACGCGAAACGTGCGTGTCAAGGTCCGGCGTTTGACTTCCTCGGTCTGCACATGCAGCACCGCGATGCTGTTGGAACTCAAGGCGACCGTGTTCGCCTTCATCGCGAATCCCGGGTTGCCCTCCAGAATGGGTGTCAGGTCCATACCGCAGATCGTGCACTTGCCCGGCTTGTCGGACTTGATCCAGGGATGCATGGAGTCCTGGTATCCGACAACCTTGCGTTCGCGGGCCGCCCCGGACCGGTTGACGGGGATTTTCCAAAGGGCATATCCGCCCACGGCGAGGATCGGCGCGACCAGAAAGAGCAGCAGTTTCATTTGTCGGGTTTTCATGAGTTGTTGATATATCGGAAGCGGGGGCAACGCGTGACATTCTAACCATGCGGAATGGTTCCGCATATTGGCTGGTTGGGAAGTTCCGAATAGGGAAATCCCCAGGGGGGGCATAAGGGATTTCCGCAGTTCCAGCCACGGAGATTGCGCACCAAGGGGGATTTCCCAGCGAATCTCCCGAAATGGCCATGTTGCACTGCCAATTCCTCGAACACAAAGACCTTGGCATGCCGGCCGCCCGGAACATCAAGGACATGCCGACGGCCAAGCGGCACCGGGATCAGGATTCTTCTCCCGCCCGCACCTCCGCGAGCAGCGCTACGAATCATCGGTCAGTCCTTTTTTCCTGCTTTTTCCTCCTCGCCATTCGGCGGCAAGGGTGCGGGGCCGGTCTTGATCTTGTCCGGTGAGGGCGCGGTTGGCGCATCCGGATCGATCACGGTGGGAATCGCGCCGTCGGGCGGCTGCTCGGAGGGCTTGACCAACGGCAACGGTTGGTTGCCGCCATTGAGCGGTGGGTAAACCTGGA
>Ga0073936_10004328_pt1 | contig 19745 bp, 11 predicted proteins | sample AliMusrvi5mmetaG_FD_87041 | JGI IMG/M metagenome (GOLD analysis project Ga0073936, IMG submission 87041) | Freshwater lake bacterial and archeal communities from Alinen Mustajarvi, Finland, to study Microbial Dark Matter (Phase II) - Alinen... | ecosystem: Environmental > Aquatic > Freshwater >... | reverse complement strand
GTAGAAGTGGCGGTCATATTAATAGTCGAAGTCCCCGCCGTAAAGGTAGCATTGGCTAGAGTCCAGTTGCCACCGACATTGATGGTTTGGGAGCCCGGACTGAAAGTACCGCCGGCAATATTAACATCTCCGGCTACCGTTAGTCCGGCTGAAGCAGAGAGAGTATTGCCGAAGCTGGAAGTCAAAGTCAGAGTTTTGGCATTAGCAGTGGCGTCAATGGTTGGGGCATTAGAAACTGTACCGGTCAAAACAACATCTGTAGTGTTGGTAGGCACCGCCCCCGTTGACCAGTTGCCGGTATTAGACCAGTTGGTATTGGTTGTCCCCGTCCAGATAGCAGGGGTTGAAGCGTTCCAGCCGGTGGAGTTGGTAATGGTATCGTTAGCGCCACCATACCAGGAGGCACCACCGGTGACATTAAGATAAGTGATGGTAGAATAGTTGGTAAAGACCGCACCACTAGCCTTGCTCAATGTGGCGGCAACAGAGCTTGAGTCGGATTTCAAGGTGATCGGGTCAGCGGCCGTGCCGGTAGCGTTGAAAGTACCGGAGATGATTTGAGTCGTGCTATTTGTAAAAGTCACTGTCCTATGTTTGCCGACCGTAAAGTTACCAAAGGTATTGTTGCCGGAGATTGTTGTGTTACCACCATTGGCATTGTATGGAAAAGTAAGACTGCCATAAGTATGGCTACCCAAGCCATAGGTATTGTTAGCCTCGTAGGTCTGAGTAATGTTGGCCGTTGACATATTGACGGTGGCGGTAGTACTGATAACGACATCATTGCCGGAAGCCAACATAACGGTGCCCGATAAGGTAATGGTCGAGCCGGAAGATACAGTAAATCCATTGGAATAAAAGTTATAGCCATTATTGGAATACGTACCGGAAGACAGGGTAAAGACGCCACCAGTCATAAAAGTGTCATTTTGCGTCATTGACCCGTTCAACATTTGGAAAGTATATTTATTCGCCCAATTATGCTGTCCGGCGGTAGTCAAGGTACTTGCCACCCGTCCGGCGAAATATAGAGTTTTGGAATAGTCCGCATAAGTTGCCGTCATCCCACTAATCAGCGTCAACGAGCCATACATGGTATGATCTATCGAAAGTAGTGACCAGGTCGGACTATTAGTCGCTCCGGTCCAACTGATCGATTTGCCCAGCCGTGGCATATCCGAGGTAACAGTTTGGGAATTAGAACTAAAAGAGTGAGAATCAAAATAGACATCATCCTGTGGCAGAGGAATATTATTGACCCCGGCCGTACCATTACTGACAGTTGCCCAGTGATTTGTTGCATCAGACCAGCTACCACCATTACCAACCCAATATTTTGGGACGGCTGTTGTGGCAGTAATACTAGTATTGCCGCCGCAGTCACCGATAGAGGTGCCGGTAAACGGGGCAGCCGAGCCGGCGCCGGTAATATCGCGAAAATCAACATTGGAAAGGTTGACGGCATGAGCGGTCAGCTGATAATAACTGCCGAGCGCAGCCGAGGTAACTAAAATGCGGTTACTTGGACTATTGCCGTTAATAGTCAATGTGCCCGAAATTGTTAGCACTCTGGAATAGTTGTAATTTAATGTCAATTGATCCGTCGTTGACGCGCTTCCGGTGATGGTCAGGTTGACCACGGAATCCGTCACTCCACTCATCCAAGTAATAGTTCCGCCGCCGGTAAACGATATATTGTTAAATGCCATAGCTACAGTTTCAAAGTAAAGAGTCGGAGACGCGCCACTAAATACCACGGCCGAGCCAGTCCCAGTGAAGGTCAAGTTACTCGCGCTACTCATACCCCAAACCGTTGTTGCCGTTCCACTGAGATTTATGGTGGAATTAGTAATATTAAGAGTGCGGGTATTGGAATTTGCCGATGACAATATCCCGGCGTTGACTGTCTGCCCATTAGTGTTGAGTGTTCCTCTGGTTAGAGTCAAAGTTCCGGTGGCGGCCGTCAGGGTCAACGTATCTTGCAGCGTCCAAGCGCCGCCGGCGCCATTGAAAGTAACGTTTTTATAAGTCTGTCCGCCGGCGGTAAAGGTGTGGCCGGTGGTGGTGGCAGTCATGGTAATAGTCGAAGTCCCGGCCGTGAAAGTACCGCCGGTGCGGGAATAATTGCCACCGATACTAATAACGTAGCTAGCGGCATTGAAAGTCCCGCCTTCAAGCGAAAAATCACCGGAAATAGTCATGGCCTTAGCCACCGTAATAGTGCCAGAGTAGCTCGGGGCAATGGTCAAGCTGGCAACGGTCGGGGTGGAGCTGGCGTCAACGCTACAGTTGGCCGTTGAAGTGGCGCCAAAAACAACATTGTCGGTAGCTTGAGGCACCACGCCGGTTGACCAGTTAGCGGCATCAGACCAAATGCCAGTCGAGTGACCGTTGGTCCAGATTTCGTTGGCAGTAGTACCGGCATCAACTTCAATCGTGGTGGTCGTGCTGGCGGCCAGAGTCGAAAGCAGCTCAATGGTAACGGTATTGGCATCGGGCTCGGAAAGATTGTAATCAATTCCCTTGGTTTTGAGAACTCCGCCGACCTGGACTTGGTAAACATCTTCGGCGCGAATGACGCCGCCGGCCGCTTTGCTAATGGTGATGGCCGGGTGAACGCGAGCGTAGCTACCGGAGGCAAGGTCAAATTGAGAGTCACCCGTAGCATTAGCGGTCACTGTGTAAGCGCCGGAGCCTTCGTCATATCCGTCACCGCTAATCGTGCCTTTAACAAAATTGTTTGGCGTGATTGGGTGGCGATAATCGTCACGCAGAGCATCGCGAGTGGTGGTAGTAGCGCGGAAATTGGAAAAATCAATCGCCATATTACCGGTGTAGGTGGCAGCGGAAAGTGATTTATAAATCATTGTACGATCACTACTATTATCGTTATTAAGCCAGGCCCACCCGCCGCCAGTTCCGCCGAATTCAGAGGTGGTATACGGCACAACAGACATGCCAGGATAATTATTATTAGAACTATCAGACTGAACGACTGAAAAGTTAGTATCATCATAACTTTGGACCTCTGGAACAGCGCTTAAATAGTGTTGGACCGATAAACGGGGGTTTGTATAACCTGCAGGTACCGAATAAGTATACTTAAGAAATCCGCGACCGTCAGGATAGATCGTATAATAGCTATCAATCGAGGTTGGAGAAGTAGCATATGATCCCTGAGATCTAACCACCACTCTAGTCGGTGTATTTTCGACTAGAGTTTGGGTGGAAGCACTCAGCGCCCCGGTAATACCAAATCCCGGTCCGATATATGGGTTAGATGTGGTAGTACTGGCCAAATTCGTTGCGCCACTGCCGATGCGCGTGTCATAGTAGTACATTGGCGCGCCGGCGACAGAGGAATCAAATTTCCAAGTGTGGGTGCCGTCATTAACAACTATTTGATTGGTCGGCTGAGTCACGGTCAGGATCGGGTCGATGTTGATGGCCTTGGTCGTGCCCTCTTCGTCAAAATAAACGCGGACCGTGTCGGTGGCAGCGTCCTCGACCCAGGTCATCGGCCCAGCATAGTCCGAGCAGTCGATGATGGTGGGGCCATATTCCTTTTTTGTCATCCTCGGGGAGGCGGAGCCATCACCCGGGGATCCAGAATCATTGGCCTGGATTCCCGCCTGCGCGGGAATGACAGCAGGGACGGCAGGAATGACAGAGGAAGAGTCCGGAATAACCGTACTGCTATCCGTCTTGATGTCATAATCCTTGAGTTGAATATCCCAATAAAGACGCTGAACATTGCCGGATTTGTTGTCCAAGTCAAAAGTCTGTTTCTGGATTGGTTTTTTGTCCGCGGCGGAATCTGCCGCACTTGTACCCCCACTAACTCCCCCTTGCAAAGGGGGAGAACCGAGGCCGGCTTTGACATTTATCTTGAGTTTTTGACCATTGTCGAGGATAGCAGAGTTATCCACAGTTACTTCATCAGGAGTCTTGGTGGTCACACTAGAGCTGATATCCGGAACAGTAGCGACATCGGCCTTGGCCTTATTCAAAAGCTTGGAAACAGGGTTGTTTATATCTCCATTTGAATCGTTGATAGTCTTTTTGATCTCGACATTTTGCCAATTGCCACTGGCGTCTTTCTGTTCTGTCTGCACCGTCGCATCCGCCACCAGCTTGTCGCCGTCGTAGAGCTTGGACTCGTTGCCGTTTGTGATCAGCTGTTGATAGCCGGCCGGAGTTGCTGATTTGGTCTTGATAGTAGTGCCGTCGGCAGTCGAGGAGACTTGATAGGCCTGATTCGGCTTGCCGGATTCGTCATTTAGATAAAATTTGTCCGGGTTGTTGGTAATATTGATGGTTTGAGTCGTCAGGGTTGGCTTGCTGGTCTGCGTCGCCGTAATCACATCGGCTTTGGAGATAGAAAATAACGGGTAAACGCAAGCAAAAGCCGCTACCGCTACCGCCAAAAGAGCAAAAGAATGAGTCTTGTTGGAAAGTGGATGAAGATGCCATTTGTAATACCAATCGTATTTTTGGCAAAGATGGTTGTGCAGCTTGGCCAGAAAAGGAAAGGTGGCGCGAGTGCTTCTCTCGATGGCGACAATCTCTTTTTCGACCAGACGCTCCATCATGAATGGAAGACCGGCTGTTTTTTTGAGTACACGAAAACGGCGGCTGACAATACGTCGAAGCCCTGCAAGTAGTTTTTTAAGAGCTTGTTTTGTACTTCGAAACAGGCTCAAGCCACCCTCTCTGATTATTAGTAACCTTACTTATCATTTTAACAAAAAAAATGATTGGTTGTAAAGGAAGATTGATTGGGAAAAACCGCATCAGATCTGCCTTTTTAACCCTGTGATATCTGCGGATAAATCAGCTTGCCGTATTGCTGTATCCCTCGGGCCCACCCGTCTTCTTTTTTTATTGCGTAAACCGGATAGAAATGTTATATTTAAGCGTGAGATTTGGTATAATTCGCCTCGGTAGCTCAATGGATAGAGCGCGTGCCTTCGAAGCACGAAGTTACAGGTTCGACTCCTGTCCGAGGTACCATTCGGCTCACTATGTTCGCTCATGGCAGGCCAAGCCCGTGTAGCTCAGTGGATAGAGCAACTCCCTTCTAAGGAGAAGGTCGAAGGTCCGATTCCTTCCACGGGTACCATTCGACTCACTTCGTTCGCTCATGGCGTACCAACAATTTTTTAAAATCGAAAATTGGATACCTCGTTGCGAAATTACAACGTTCAATATTGAAGCGCGTTATGACGATTTCAAAGAGCGATTTTATAAAAAAGCGACACGCGAGTATGCAATTGTTTGGTCTGATAATTCGAGAAGGATGTATCAATGGATAAGAGAACAACTTTAAGCCCAAAAATTTATAAAGAAGTTGCTGTCTTCCGCCAGCTTTTAGCGAAGCATGGTTTGGGAGTCGAAGCACTCTATGTTTTCGGCTCGTACGCCAGAGGTAAAGAAAATCAATCAAGTGATATCGACATCGCCGTCATTTCTCCGGATTTTAGTAACGATCGACAGGGTGAGCGCGTTAGACTTATGTCGTTAAGCCAGCAAATTGATCTTGCGATTGAGCCACACCCTTTTTTATTGACCGATTTTAATGATCCGTATTACCCGCTCGCTCGCGAAGTAAAAAAAACAGGCATCAAGGTTTAACACTCCACGAAGCAAAACAGTTCTATGGATGGCTTGAGTTATCTATTAAAATCCCTCCGATATTTCAGGAGGGATTTTTTTATTTTGATCTAGACAAAGGTTAGCGCCATGCCTTTTTTGTCACCGCGGCCGGTTCGGCCGATTCGGTGGATATAGTCGTCAAATGTCTGGGGCACGGTATAATTTATAACATGAGAAATGTCTTTGACATCAAGTCCTCGGGCGGCCACATCGGTCGCCACCAAAATTTTGATATAATTTTCTTTAAACATTTTAAGAGCGCGCTGTCTTTGATTTTGCTTTTTATCACCGTGAATTGACTCGGCTTTGAATCCTTTGGCCGCCAAATTGTCGGCTAGTTTCTCAACTTCCCTTTTGGTCTCGGCAAATATTAGAACTTTGCGAAAATCCGGCCCGACCAATAGCTCTTGGAGCTGGGTAAATTTCAGAGCGCTGTCTCTGACTCGAACAATATCCTGGTCAACATTGTCGGCCGTTTTGCCCTGCTTGATCGTAACGGTAAGCGGATTTTTCATAAATTGATTGACCAAAAGACGAATTTTGTCCGGCAATGTGGCTGAGAAAAAAAGCGATTGTCGCTCCATCGGCATCTGGCCTAAAAGCCCGCGAATATCTTCGATAAAACCCATATCGAGCATCCGGTCGATTTCGTCAATGACGATGTTGTTCAATGTTTCAAGCCGAATTAATTTCCGGTCACTTAAATCTTTTAAGCGTCCCGGTGTGCCGATGATAAAATTGGGATTTCTCTTGAGCGAATGAATTTGCTTGTGCATTGGAGCTCCGCCGACCACGACACTGGAATAAATCTGCGTTCCGTATGAAAAAAGACGGAATTCGTCATCAATTTGGAGCGCCAATTCGCGGGTCGGGGCGATAATCAGAACTTCTTGAGACGAATCTTTCAAAACTTTGTTGATCAATGGGATAAGAAAAGCGGCCGTCTTGCCGGTGCCGGTGTTGGCGAGTCCAATCAGATCTCTGCCTTCGATAATCGGGTTGATGGCTTGATCCTGAATAGGCGTCGGCGTGATATAGTTGCGATGAATCAGATTTTTTTTGATAATGTCGGAAACCGGAAAATCCGAGAAAGAATTTTGAATCGCATAAGTCTGAACCGGCGCTTCCTCGCACGATTTGCGGACAAAGAGTGAAATATCGATCGATTCGCCACCACGCCGGCGACTACCGCCAAAGCTGCGACCGCGGCTGCCACTATTTGAACGCGAAAAAGAGGGCCGAAAGCCGCTATCCGACCGACCGCGAGAGCTAGACCTGCCAAAACGAGAACCGCTAAATGAACCTTGCATTGATTTCCTTTGTTTCTCTTTAACAAAAAAAGAGATAAAATAATAAAAATTTCGATTGCTGTATAGAACATCGAAATTTATAATATTTCCGGGAATCTATAGAACAATGTATTTTGTTATCCTCACTATAACATTTTTTTTATTTGAATGCAATAGAACAAAAAAATCTCACAAATACTTGTGAGATTTTTTTGGGGCGGCCAGCGGGAATTGGACCCACCACTGCAGTGCCACAAACTGCCGTGATAACCACTTCACTATGGCCGCCATATGGAGCGGGTAGTCCCACTTCGTTCTGAATACACCAGAACTACGAGGGACTATTCTTACGCCAACAATCATCTTACTAAAGCGGAATGACGCGTAGCTTTAGCAAAGTGTCGTGGAGCGGGTAGCGGGAGTCGAACCCGCATTTCGAGTTTGGAAAACTCGCATAATAACCGTTATATGATACCCGCAAACTTACTCAGATTGTAGCACAAAATTATTCATTCGGAAAGAGAACATTCCGTAACTGCTGTCATTCCCGACTTGATCGGGAATCCAGAACAAAATTAACGGATCCCCGGGTCATGGCTACGCCTGCCCGAGGATGACAACATAAGGGAGTGAGCGGTTACAACATTCCCTTTTATTAAAATATGGCCCCGCCCTTTCATTTTTAATTTTGAAAGAGTGAGGCCGAGAGGTTATTTCCGCAAAGGACGGAGAGAGACCGTACTATGGCTTCTAGCGCCCCCACGCCTTGAACGATCATTCGGTTCCGACGGCCAATTGTCACCATTGTGCAGGGTGACCCGGCCGCTTGCAAAAAATGGAAGACCGTTCCCATTAAGACCACGAACCATCGCCAAGAATGACTGTGACCGGAAATTGACGGGCACAATAGGCATGGGATTATCAGGATCATTAAATCTGGTAAACAGATTGATTACCACTGTTTCGCCCGGGCTTAATGACCGGTACCACCCAAAATAGTGATCGTACTCGGGGAAAAGAACATTGTTTGCTATGTTGGGGTCATACCATTCCGCGCCAATCATACTGCCGTCGGCGCCGTAGAGTTGGAACGACTGATCGGTAAGTTGCACCACCGAACTGGAATCGTTTCTAACCGTTTCAGTCGGGTACCAGCCGTAACCACTCGCATCGCAAGGCGAGGGATCAAAGTTGATTGAGATTGGAGAGATGGCATCTTGACGGAGAATCTCGCTGGCCAAGAGATCCAACCCATTACTTATTTGAAGAAGCCCGGAGTGGCCATAGCCGTATGCGCTGATCGGCCGGTATTCAACAAATCCGGCCGTCCTTTCAAGCAATTTAATGCCATTCGCCGATCCACTGGCCGGTCCGACCACCTTGTCATCCCATGTTGAGATGATGTGGTAGTTAACTATTCCACGGTGGACTAGGCCGCTGTTATTGATGGAACTTAGAAATTGGCTTCCCGGTATCAGATCTTGCAAAACCGGTGAATCGAAAGCCAAAATGCCTGCCGGCAAACTTTTCCCAGTTGCATTTAAGTAATCCTCCTGCAACCCGCGCAGAGTAGTGTCGGCATTGGCCCAGATCGAGCCGAGATTTGCGCCGCAAACACTGAAGAGCGTGTGAACGGCCTCGGTCTTGCCGTCATTTTCCAAGGAGTAACGGCTAACCGGCGCGCCCCATGAGTGAGCGACGATATCAATATTAGCGCCTTCGCTGTGGAATTGGTCCAGAACTTTGTCAAAACCGGCAGCGGTTACAGTACCACTTTCTGTATAATCATAATCAAAGCCCCAAACTTCGCTGTAGAAATGATTACCGGATACATTTTGGTGCTTGATAATTTCCGCGGCCAACGGTCGCATCATATCGACTGTGGAGTTGAAGCCGTGATTCAGGCAGATTTTCTTACCAGTCCTACCGTTGGGATCCGATGCCAACAATATTCGCCCTGTGTAAATCGAGGGTGGGGTGACCAAATTTTTCCCGATCACCGCCGTGATTTTTCCACCAATGAACCAATCCGGCGCGACAACAAACTTTAGCTCTTCGGCAACTGTGTGTTGCACCGCATTGATAATTTTCCACTTGCCGTCTACCAATGTTGTCAAGAGGTAGGTATATAGACCGGCTCTCCTGGTCTTGTCGACAAACGAAATGGTAATCGGATTCGCCGGTATCCCACCGAGATTTACCGAAATGGCCGCATTGTCGCCAACAGTCAGGAAGTTGGAATTTGGTGGCAACGCCGTCGGTGCTGATGGCAATACGGTAATCTTTGCATCAGAAGGAAGTGTATTGGCCGGAGCGGTCAGATGCAACGTACCGAAAGTCTGATTGATCGCCGGCCCATTTGATGGCAGCGGATTGTTGCTGCTGACGGCCGGGGATCCCGGACCGCCGCCGCCGCAACCGGTGAAAGTAATGGCGATAAAAATCGCCAAAAAAGTAACATAACGCATTGAGATGCCCTCTTTTCGAACTTGAAATTGTTAAAGAACGTCCTGTTCTTTCGGCCTCAGTGTAGCAGAAAATGGGATGAAATGTAAAAATTGTTGAAAAAATATTAGAAGAGCGTATAGTGAAAATTATAATGCACCACCCTGACAAAACGATATTTATTGTGACAATAATGAGTATCAAAATATCAGGGCAAAATCGAATATTCTCACCGCGAAGGAGGCCAAAGATGAAGACCCACCTGGAGCAACCTGCTCCCATTAAAGTCGCCGATCCCGCAATTACATGGTTCCAGCCACCAATCCTTGTCCCGTACAGTCAAGAGATTACGCCGTTGCTTCGGCTAGGTCACTATGGATACTTCAAACCGGAGATTACTTCAGCAAATTTCCCTAGCATGTATCCGACCGATCAAATGCGTGTACTTGGGCTAGCAAAATTTCCATTAGATGTTGCACCATTTGTCGCAATCAAATGGGCGGAAGGTCGCGGGATCAGACTCGCCGATGCATACGAGATATTGGCTTTCGGGGCCAAATATCAGGGGGTTACCTCTCTGATTGCATTAGGTGAGCTAGCCGATCTCAACGGCCATAAAGCCGGTATTGAGCTGGATAAATTCATAACCACCGATAACAGAACAAGCCGAAGAGCGATGCTCCGGTGGTGGGATATCGAAATTCCCCATTACTGTCGTATACTTCTATCGGCCGACCCCGGCTCCCCCATCTTGCAAACGACGGGCCGCCGGACACAACTCGCCCCTGCCTGAAATGGAATTCAGGCCGGGGCTTATTTTTTTATTCTCATTTACAAAAAAAGTTCATACTTTGTATGAACTTTTCATGGTCGCCCAAATGCTAGTAATTCCAAACATCCTTTGAGTTAGATTGACCGAATTAGGCAGACCGATTCAACTGATACATCCCAAGCAAAATTTTATATAGAGGGATATAAATTATTTCCAGATTATCGTTTTCCCCTTTACCTTCAAAATCTTTAGTTGCGATGATCAAATTTTTGCAGCCCAATTCTCTTCCACCATCCGATAGGGCTTTGACCTCCCTTGTCCTGGTATCTTCCGAAGAGACATCAGCGCATATCTGTATTAGACCGATAATTTTTTTACCATTTTTCAAAACAAAATCTATTTCAGAATTGCCCGCCGTCTTGTAATAATAAACTTCTTCAAATTTATTAGCAAAGTAATTATACGCACAGTTTTCCATCATTTGGCCGAGATTGTCAGAAAAGACAAAGGATACCGCTGAGACTAAACCATTATCGATACTGTAAATTTTGTTAAATGACTTTTCTTGGGTTTTTAGAGAGTAAGAGAATTGTTCAAGATCATCTAAAATAAAAGCTTCTTTAAAATACTCAATATACAAATTAATATATTCCCAAGATAGTTCGAACGTTTTTGATAAAGCGGCTACCGAGTAAATTTTAGCGACGTTGCTAAGCAGATAACTGCCAAGCCTCTTCATTTTTTCTGTCTGCCTGATGTCGTGACGCCCAACAATATCTTTTTGAATAATGTCGTAGAAATATTGTTTGAGTACTTCAGGCTTTTTGTCCAAGACAACTTTAGGGAAGCCTCCTAGAGTAAGATATTCACCAAAAAGTTTTTTTATCCGGGCTTCATTTATGATGTAGTCAGCTTTCTTTTTGATGTTGAACTTATTAAAAGCTAAATATTCCTGAAAATTTAGAGGAAGTATTTTGATTATTTTGTGTCTGCCAGTAAGTACAGTTGCAAATTCCTGACTCAATAGTTTAGATGAAGAACCAGTTATAAATATTTTGTATTTTTTGGTTTCTTGATATTTTCTAATTGCTCTTTCCCAATTATCAATATTCTGAATCTCATCAAAAAACAAATACTTTAATTCCGAGCTAAAATTTTCCAGATAAGCATCTATTAATTGGCCGATAATTTCCGAACTTTTATTTCGAATAAAAAAAGGGTCTTCAAAATTGATATAGACCCACTCATTTTCCGGTAGTTCCTGCATAAATAATTGTAGAAAGGAAGACTTTCCGCTGCGTCGCGGTCCGATTACGGCAATTATTTCATCTTTTCTGAGATTAACCTCTTGCTTAGCATCGCGAGGAAATAAAGAGTTACTTTGAGCAGTTTTTTGCCAAAAACTAATTATTTTAACTAAGTTCTCATTATCAATATTATTCATAACTATAGTTTATTATAACTTTATATTATTGTCAAGTATAGTTTACAATAAATTAAAGTATAGGTTGGTCGGGGATGCCAGTGGTTCGCCCTCCCCGATGTTATCGGGGGCTCACCATAGAAACCCACGGTTTCTATTTTTTTCCTCAACGGGAAACTCCCGTTTCCCGACCCCTTCCCATCTGACTCGCCTACAAAAATTGTCCACACTTTGTGTGGACAATTTTTGGTCGGGGATGCCAGATTCGAACTGACGACTTCCGCGTCCCAAACGCGGCGCTCTACCAACTGAGCCAATCCCCGATTCTTGAATATTATAAACGAAACGGCACAATTTTTCAAGCTAAAGCTTGGGCTACGGATTGTTTGGAGAACCTCTGCTTCGCGGCTACTCCGCTTCTCACTTGTACCTTCCCTCCAAAATATTTAGTCTGACCCTCCAGGCATCGCTGATCATCTGCAGTGCGTCTTTGACCGGGTGAACGGCCGAATGCGGATTGTCATACCAGATGACGCCGGCCTCCTTTATTTTATAGCCCAATATCTTGGCGATGGCCAAAATCTCGACATCAAAGGACCAGCCAAAAACCGTTTCCCGCTTGAATATCGCCCGAGCCGCTTCCCGCTCAAACAATTTGAAGCCGCATTGAGTATCTTTTATACCCGGCGTCAGCAATATTTGTAAAATTAAATTCAACCCCCGACCGCCAATAAGGCGGGAAAACGGCTGCGGTTTGGCCAATCTGCCCTCTTTGCAATAACGCGAACCGATTACGACCGGAAAATCTTCGGCAAACTTGAGTAATTTATCGGCCTGAGCAATCGGAGTTGAATTATCGGCGTCGGAGAATATAATAAATTTCCCCTTGGCCATCATCATCCCCTTTTGGACCGCGCCACCTTTACCTAGTTTGTCGTCAGTATCAACCACGATTAAATTCTCGATTTTCGATTTGTAGCCGTTGACAATTTCGGCGGTTTTGTCAGTCGAGCCGTTGATAACAACGATTATTTCTACTCCGAAGTCATGCGTTCCTTCATATTTGACGATATCATTCAAAATGGAATGAATCCGTTTCTCTTCGTTGTGAGCGGGAACAACAATAGAAAGATAAACCTCTTTTTCAGACATGAAATTTCCTAATTAGTTAGAAAACAGACGAGCTTATTAAAAATTTTGCTCGGAAAAAATTGAGACGGCAGTCGGACCGGAAGTGATCGGATAAGGAGAAATTGGCGGATTTTTTTGTAACTCCTGTGGAGTTATATCAAAGACCAAAATCGAGCCGCCGATCTGCGCAACCGGTTTGTAGGCATCCAACCAATCATAAGACCATTTGCCTTCTTCCCGCCCGACCAGTTTGGAGGATTGATAAAAAGTTGCCGAGACTGCGATCCAGCCCGAGGTCGGCCCATTTTGGGCATGCCACTCTTTGGCTTGAGGAATGTAGTAGGATGGAACCGAACCGCCAAAATAGTCGACTTTGATTGATTTAATATTGTTGTCGTCAACATATTTCTTGAGCCGGAGCAAATCCTGCCCCCAATCAAGCGAAGAATCAATCATCCGCTCATAACGGACATCCTTCGGCGTGAATTCATTGAAATAGCCGATAAAGCCGGGGTAATAGTTCATCACTGAAACGATTAGGTAACCAAGCAAAACGTAAGTGCCAATCTGAATCCAGCGATTTGGCTTGGAGTTGAAATACGGCGCCAGAGTGTAACCGATCAGCATCAATACAAATGGAATAGTCGGCATAAGATGACGAATACCGATATTAAGCTGGCCTTTGAGAGTAATTGCCCAGTAAACCAAGATAGGCGTCAAAAGAACGGCCAGAAACCACTTTTTCTCCTTTTCTTTGGGCCAAGCTACAAAGATCATCGTGATGGAAAATAGCAAAAGAATAATAATCGGGATTGGCGTCTTCAAAACATAGGCGGCCGGGAAAAACCAGCTAATCGATTTGTCGGAGAGATGACCCAAAATGTAAACTTTGTTGCCACCCTCAACCCGGCCAATCACCAACATGCCGCCAAGTAGATAATGGTCGAGAGCGCGGGTGACGACATGGTTTTCCAATTTATGCTCAAAATTGCGTAGAGGCAAAGTCCGCGGATCGTTGGTCAAATTTGTTTCGATCAATTGATGCTCGATAGAGGGCGGCGTGTTCCAGACGAAAGGAATATAGGCAATCCAGACCGCGATGACGGAGAGTAGGCAAATCCAGAAATACTGTTTCAGTCGCCGCCACAAGCTCGGCCAAAAGCCTTTTTCCGTTTTGCGGTAGAGGATGGCCCAAACAACCGGCAAGATGAGGAAAACGCCGAAAAGTAAGAGAGCGGAAAATTTTAAAAGCTGAGCCAGAGCAAAAGCGAGAGCGGCGAAAATAAGATAGCGCCAGGTATTTTTTTGGAAAGCTTTGTCGAAAAAATAAAGCGCCACCGTAAAGCCAAAGGCGGCGGCCACATCGGTCGTGACCAGACGACCGTGAGCTAAAATATCGGGGTAAAAAGCAAACAGGACCAGTACAATCAGAGCAATCTTGCGACCAAATTTTTCCTTAGCCCAAAAGAAAAGAAAGAGGCCGAGAGCAATCATCAAAAGCATCATCGGCAAACGGGTGGCATCTAAAATCTTCTTCGGATCATTCCCGGCATGATAAAGGAAGTGCCAGCCGGCGTTCCACTGATTGATACCATTCCAGCTTGCATCATTTTTCAATCCGTGCAAATCCTTTTCAAAGAGCAGTGGCACAGCGGCCAACGCCTTGGCAAAGGGCGGATGCTCCGGATTTAGCCGGTAATCGTGATAAGCGTCATAGGAATATCCGGACGGAATATGAGCGACTTCGTCGACAATGGCCGAATCGCCCGGATCACCAAAAGCGCCACGGGAAGAGAGCAGAGCGACAACGAACATAACCGAGAGAATCAAGCCAGCCAGCACCCAGGTCAACCACTTTTTGTTTTCCTGACAAAATTTAATCGCTTCCTTCATTTGCCTCCATTGCGTTAGATCTTTTAATTGATTTGGCTGTCACCCTAAAAACATCGAGTTTTTTGCCGAACATCAAACGAGTTTGAGATTCAATCGCCGGCAGTGCGGAGAAAAAAATGTTAGAGATTGGCATAATAAACGGCGTCATAATCCAGTCAAGGATGATTCGCAAGAACGGGGTGCGACCGCGCCGACGCGGTACCAACAGGGTTGAAATAATCAGTGTAATAATCATACCAAACCAAGCGATTGCCAGCAAATTTATGTAAAAACCGCGAAAACTGTAAGCCAAAATATTGGTTCGAAAGGAAGCGTCAAATACGACCGGTATCCAAGCCGAAGTGGCCAAAATGACGGAAGTGGTTGCCCAAGATAAATGGGCCTCCCACAAAATCAGGGCATTGGCCCAACGGTCAAAAAAGGGAATTTTTTTATCTTTGAAAGTGTGCTCCATCACATAGGGGATATCGGAAACGCCCCAAGACCAACGCCGTTTTTGCAAATATTGTTCTTTCATCGTGCTGACAAAATCATCGGCCAGGACCGCATCCTGATAAATCGGAGTGTAGAGTGGCACCACTTCATAACAGCCGTTGAAACGGTAATATGAGCGCCAATACTGATGACCGTCCTCGACAATGGTATTGACCGACCAAAAATCGGTCTCGATCAGAGCCTGCAGACTTTGAGCATGAGCTGAAAAATTGCGCAATCGGGATGGTCGAGTGTTTACAATCAACTGCCAGAAAGACGAACCCATCGCCACCAAGCGATTTATCATCGGGACATCCCAGATATTGTTGAAAAACATCGGTAAAGGCTGAAAACTTTTGTGGACAGGGTCGGGATCGGTTGCAAATTTGTAGGTCAGGTCGGCCAAATAATTTTTATCCATCAGATGATCGGCGTCCATCGAAGTGACAATAACATTTTCCAGCCCTATTTTTTCTTTTTCAAAATATTTCAAAATCTGCCGACCGGCATATGTAATGTTGCCCCCCTTGCCGATAACTTCACCTTTGATCCCGATCGGGTGCATAATCGTTTCAAAATGACCGACTTTGGCGCCATATTTTTTCTCTATTTGACGGCTGTAATCGAGCGCCCGCTCCTTGTCCCGCTCTTCGATCGCCAGAACATATACAATCCTGTCTTTCGGATAATTCGAATTGATGACCGAAAGAATTGATGACTCCAATATTTCGATCTCCTCTTTGTAGGTCGGCACCAGTACCAGATGAAAATATTTCCGCCAATTTGCCTCAGGCGAGAGCTCCTCCAATTTGGCGAACCAATTTACCTTGCGGTCGCGCTTGTAAGCGAGGTAGCCGAGAATCAAGCGGTAGGACATAAAAAAAGTTTTGACCAGCCAGTAGGTGACATAAAAAATCATGTAGACGGTAAAGGCGATTGGGGAGATCAGAGCCAGGAGAATCGGAAGCAACAAGAAAAACCAGGCCAATGCTCCGGGCAGAATTTCAAACAAGCGCCGATAGGGCCAATTTGATTTAATCATTTGTTTGTAAGATAAAATATTTCAAGTACCAAAATAAGGGCGGCTACTATCACATTTCCGATAAAAACGAGATAGCCGATTTCCTTTTCTTTGTCGTGAGCAAAAATGGCCAAAACGGTATTAACGCAAAAGATGATGGCCAAAAACTTCATCGGGTAGACATTTGATTTCACAAAAATGTAAACGTCGGGAGAATCCAAATATTTTTTCCAGATAAAATAATCAACAATGCCGATAATGAGCGAGCCGAAAAAGAGAGCCATATCAACCCTGTCGTCAAAAATAGCAGCTTTGAGGTAGATGAAAAAGTTTTGGATTTTAAGCTTCATTGTCTCTTAAAATTATTTTTGGCCGTGCCATCCGTAGCTTTAGCGGAGGATGGAGCCGATAGCCAGAATCGGACTGGCGACCTTCACTTTACGAAAGTGCTGCTCTACCAGCTGAGCTATATCGGCAATTTAATCTGGTGTAATGTTATCGGCATGGAGCGGGTAACGGGAATCGAACCCGTGACTCATCCTTCTCTTTGGAGCGAGATACCGGAATCGAACCGGCGACCCATCCTTGGGAAGGACGTATTTTGCCACTAAACTAATCTCGCGATTTAAAACACTCATCGGAATAACCCGTTGTCGATTATAAATTTACCACTTTGAACAAAATTTGGCAATAAAAAAATGGTTGTCATTTCGACATCATGAGCTGTGGCTTGAGCCGAATGACGAGAAATCTACTGCTTATTGGGAAACTAACTATAACCGCAAACCAAATAAGACAAAGATCTCTCGTCCCTGCACACTCGTGATGCCGAGATGACTGACTATCGGGATTTTTGACAGTTCAAATATATTTTGGGTAGCAATTATTTTGAGATATTCAAAAAGATTTCGGTAACCTTTTTTATGAGCCAAGAGGGAAAGTTGGGATTTTTTGCTTGACTAATCATTTTTTTGTCAAGAAACATCATTCACGGGCCATCAATCTAAATGCTTAATGCAATTAGAAACATGAATTTTATGTTTTCCGTCCTCGTCTATTTCAAAAACATTTATACTGGTATTGTGCTGGTTTTCAATATTTTTTATGTCTCCATGGCTCTTACCGGTGATGACTGCAATCAATGCTTTATTGATACCGTTATGCCCGACGAATAGAACAGTGTCTCTGCCGTGCTTTGAGATCACTTTGTGTAAAAAACTTTTTGCTCTGTCATACACTTGCTCCATAGTCTCTCCTCCAATCGGCTCCAGGGAGGTTGCTTTGTAATCTTTTGCATCCCAACCAAAATCGCTCTTTTTCTTGCCTTGAAATTCTCCCAGATTTCTTTCTCGCAAATCTTCAACAAATTCAATCGGAGTATCGGGATAAAATCTAGAAATCTCTCTGGCTGTATCCGCCGATCTTGCTAAATCACTTGAATAAATGAAATCAATCCCCTCATCTTTTAGCCTCAGTGCAACTTTCTTGGCCTGATCTATCCCCTGAACAGAAAGTTTACCGGGCAAGTGTCCCTGAATAATACCGGCCTTATTTTCTTCTGTTTCCCCATGTCTTGTAATTATTAATCTCATGCTAATAAAATATCATTTAATATTGCCAATATTCAAGTCCATGACCGCCGGCCATAGGCACTAAGAAAGTTCTGCGTCCGCTCTGCCACACACAAAAATAGACGCTTCTAGAGCGGCTAATTTCATTTGGTTCACCATGAGTTTATCGAATGGCGGGAGCGACCGGGCATCTAAACACAACTCGCACTCCGCTATGTTATAGCGGGCTCGTTATAGAAACCCTCGGTTTCTATTATCTTCCTACACGGGAAACCCAGTTTTCCCGACCCCTTCCTACGGTTCTCGCCCGGTCTAAAAACTCAGTAATAAAAAAGCAACTGCATTTTTAAGAAAACGCAATTGCTTTTTTATGGCGGGGCATAGTGGAGGAAGTCAGAACTATCAGTATGAATACATCTTTATCTTGAATCAATACATCACTATTTGGTGTGATTGATTAATATGTTCCAATGTTTTCTTAATATCTCTCCTGCTTGTTGATCAGCATATCTCTCTGACGGGAGCTCATGGTAAGCAATCTCGTTGGCATCTAGCGCGTCTTCAACCGACCATAACCCAATGCTTTGGAAATATTTTTGGTGTATCGCATAGGATGTCTGGAGTTCTCCGCTGTCATACATTTGTCTCGCATAAACTGGATCTACTCCAGGAATAGGCAAAGTGGCCATTTCTTGTTTGCGTTTTTCTCGTTTTGCCTGCACGGGATCAGAACCGTCTGATTCACTTTTCTTGCGAAAGTTTGTTATATAATCCTCGACATGGCCGATTTCATGGAGAAAAATAAAAAGTTTTAAAATATTTGGGTGTTTTTTCATCACCTCGAAATCGATACCGATTACCTCAGCACTTTTTCTGGCCGAGAGCTCTCGATCGATTAGTAGCTGTTCATAATGCCGATTTTGCTCCATATTAACAACAATTTTTGGGGCATCTGCGTCGCTTTGAGGTTTTCGCCAAAAGCCGCCAGTATACTTCAGCTCTGGATATTGCTGGGAAGTTGCCGATTCGACTTGCATCTGATCAAGATGGGGGAAATCTTCCAGTGCCGCGAGATATGCCGCCTGATAATCTTCGTCGACATTTTCTAATACTTCAGCCAACTCTTGTCTTCTCGATAATCTCCAAGATTCAAAGCTGATTTGTTGGCCACTTTTCAGTCTAATAAACGGTTGCCTCTGGCCATCTGGCATCATGATCATAATTAGCGATTCGCCATGATCAAATGGGAAATAATCGCCATCAGGTGTTGTAACGCCCGATTCCATTGATGGATCATTTTGATTTACACTGGCTTCCCATAGCATATGGTCTGGCAAAGGACCGCCAGGTCGTATTGGGCTAACTTGTTGATCCGATGCTGAAAATTTTATATCGCTTTCACTCGCCCTAAGGTCATATTCAGACATTCTGACTCCAATTTATTTTCTTCATTATATCAAATACGCTAATTCAGCGCGAGTTTTGATGGCTCTGCAACAAAAAATAGCTCCTAGAGACACTTTTTTCATTGGCGGGAGCGACCGGGTATCTAAACTCGGCTCGCGCTCCGCTATGTTATAGCGGGCTCGCCATAGAAACCCACGGTTTCTATTATCTTCCGACATTGGAAACCCAGGTTTCCCGACCCCTTCCTTCGGTTCTCGCCCGGTCTGAAAACTCAGCAATAAAAAAGCAACTGCATTCTTAAGAAAACGCAATTGCTTTTTTATGGCGGGAGCGACCGGGCTCGAACCGGCGACCTCCACAGTGACAGTGTGGCGCTCTAACCAACTGAGCTACGCCCCCAAACCAATTTAATTTGTGATATTGCGAGCGCTCTAACCTCGGCCAAAGGCCGATCAGCCCCTGGCTGAAACTGAGCTACGCCCCCGCAATATGAGAATATATTAGCAGATTTATTGATAAAAGGCAACGCGCGGTTATGTAGTATGAAAACTTAGTAGTAATGTCCTAATTAGAACTTTGTAGAAATGTCCGCCTACTTGGTAAGTTAACAGTTGAATAAATTGTTAATTGGAAATCCAAGAAAGGTTAGGAAGAAGTGAAGGAG
>Ga0073936_10004327_pt1 | contig 19746 bp, 9 predicted proteins | sample AliMusrvi5mmetaG_FD_87041 | JGI IMG/M metagenome (GOLD analysis project Ga0073936, IMG submission 87041) | Freshwater lake bacterial and archeal communities from Alinen Mustajarvi, Finland, to study Microbial Dark Matter (Phase II) - Alinen... | ecosystem: Environmental > Aquatic > Freshwater >... | reverse complement strand
TGCCGCTGGGGTGGCGTACCAACCAGACAGAGGGGGCGGATGTCTATGACTGGGTTAGCGGAGATTTGCCGGCGATGGCATCGGGTACCGTCCTCCGGTACAAGATCGGTGTCTACAAGGCTAATTCTCCCAGCATCTTTCCGTCCGATTTAACCTCTGTGACCCATAAGCTTCAGGTCGAGACCCTGTTTGCCATTTCGAATTTCAATGGCGCAGCCGCGACCGTCTTCCCGAACGGGGACACCGGTGACAGAACCACCGGCCTCAGCGAAGGGTTGCATATTCTGCGTGCCCGGACTTTTCTCGATCGCGGGGGCAGGGCCTCCATTTACAACACCGTGGCCCAGACGTTCTATTACGATGTGAGCCGGCCCGGAGGCGAAATCAAGTATCCCGCCTCCAATGGCGACGGTGTTGGCGGTCAGCAATACGGCGTGGTGGTCCGCACCGATCCCACGGTGGTCGAGGTGTGGTACCATATTGATGATTCCAATCCGGCCAATGATGATGTCAATACACTGGTGGACAACGGGAACGGCACGGGATGCGAGCCGTTTACCGACAGCAATCAGAACGGCCAATACGACCTCGGGGAACCGTTCACCGACTCCAATGGAAACGGCGTTTGGGATTCCAATATCGGCGAGTCCTGGGCCCAGGCGGTGGCCTCCGTCCCCTCCGTCTCCAGCGCGTATCCGCTGGAGTGGCGGTTCAATTATGTCAACATCCCCTCAGGCGGAAGCAACGCGACGATCAGGGTCCGGCTTCGTGAACTGTCCTCGGCGGCCGGACCGGGCTTCACCAACCTGACCGACGAGGCCGGTCATTTCACCACCCTGACCCGCACCGTCAATACCTATGGCCCGGATGAACGGCTGATGGTGGCCTGGCCCGCGCGGGATGGCGATCTTGTGGATACCAACTACGTCATGAAGGTTTACTTCTCGAAATCCCTGGCGGCCGGATTGAGCGAGACGGATCTGCGCAACGAATTCACCATCAAGATTCAGAGTTCCGATTCGGGTCGGACCGATGGCGGGGTGATTCAGGACCGTTCCGCCTACGGGTTCGACTGGTCCACCCCCCCGGACTACTATGCCCTTACCTATCGTTTCCCGAACCTCTACAACGGACAGCCCGATTGGTTGCATGGAATCGAGGTGTCCCTGGTCCGATCCAACCACCCGACCCTTCTCGCCACCCGGTTGGTGAAGGCGCGGCCCGCCGTGGCGGCGCCCTACGTCGTCATTGTCCAGCCGCCCGAATATGATTCCGATGGCAAGGCGTACCAGATCGTGATTCCCGATGTGGTCAACCCGACTCCCGATCAACGCAGTGCGCCCATCCAGGTGGCGACCTTGACCAATGCCACCTCTGTTTCCCTCGCTTTCAATTTTACCCCGTCCGCCTTCGCCGGAGGTATTGTTTTCGTGACCAACTCCGTCAGCGGCGCCACCCTGAACTGGAATTTCAGTTGGACGAATCTCGTCAAGGGGGATTACCGCTTCACCGCCACGGTGGTCACGTCGTCCGGATATACGAATACCGCCACCCGCAACGCCCATATCATCCTCCAGGAACGGGTCACCACGACCAATGCCAACGATACGGATTATGATGATGACGGGTTGTTGAACGACGACGAGACCACCACGACTCCGTTGCCGAACTTATGGGTCAATAATCCGAAGGCCAACTCGGACGATTGGCTCAACGGCGATGTCCACATCCACTATGCCTATGGACACTCCGATCCGTTCAGTTGCGACACCGACAACGATGGCCTGCCGGACGGCCTGGAGGTGGGCTGGCGGACTCCGATCAATTCCGACACCGACACGAATGCCGACACCAACGGCGATGGAAAGAAGAATTTCCAGCCCGACCTCGATCCGCCATTTTATAATACGCTCGACAACTACGGCAGTGTTCCCGGAGTCAACAGCGCCAGCGAGGGCGGAGACCGGTCCAAACTGGTCAAGGGCTCCACGACCGATCCCAGCAATCCGGACACGGATGGGGACGGCCTGCTTGACGGCATCGAGGATGCAAACCACAACGGCTGGGTGGATGGCGACGGCACCATCCTCCTGCCCGGCCAGTCGGCCTCCTCCCGCACGTCCTGGCCGACGGGCCACTGGACCTCCTCGTGGAAGGAGACCGATCCGAATAATCCCGACACCGATGGCGACGGCCTGAGCGACGGCTATGGCGAAGATAAAAACCTGGATGGGAAAATCGCCGGGGATACCAACACGAACCGCATCTGGGAAGCGGGCGAACTGTGGACGGAAACGGACCCCCTCAATCCCGATACGGATGGCGATGGTCTTCCGGATGGGTGGGAGATGAAATACGGACTGAATCCTCTGGAAGACGGACTCCTCGGCCACACGAATATGATGACAGGCGAGATCATCACCACGACCGATAATGGCGCCCTGGGTGATCCCGATCACGACGGGTTCTCCAATATCCAGGAGCTGGCAAACGGAACCAATCCGCGATCGCCCGACACCGGGGCTCCCATCCCCCCCGGCAGCATCGTCATCGGGCCGCAATCCAACGTGACGGTGGCCGGGGGCGTTACCAACGCCCATGAATTCACCGATTGGTCCGCCGGCGACCTGATCGCGCTGGACGCCTATGATGGCGACGGCGGAAACAACCAGGGCGGGGATATTTATCACGCCAATGACGGGTTTGACAGTTCCCGGGACATCGTTGCGTTCTATGCCCACGATGGCGGGACACCGCCGCCGGCGGAGACGGGAAGTTTTATTTCAGGGTTGATTTCGAGGACTTGGCCCCTTATGCCGAGGCCGGGTATCTTGACCTTTACGTGGTCATTGACTTCAACAGTCCCGGGTCGGGCGAGTATGCGCTGCCCGACGACGTGGATACCGGAACGGAGATGCGATGGGAGGCGGTTGTGGCCGTCTATGACGGCAATCTGGGCGTGGTGTATGTGGACACCGACCACGCCAACAATACCACGACAATCAATGAGAGCCTGTCCGCGAAAGGGGTTGTGGCTCGCGGGAGCGGGGTCGCCAACGGGTTCGGCCAGGCGTATTTCAACTCCGATCTGGACGCCGTGGAGTTCTCCATTTCCCGCCAGGCGCTCCGGGATGCCGGCTGGAACGGCCTTAACGCGGGCGACCTGAATTACCAGGTGTACACGACCAAGGACGGCACCCAGAACTCGCCGGTCGGGGCGGGGGACATCGGCGGGCGTTCCGACATCCGCGACACCCTTACGGATAGCTGGATTGCCTCCGACTACTGGGGCGATCAAACCTATATCGCCCAGAACAGCGTGCTGAAATCATATGTCGGCCTCCTTCATGCCAACAACGACCGCGGCAAAGCCGCCAAAGTCGCGATGCTGCTCCATGGCAACCAGCACATCCTGCCCGGCAACCAGGCGCAGAACCTGATCAATACCGGTGTGGGGACGGGTTATTACAGGGCGCTGGACGTTCATGAAGCCTATGCGGCGCCGTTGAATCTGCACGTCACTCCAACGCTGGCTTCAGCCATCCAGTGGGCCAAGGTTGATCCCGCCTCGGGAACGTCGTGGCGCGACGGCCCATCCTTCAATGCCCGCCTGGCCCGCCTGGCCCGCACGAATGTGGTGTCGTTCCTGGGGAGCACGTTCTCCGATCATATGCTCCCGTACTTCACGACTGATTTCAACAACGACAACGCGGCGCTTTCCCGTGAGTTCATGGCGGAGCGTTATGGGATCACCACCACGCCTTCGACCGTTTTCTGGACCCCGGAACGGCTGATGGATTCCGATGTCCTGGGCAAGATCGGCGCCATGGGATACTCCTACACCGTGCTTGACCAGGATACCCATCTTTTCAAATGGTTCGGCCGCTCCTTTGCGCTGGGCGACGCGGGCTACCAGATTAACCGGATCAATGGAATCAACTGTTTTGCCATCAATGACGATGCCTCGGCCTACCGCTTCCAGAACCAGGACAAGGGGCTGAACCTGTCGCTGCGCAACCTTCTGAGCCGGAAGGCCCGCAGCGGAACCCGGAATCAGGTCGTCACCCTGATGAGTAATTGGGAGGATTTCACGGGCGCCACCAATTGCGATGCCTATGACAAAAATATCCGGTGGATGGCCAGCCACCCGTGGGTCAAGATGGTTACCCTGGAGGACGTGGCGGCCGGACGGGTTGACCTCGACGGAGATGGTACGGGCGATGTCTGGGCAGTCCAGGATCATGGGAATGGCCTGTCGCTTCCCAAGACCAGTGATGATTGGATGAATCATGCCACGGAAGGCAACTATGATTCCTGGTATGTCGGTTCAACCCAGGAGGAAAGCCTCCTCACCAAGCAGTTTCAGATCCGGTCCGGAGTCACGGTGCCAACCCCCTACGGCATGCTGTATTCCGGCGGTATTGTGTCGCAGGCCTGGGCGGAGGTGACGGCGATCACCGACACCAATCTGGCGCGGCTGGCCCGGATGGCGATTCATTCCTCCGTTTTCGAAACGGCTTTTCATAACGAGGAAAACAACGATCTCAGCAAGTTCAGTACCGGGGAGTTTGTTTATCCCGACGGCAGTTTAGACACTCTGGCGGATATGGCGCTCCAAACTCAATCGCAGACCCGGAATGCCGCGGTGTTGAAGCGGGTGGATGCCTGGCTTTCCGCCGCGCCGGGGATCTCAACGACGCAGACCAGCGCCGAAGATGTGGATTTGGACGGGGAGAATGAATACCTGTTGTTCAATGACCGGCTGTTCGCCATGTTTGAACGGGTGGGCGGACGGATCACCGGCGTCTGGGTGCTGGACCGGCTCGGGGGCCGGATTTGTCAGACCATGGGGAACATGATCGGTTTTTCGGGGACCAACACGGAGGAGGAAGGTTCCTATAATGTGGTTTCAAACGGGGCGGTTGTGGCCTACCGTACATCCGGTCTCAAGGATTGGTGGGCGGTGCCGTCGGGCGGCTCCGGAACGCTTCAATATGTGAACGATCTTTATACCGTCACCACGGTTGCCAATGGATGGCAACTGACCTCCAGTGATGGAAAGATCCGCAAGACCGTGACCCTGGCTCCCAAATCGTCGGTGTTGGACGTCCACTATGATCTGCTCGGCGCCCTGAATCCCGGAACGCTGTATGTCCGGAACGGCTTCTGTCCAGATCTTGGCGATCTCCTGGTGAATGGCCAGAACACGCTGGCGGCGCCGACCTTCAACGCGGGGCGCTACTCGGTCGCGAATACCAATTTCCATACGAGCGTGAGTGCGGGGATCGGGTATGCGGATGCCGGGCACAATGCCACGGTGAACGCCGGTGCGGTGGACGATGATCCCGGCAAGGGAGTTACCTTCCATACGGTGAAGATGCGCAACCAGGCGCAGATGCAGCAGGTTGAGGTCTATGGGACAAACTCGTTCTCATTTGCCCTTCAGTTCCTGGCGTCTCCGTCGGACTGGGATGGCGATGGAATGCCCGATGATTTCGAACTGGCCCACGGATTCAATCCCTATGATCCCTCCGATGGAACCAATGACGCCGACGGGGACGGGGTGTCGAATGCCAGTGAGTATCTGGCGGGAACGGATCCCTGGAACCACAACAGTTTCTTTCATGTGGGCGGCGTCGGGCGGCAGACCAATGGGTTTGCGGTTCATTTCCAGGCCCTTCCGTTGCGTGAATACGGTATCGTGTATTCACCGAGGTTGGATGGCGGCGCCGTGTGGTCGAACGCGACACCGATTCCGGTGAGTGTTCCGGCCAGCCAGGATTACGAATGGATAGACGATGGCTCCCACACGGCCCCGGCGCCGGGCGATCCAGCTCTGACGGGCAGGTTCTACCGGGTTAATGTCAGGCTGAATCCTTGATGGCTGGTATATTCAAAGAAGCAGGATAGATCCATGAGTGTAACGAACGAGTTCCCTGTAATAGTTGCGCGAGACCGGCATGTCGTCCTGGGATTCTCTTTGGTGTTATCGTTGTTGCTGGCGGCGGGATGCAGGCGGGAGCCTGCCGAGCCTGTGCTTCCCCGGACGGTGGCGCCTCCCCCGGTGGTCGTCCCTGCGCCCGTGATCCCCCAGGGCCCCGAGGTGCCCTCCCAGCCTGATGTGATTCTGGAGCCTGGGAAGCGCGAATTCCCGGGCGCCGTCCCCACGCCGTTTCTCTATTACCGTGATCCTGTGGCCAGGACGGTGATGGTGAGCGGACTCTGGGATCATTGGCTTGCGCGATACCCGATGACCTGCAGGGGGGGGCTTTGGAGTCTTGATGTCCGGACCCTTGCGCTGGCCGCCGGCCGCTATGAGTTCAAGTTCATTGTGAACGGGGAATGGGAACCCGGCGCGAACCGGGGATTGGCCGTGGGCGAACAGCATTGGCTGGAACGCCCCCCGGATGTGATCCTTGACGCGCGGATCGAGGAGGCGTCACGGATCGCGGTCTATCTCAAGCAGGCCGTCGCCTCCCTCTCCAACGTGACGGTGTCGGTTGAACCCCCGGTTCCGATTCGAACCGTGACACTCAAGCCCAACCAGGACCGGCGGGCCTTGGCGGGGTTTATGGTCAGCGGCAGTTATATCGTATTCTGCTTCGACGACAAAATCCACCGGGCCGGTCTTTCCTCGAATGACGTCGTGTTTGTGGCCGGTACCTTCAACGGGTGGAATTCACAGTTGTGGCGGTTGGACTGGGTTGGAAACGGGGTGTGGCAGAAGGCCTTCGCCGTGGGTGATGCACTGATCGGAAACACGGAGGGGCGGTTCAAGTTCGTGATCAATGGCACGCGCTGGATCGGGCCGCGCATGGATGCGCCGAATGTCATGGTGGATGAGGGCGGGAATATGAATTTCAGGCTCAACCCCGGCGCCTCACGGGGGTCTGTCATCGAGATCGGCACGGCGTCCCCGATCGCGCTGTCGAATACCTTCACGCTGGTGGTGAGCAATCTTGCCGAGCGGGTGATCCGCCTGCCGATCCGACCCGGCGCCATTTTGGATGCGATGCGGACCCACGTCCCGCTCGGGGTGGCCCTTGACAGGCGGAATGACCGCGCGCGTGTTTCGGTCTTTGCGCCGCGGGCCTCGCGGATGGCGTTGCTGGTGTCGGATCAATCCCTGGTGCCGATCCGGCCGGGCGCCCCGGCACGGGGCTGGACCCCGATGAGTCTGGATCCCGCGGAGGGCGTCTGGACCGGCGACTGGTCCGGTGTTTCGAAGACGGTGTATTACGGGTTCCGGGTGGATGGCACCCAGGGTGCGGGCGAGGCCTTCGATGTCGCGGCCTTTGTCGGCGACCCCTATGCCCGCGCCGTGGTGTCGGAGAATGGACCCTGCATCCTGGTTGATCCCGCCGCGACAAACTCCTGGTTCGGCGGCTGGTCAGACGGCGCCTTCACCCCGCCGGCCCGGCAGGATATGGTGATCTACGAAGCGCATGTCCGCGACCTCACGATCGATCCCTCGTCGGGCGTCCCGGCGCCGTTACGGGGCACGTTCGAGGGGGTTCTGGCCACGAAGGACACCGGTACGGGGTTGGATCACCTGAAGGCGCTCGGGGTGAACATGATCGAGTTCATGCCGGTCCAGGAATTTGACAACGGGAAGAATGCCCCGGGGTGGGGCTACTCGCCGGATTATTATTTCGCCCCCGAATCGTCATACGGCCGCATGCCCGCCTCGGGCTCGCAGTATTATGAGTTCAAGCGGATGGTCAATGAACTCCACCGCAGGGGATTCGGGGTGATCCTGGATGTCGTCTATAATCACGCAGGCGGGGCGAACAGTTTCGGACGGCTTGACCGCAGGGTCTATTTCAGGCTGGACGGGGAGGATGGTTACAGTAACTTCAGCGGCTGCGGCAACGATCTGCGCACCGAGTCGCCCATCCTCCGCCGACTGATCGTGGAGAACATCGTGTACTGGATCAAGGAACACCATGTTGACGGATTCCGCTTCGACCTGGCCGAGTTGATTGACATGGAGACGATGCTGGCGGTTCAGGACGCGGCGCGCGCCGCCAATCCGAATGTCGTCCTGATCTCGGAGCCCTGGAGTCTCCGGGGCGACCAGAAGCGGGCGTTGAAGGGGACGGCGTGGGCCGCGTGGAATAACGAATACACCTTTCCGGTGCGCGGGTTCATCAAGGGACAGGGCCGGTCGGATGACGTCTTGAAGGCCATCACCGGTTCGACGGAACTGTGGACTTCGAACCCCCTGCAATCGGTCAATTATTTCGAGAGCCACGACGATATGGCCCTGACGGACGAACTGTCCATGACGGCCGGACGGGACGGTCGGCTTCTCAACATGGCTGATGCGGCGCGGAACCGGCTGGCGGCCACGCTGCTGTTCACCTCGCTGGGCATTCCGATGGTGGCCGAGGGGCAGGAATTCCTCCGCAGCAAACATGGAATCCGTAACACCTTCGCCGATGGCGATCCCATCAATGCGCTTGTATGGACCGACCGCTGGAGACCGTTAGCGCGGGAGGCTCTCGCCTATTACCAGGGGATGATCCGGCTCCGGCAGAGCCCGGCGGGGGCAAGCCTGCGGCTGGCGGAGACGCCGCCCGCGGGCTACTACGACTGGATCACGCCAAGCTCGGGCCAGTTGCTGGGATACCGGATCAATACGCGGCATGAACGCCCCGGCAGCGCCTTTATCGTGCTGGCCAATGCGAGCCAGCGGGATGGGTCATTCGATATGGATATTCCCGCGGGCCGGTGGACGCTGGTGGGAGACGGACATACCGTGGACTTGACCGGAAAAGGCGTGAGCCCGATGGTTCTGGCTGGCGGGACCGGGAAGCACATCACGGTTCCGGCGCTGACCGCCTATGTGTTTATGGATGGCAAATGAGGATGAAAGGAAGTTTATGATGAGCAAACATACACAACGTGCATGGCTGGTGGGAATGATGTTGACCGCTCTGCTGGTCCCGGTCGCGGCGTTTGCCTGGAATGCCGACCAAGTTGATTTCCCGAATGACGACGAGGGTTGGAACTTATGGGGAAATTCCGCCAAGTACACCGGTCCTGATGGTTCAACGGAGTGGTTTCGCCATGTGATGGTGGCAACCTCTTCGCGCTCGGATTTTAATTTCAAAATGGTGACGGGAGACAGTATCAGTTGGGATCAAGATTATGGTGGCGACACGACATTTCCGAAAAACCAAGTCTCGATAATGTGGTATCAGCCACTCAACGATACCCCGAGCAAACTGACAGGTGGCACAATCCTGAATAACCGCTATATCTTTACGGTAAAGAATCCAGGCCTCACCAATAGCTTTATTTCCATCATGGAACTTTCCCGGGACCAGGTGCAAATCACCGGCGTGACCGGCGGGCAGGGCTCATATGCCACCAATCAGGCGGCGCTGATCACCGTGTATTTTGCCACCAATCCTCCGCCGGAAGAAAAAGCCTTCATCCGGTTCACGACAAACAGTTGGGCGTCATTCTCCATTGTGGAAGCGGTTACTTCGGGGCAGGTGGCCCGGGCGGCCATCTCCAACCTGCAGGCGAACACCTCTTATCAGTGGTATGCGATGGCGTCATCGGCTTCGGCGTCCTATCTCGCCTCCGCCAACGACTATGGCGTTGATGCCCTGACCCTCACCTGGATCAACAACAACGGCATGAACTACCAATTCACCACGCTGCCCGGGTCGGCTGCGTGGGTCTGGCATAACAATGACCGCGTGGTCTATGGGGATTCCGTGCAGTTCTGGGTAGGCATCGGGTATATCAACTCCGATGGCTCGAATCCCTGGGTGACGAATGCCGCCATCTATTACACGACCAATGGCGTGGAGCCGGGCGGCAGTTATGGGGTGGCCACCAATTCGTCCACCCGCGTCATCCGTATGAGCCTCGACCATATCGAGGAGGATTCCAGCCAGTTCGGCAAAGCGATGAAGTGGCAGGGGCTCCTGACCAACACGCCGGCCTTCACGACAATCCAATACAAGATCGGCGCCTGGCTGGACGGCGCGCATCCGGAACGGTTCGCCGACTATTTCAGCGGCACCAACAACCGGACCTTCTCGTTCATACTGGGGGCACTGGGCGATCCCGTGCTGACTGTCGAAAGCGCTTTGAACGGGAAATTGAACGCCAACTATACGACCTCTAAAATATTTTTGGATGAAGTGGCGGGGGATGCCGTGCCCATGGCGGTTGTCTTTGAGCCCGGACAGTCGAACGTGGTGGCGGCGGAAGTGTTCTCCAACCTGAACCGGCGCGACTGGGCGGATCAGGATGGCAACTCGGACGGAATCGCCGACGGCATTGTCCAGCCGGATGGCAACCTGATCACGAGTAACGATGTGAACCAGTATTATATGGCCTATCCGATGACCAACATGGGCGCCGGCCGCTATGAACTTACGCTCCAGGCGCGTAAGACCGGGGCGTACCGGCTTACGGCGAGATGGAAGGTGGAGGGGGATTCCGCGTGGCGTTGGTACAGCAATGCCTCGGCCGGGCGGCGTGATCACGCCGTCGTGGTGTCGCCCGTTGACGCGCGGTCCGTGCGCCTCTATGAACTCAACGCCCTTGTTGTCGAGGCCTCGGGCGCATCGGAGGCGCAACGCAGCACCTTTGAGGATCTGTGGGACGGCCCCGGCGCCACGCACACCAACCGCTGGAACCTCGATTATGTGACGGGGCTCGGCTGCAACTGGCTCTGGTTCCAGCCCATCCATCCGAATGGCATCGAGGGGCGGTTGACCGACCCGAACACGGGAGCGCCCTATGCCGTGGGAAGTCCCTACTCGGTGAAGAATTTCTTCGAAGTGTCTGAGAGAATGAGCAAGGGCGGCACGCGGTCCGCCTCCATGGCGGCGTTTACGAACTTTACCCTGGCAGCTGATGCCAAGGGGGTGAACGTCATGCTGGACGCGCCCTTCAACCACACCGCGCCGGATTGCGAGCTGGCCTCAACCGGGGTGCCCTTGTTCGCGCCCTCCGCATCAGCCACAGACCTGATTCGGGACCAGGAAGCAAGGGTTTATTCGCGAAGCAACAATTACGCCATGCGTGCGACAAGCGCGTCGAACATTGCCGTCGCCCCGGATCGGGATGACTTCGGGAAATGGAGCGATGTCCGGGATGTCTATTTCGGCCGGTACGCCGCGTTGGTGGATGTGAACCCCGCAGGGAACGGCAACTATCTGAACGAAGGCGACTGGATGGATACGTCCATCGGTGATGAGAATTCCTATGGCACGAATAACGGCCACTTTGATCCGGTGACCCGGAACGTCTGGCGCTACTTTGCCGCCTATGTGACCTACTGGCTGGACAAGACGGGCTATCCAGCCAATCCCACCCATGCCGCCTTGGACAGCCACGCCGGACTTGACGGGTTGCGCTGTGATTTCGGTCAGGGGTTGCCGCCGCAATGCTGGGAGTACATTATCAACGTCGCCCGGTCCCGGCGCTGGAACTTCGTGTTCATGAGCGAGACCCTGGACGGCGGCGCGACGACTTACCGGTCGAACCGCCATTTCGATATCCTCAACGAAAGCATCATCTTCCCGCTCAAGAGCGCCACGCAAACCACGGACTACCGGAGCATCTTCGAACAGCGCCGCTCAGCCTACGGGCAGGGGCTTGTCCTGATGAACACGACATCCCACGACGAGGAGAGCTACGACGACCCGTGGCAGGCGGTGGTGCGCATGGCGGCGGTCGGGGCTGTGGACGGCGCCACCATGGTATGCTACGGCCAGGAACTGGGCATTTCGTGCACCTACGGGTTTGATTCGTACCAGATCAATTTCGGCAAGCAGATCCCGAATTTCATGACGTGGAATTCCCTCTCCCCGATCTGGGGCAACACCGACTACGGGCATGACAGGATATATCCGGTCATCGCGGGGATTAATGCCGCCCGGCAGGCGAGTCCGGCGCTCCGCAGTTCCAACCGGTATTTCCTGAACCAGATCGGGGGCTCCACGCACCCGACGTTGTGGGCCGTCGCGAAGTATGAAGAGGCGGCGGCTTCACCGGCTTTCAAGGATGTTGTTTTTGCGTTCGCAAACCTGAACCGCGACAGTTGGGTGGAAGGTAATTTCGACATCGCTATCGCACCCGGTGGCGCCAATCTTTTCGGGATCAAGCCGGAACGCCTCTACAATGTGAAGAACCTCGCCGCCTATGCGGGGGTTGATCCCACCGCCCGGACACGCTGGCAATGGCCATCTGCCCACTCCGGTTCGAATATTTTGGCGTCGGGTTTCTATGTCGGGATGAATAAGGTGCCGACCACGGGCGGGGACTGGGCGACGGCCCCCTACGAGGCGCAATACCTGAAACTCTATGACGTCACTCCGCCGCCACCGCCGGGACCGCCTTCCGCGGGGCGGCACTATGCGCTGACCAATGGCGCGGTGTTCTCCTGGGACTCAGCCGTCGGACTGGATGACCGGATAGCGGCCTATCTTGTGAGCGTGGGCAGCACCAGCGGGGGTGTGCAGGTGGCCGATAGGGTCAATGTGGGGACGAACTTAAGCTATGCATTTTCGGGGACGTTCGGGACGACCAATTTCGCCACCGTCTGGGCGGTCAGCGCCGCGGGGGTCACGTCCGCGGTTGCAGGCGCCTCCGGCGCGGTGATCGGTCCCGGTGTCCCGGGCTCGCCGGTCATCCTGCTGCGGCCGGACGGCGACGCGGATGGCGATGGCCAGAGTAATGCCGGCGAGGCGGTCGCGGGCACCGACCCGTTGGACGCCGGCTCGACGTTCCGGATCATCACCCTGGGAGTGTCTTCCGGGCCGGAGGCGCGTATGGTGACCGCAGCCACACAGCCGGGGAAGCGCTATACGATTGTGTTTAACGACAGGGGGCTCACCAATCCGCTTACCTGGTCACCCTTTGGCAACACCAACAACGGGGTGGGGTCGTGGCTCGAGACGAATGTCATGCCGGCCTCCCACCGGTTTGTGGATGATGGAACGACGGATACAACCTCCAATAAACCGGCGGGTGCGCGCTTCTACCGGATTGAGGTGCGGTAAGATGAAGGACGCCTGGATTGAGGATGCCGTTATTTATCAGGTCAACCTTCGCGCCCTGGCGGCGCGGGAGCCTCGCAATGCCATCGAGGCGGCGCGGGAAAAACCGTCGGACCAATCGCCACTGGCCTACTTGGAACGATCGCTTCCGGTGATCCGCAAACTCGGGGTCAATGTTTTGTATCTGATGCCGCCCTATCCCATCGGGCATGATCAGCGCAAGGGAATCGGGTCCCCGTACTCGATCCGCGATTTCACAGCCGTGGATCCCGAATATGGATCGCTCGACGAACTCCGGGCCGTGGTGCGGCGTGCCCATGCGGTGGGATTGCGGGTGATCCTGGATATTACCCCGAACCACACCAGCCGGGATCATGTGTGGACAACGCGGCATCCGGATTTCTACGTCACGATTCCGGGCGGCGGCCTTTATCATGACCTCGACTGGACAGATACCGCGAAGCTGGACTATCGGAATCCCGCCCTGCGCAAGGCGATGATCGATGTTTACGACTTCTGGCTGGGCTGCTCCGGGAAGGGCGGTGGTGTTGCGGAGGGAGTGGATGGATTCCGGTTGGACATGGCGCACTTCATCAACAATCCTTCCTTCTGGGATGAAGCGCTGCCTGAACTCAAGGCGCGCCATGCCCCGCGGGAGCTGCTTTTTCTGGCCGAATGTTACGGCACGGCGAACAATTTCGGGCTTTTCCAGCGTGGCGTGAACGCCGCCTACGATGATGATTTCTACAAGGTATGCCTGTACGGGTATGCGATCGATGCGCGGGGGCAATCGATGGTCCGGCTCTCCCCCGACGCGAAGCATAATGGCGATTTCAACGACAAACGCGAAGCCTTTGAGCGGGGTGGGCTCGCCGCAGCCATGGCCACCGCGGTGCTCAACTATGAGCGCACATCCCCCGTTGGCGGGCGGGGCCCCTGGCTGGCGCGCTACACCGATAACCACGATGAAGGCCGGGGGTTGTACCGTTTCGGCCCCGGCGCGGTTCGTGCGGTCAACAGCCTGATATTCCTGCTGCCCCATACCCTGCCGTTCATGTTGACTGGGCAGGAGTTCGGGGCGCTGAACCGACCCCCGATTCATGACCGGCTGCGGGTATGCGACAAGGGCCGCCGGCTGTATTCATCCGGGACGGAACTGAATGAGCCGGGGATCGAAATCGAGGGTACTATTTTTGACCGGGGTTTTCAGGCGCGGCAAGGGTGGTATGACTTTTTCAAGGAATTGATCCGGCTTCGCCGGACGACTCCAGAACTGACACGCGGCGGGTTTGAGATCCTGGATCCCGGCGAAGCGTGCCCGGCTCCTGAGCGTACGGTGATGGCCTTTGAGCGCCGCCTACCGAAGTCCGTGGTGCGATGCGCCGTCAACTTGGGGCCTGTTGCCCGGACTCTGTCGAATGCCCGCCTGTTCAAAGGCAAAGCCATTCATGGCACGCTCGGCAAGGATGGTTGTCTGTCCCCCTTCAGTGCGGTCGTTGTGCGGGAGTGAAGGTCGTCGAGAGTCATGTCCAAAAAAAAGAGCCGCCAGATTATGGCGGCTCTTTTTTCGTCGGTCAGATTACTTTATCACTGACACGCGATAAAAGGCGGGGGACCCAGGGGCCGATGTCGTGACTGTTCTTGTGACATCCCCTCCGACGGCCAGAGTCACGACGTTGGACCAACCGAAGGAAAGGTTTGTGGATACCTGAACGGTGTAGGGAGCCAAGGCTTTGCTGCTTCCCTGCCACTGCAACGTGGCAATACTGTTGTTACTGACGACCTCGCTGATAAAGGCCAGTTTGGAAGCCGCATTCGTCGGCTCCGTGCCGGCGAAGTATTCCTGCCAGTTCTTCATGCCATCGCCATCGGTATCGGCCACTTCCGCCGTGGTCAGGGCGTTGTCGCTCGTGTCATTGGTTACACCATGCGAAGCCAGCCAGCCTGCGGGAACAAAATAGTTGGGTGTGATCGAATTGGCAATGGGGCCGTTTGTCACAACCAGATCGTCAATCATTCCGCTTCCGTTCAGGGTCAGGCTGCTGATAAAGGTCGGAGACTGTCCCCACGAAGTCAAAAGCCAGGAGCCGCCTGTCGCTGATGAGTCCACGCGATTAGACGGATACCCATCTGCCAAGATCAGCGGCCGCCCATCCAATTTAACCTGGAACATGGCGTAATAGGATCCATACAAGGACGGCTCTGCGTTGTAATCGACGGAAATGGTCAACCGAACCCATTTTCCGGAAGAAACAGGAGTGACGGCATTATTCAGAACAGACCATAATTTATAATCCGCTCCGTAAATGTCCGATGCATTTGTCTTAACCCCGTGCCAGATGGCCACCCCGTTCGTAACAAAGGCAATGCTGAATTGGGAGTTGGAGACCGCCGAATCAGTGCTGTTGGTCCAATCCTGCTGCGAGAATGTCGGCAGAATCATGGTGTCTATCGCGATAAAGGGTTTATCGCCGGTGTCGGAATAACTGTTTGTAAGATATCCATCCGAAAAGCTTAGAACTTTGGCATGGGTGCTACTGCGCAGTGGACTTCCCATGTAGGGGGTGTTCATGACCGCTGTGTCGAGGTAGGACACATTCGAAATCACCGTGACAGCGGAAGACGCCGCCGTCCAACTCGGGTCAGTTGTGATGGATGATCCCACCGAGTTGGTTTCAAAATCATTTGAGTAAGGAAGCTGGGCACCACCCATTGAAAGGGAAGCGGAGCCGACCATGACCAATCCGATAATACCCAATAACCTTGTTTTCATAGACACTATCCTCCGAATAATAAAACACCTTGTTTGCCGCAACACTATTACCTGTATAGCAGTAGAATACTGAATGAAGGTGAAGGTGTCAATGGGCTAGACTTTTTTTTTATGGATTCCGGAGATGGCTTGACTTGGAGGGAGGCAAAGTGTCTGATGGTGTTCATGCCCATGCACAACCAGAACGTTTTTGACTCACTGATAGAGCCGCTGCGCCGGGCGGTGGCCGAGGAAGGATACACCACGCCGACTCCGATCCAGGAGGCAGCGTTGCCGCATGTGCTTGCCGGGCGCGACTTGTTCGGTGTTGCCCAGACCGGCACCGGGAAAACGGCCGCCTTCACGCTGCCGCTGCTTCAGCATTTGAGCCGGCACGGGAGCCGACCCGTCCGGGGCCGCCCGAGGGCGCTGATCCTGGCCCCGACCCGCGAACTGGCCGCACAGATTGGTGAGAGTATCCGCACCTATGGCCGCCATGTGAATGTGACGTACACCGTCATCTTCGGCGGGGTCGGCCAGTTCCCCCAGGTCGCCGCGGTGAACCGGGGTGTGGATGTCGTGGTGGCCACGCCGGGCCGCCTGCTTGATTTGATGCGTCAGAGGCACATCCATTTCGACCAGTTGGAAATACTGGTGCTCGACGAGGCGGACCGGATGCTTGACATGGGTTTTATCCGGGATATCCGCGCCATCCTGGCGGCGTTGCCGAAGAAACGCCACTCGCTGTTTTTTTCCGCCACCATGGCCCCCGAGGTGGTGGAGCTGGCCCGCGCCATGGTTCGGGATCCGGTGCATATTACCATCAAACCGGAACAGCCGACGGTGGAGAAAATTGCCCAGACGGTTATGTTTGTGGACAAGGCAAGCAAGGACGCGCTGCTGGCCAGCCTTCTCAAGGATCCGGCGATCAACCGCGTCATTGTATTCGTGCAGATGAAGCACGCCGCCGACAAGGTGGCCCACCGGCTTGTGGCGGCGGGGATTCCCACGGTGGCCATCCATGGCAACAAGAGTCAGGGCGCCCGGACCCAGGCTTTGGATGGCTTCAAGAACGGCCGGATCCGGGTTCTGGTGGCGACCGATATCGCGGCTCGCGGACTGGATGTTGACGACATCACGCACATCATCAACTACGATCTGCCCCATGAACCGGAAACCTACGTCCACCGTATCGGCCGGACGGCCCGGGCGGGCGCCTCCGGGGATGCGGTGTCGTTCTGCGGAGCGGAAGAGCGCGATTTCCTCCGGGCAATCGAGCGCCTGATTCGCAAGGCCGTGCCAGTCGAAACCGGGCATGAGTTTCATTCCGAAACCGCCCGGAATGCAACCGGGGCCGCCGCCCGGCCACCGCCTCGCCATCACCGGAAAGGCGCCCCGCAGGGCGGGCAACGGGGCGGTCGGCAGGGGCCTGCGCGCCATGCCGGCGGTGGAGGACGGCATCATCGGTCATGAAGAGGCATGTTGTCCCCGGTCTGCTGGTGGCCTGTACACTGGTGCTGGCCTTCTGGATTGTGGCATCCCAACACACGGCCAGACCCTTCAAGCCGTTTAATCTCACCCATGCTGATTTTGCCGGGTATTGTCCCGCGCTCGAGGGGGCCGTGATTCAGCCCGCGGTGATGACCGCCGTTGATCCCGCGGAACCGAACATCGCGGCTTTTGGCGTGATGCGGGAAGGGGGGCGTGATCCGGGACGCATCGTTGTGAGACTGGTGCATGGGTACAACATGCCCATGTGTATGAAGATCAAGGGTTACACGGTCGAGCCCGTTGGGGGTGAAAAGGCGCGGAGTCCCAACAACTCAACAACTCAGCAACTCGACAACCCTTCTTTCCAAGGGATCCCGATCCAGCTCTGGCGCGTCACGTCCAGCGCCGGTGATGTGGAGCTCTGGGCGACGACGATGATCCGGTCCGAGAATTTTTCCGTCACACCGGAGGAGGTGACCTCGATGGCGTTTCCCCGGGTGGATATTCCTGATGACCCCAACTGGGTGCCGCGCGGTTTTACGGCGGAGGATTTGAAACACCCGGTTAAAAGTGTCCGGCTTTGGCTCCGGGCGCGGTGGAATGCGTCGCGCACGGATCTCCTGACGTTTCTGCGGTTGCGGCAGCCGGCCTGGGCCAGCGACGAACTCCTGACCTATGTCTCCCACAGCCTGCCGCCATCCGTTTCTCCGGAGCGCGAACCCCTGGTGATCCGCCAGATGGTCTCCACCCACATCGCCATGCTGAAGGAACTCCAGAAGTGGCGGCGGACGCCGCGGACGCCCTGAACGCATCGGAATAGTGTCCCGGCGTTTGGGGTTGACCTCAAAAGGCGGGGCGGGCATGTTAGAGTCATGAAACAAGAACCATTTGTCCGTCCCGATTGGGATCATTATTTCATGAGCATCGCCGTGGTGGTGGCCTCCCGCGGAAACTGCTCCCGCCGACAGGTGGCCGCCGTGATTGTCAAGGACCAGCGCATCATCTCCACAGGCTACAACGGAACGCCGCGGGGGGTGAGGAACTGCTGCGAGGGCGGGTGCGAACGATGCGCCGGGGATGCCCCGTCAGGCACGGCCCTGGGGGAATGCATTTGTTGCCATGCCGAGGAAAATGCCATCACCCAGGCGGCGTACCATGGCATCGCCCTCCGGGGATCCACCCTCTATTCAACACTCAGCCCCTGCCTGACCTGCGCGAAAATGATCATCAACGCGGGCATCCAGGAAGTGGTGTTTGAGAAGGAATATGAGTTCAGCGGCCAGACCCGGACGCTTCTACATGATGGGGGAGTGCGGTGTCGCAAGCTGGCGTGACCTGTTGTTCGATCTTGTATTCCACCTTGGCTTCGACCGGCTTGACGGGCTCTCCCTTGGGGGCTTCCGGAGTCACCACGGGAACGGCGGGGGGCATTTCGGCGGATTCCTGCTTGGCGGGATTCAGATCGTGTTCATTGCCTGAGGCGCCCCAGCGCCCATAGTGGCGGCGCTCAAAGTTCAGATCCTTGAGTTTCAAGCCGTTGACCTCCGCAAGCCAGGTCCATTGGGTGGAACTGAAATTCAGGGTCTTTCCGAGCTGGTTGATCAGGAACGCGGTGTCCAGGCTGCTGATTTTTTGGACATCCTTGCACCACCCCGGAGTGGCCGTCATGTGCGCGGGAAGCTGGGAGAGGTCTCCCAGAATGAATACATGGCGGGGTTCGCCGCCCGACATAAAGGAACCCTGAGCGAAGTCTTCCACGGTGATCTGGACCCACTCCTGGCCATTCCAGACATGGATCAGCGGGTCTGAGGAGGGCGTTGTATTATAGGTCACCAGACCGATGTCCTTGCACCGGGCGAGTTGAAAGGCCAGATGGACCACGCGTTTGCGGGCCGGCATGACAAGGATGGACTCCGGTGTGGCCGAGCCGGCGGTGGCGTATTCAGATGTTCCGATGACCGCCAGGGCGATCAGTCCCAGTCCCAATGTTGTTTTCAAAGTCATGAACTAAACCTCCGTAAAAGAAATGAAGTTGACGAATCTAGCGCGGCAACAGGGCCAACGCAAGTTCTAACCGCGCCAGTCCTATTTCCCCAGCACTTTCCTGAACTGCTGGGTCAACAGGGGGACGACGGTGAACAGGTCGCCCACGATCCCGTAGGTGGCCATCTTGAAAATGGGCGCGTCCGGATCCTTGTTGATCGCCACGATGATGTCCGAAGACTGCATTCCGGCGAGGTGCTGGATCTGGCCGCTGATGCCCACCGCGATGTAGATCTTGGGACAGACGGTTTTTCCGGTCTGCCCGACCTGGTGGGAATAGGGGATCCAGTTCGAGTCCACCGCGGCGCGGGAGGCTCCCACGCCGGCGCCGATGACATCGGCCAGTTCGCGGAGCAGGCTGAAATTCTCGGCGGTCTGCAATCCGCGTCCGCCGGACACGATGATGTTGGCCTCCGCGATGTTCATGGT
>Ga0073936_10004325_pt1 | contig 19747 bp, 14 predicted proteins | sample AliMusrvi5mmetaG_FD_87041 | JGI IMG/M metagenome (GOLD analysis project Ga0073936, IMG submission 87041) | Freshwater lake bacterial and archeal communities from Alinen Mustajarvi, Finland, to study Microbial Dark Matter (Phase II) - Alinen... | ecosystem: Environmental > Aquatic > Freshwater >... | reverse complement strand
GTCCAACAAGGGCTGGCTTTTCCGGCAGTGGAAGGCGGATTGCAGATCCATCCACGCGGCCGGGTCCATGTCCTGCCAATCATCGGTGCTTTCGTGGGCGGCGACATCGTAGGCGGTATACTGGCAACGGGACTCGCCGATTGCAAAAGCCCGACACTCTTGATTGATATCGGCACGAACGGCGAGATTGTGCTCTTGGCCGACGGCAAACTCACGGCGACCTCGACCGCCGCCGGGCCGGCCTTTGAAGGCGCCCGGATCGCCCAAGGCATGAGGGCCAGTCAGGGGGCGATCGAGAAGGTTGTGGTCGATCAGAGTTTGCGCGTCCATGTAATCGGCCACGTACCGCCGCTCGGGCTGTGTGGCTCCGCCTTGATCGACACCACGGCCGAACTCTTGCGGCATGGCATCCTCTCCCCCCAAGGCAGGCTGATGACTCGCGACGAACTCCCCGACGACATCCTGCCAGACCTTGCCAGGCGAATTGAACTCCGCGATCGACAAGTCGCCTTTGTGCTTGCCGACGGGGCAAGCGCGGCGGGCGGCAAGAGGGTGGCCTTGACCCAGCGCGACTTGCGAGAAGTCCAGTTAGCCTCCGGAGCAATTCGAGCCGGCATCGAGTTGCTGTTGAAGCGGCAAGGACTGAAACCGAAAGACCTCGATCGCGTGCTCCTGGCGGGCGGATTTGGCAACTATATCCGCCGCGGAAATGCACAGCGGATGGGGCTCTTGCCTCCGGATATCGAGCATCAGCGCATCCGCTACCAAGGCAATACCTCGCTTGCCGGGGCCCGCTTGGTCGGGCTTTCGCGGCGTTGCCGGGAAGCGTGCGACGAACTTGCCGCACGTACCGAACACGTTGATCTTTCCATGGAGCCGGATTTCGCCGCCGCGTTTGCGGATGCGATGATTTTTCCAGAACCGTGATAGAACATCCGGAAAGCCGAAATCAGCCCTACCCACCCCCCATGAGATGGTGATGCTTGCGGTTTGTTGATTTAGTTGAAACGCCTTGTTGTTGCCGGTCTCTGACTGAGCCGCCAATCCCAACATTGCATCGTCCTAGACCACCCCCCCTTTGTACTGCGACTCCGCAATATTCCTAAATTCCTATTTCTGCTGCTTGACGCGGTTGCCACGTGCGAACAGAATAGAGTGCATGGGACGGTGGTGCGCTTTGTGCAGAACGGGGTTTCTGGCAACTCGGGTAGTCAGATCAATCAGCAGCTATGATGGTCACGCAGCAGCGACAACTGGACGAGACACGGGTATCGGAACTCGCATCCGAGACGCAGGCTGCGATCGTCGAATTGGTAATCGCCCACGATTATGCCCGCAATGTGCAGTGCGATCCCTGGCAGTTTGCCGTCGAGATCACGCGATTGACGACGCTTGGCCTGACCGCCAGCGATCTCCGCTGGCTGGTGGAGAAGGGGTATGTGATTCATGCCAGCGAGGTCACGCAACCCGACGACTTGGTCCGCAAGTTCGCTCCGGCCCGCAATACGGCCTTCGCGAAGGAAACCTGTTGCCTTCTGACCAATTCCGGTCTCCTCTTTGCCGGAGTCGCCGATACCAGCCCGAGGCTGCTCCGCTTCGCCGATCGAGCGGCGGTGATGCAGCCCGAGGCTGCCGCTAGGCCACGTTGGGACGGGCGAGATCGCATCCTATATCTTGGCGAGCTGTGCGTGAAGCGATACGGGCGTTCATCGCCCAACCAAGAGAGCATCCTCGCGGCGTTCGAGGAAGAGGGTTGGCCCCGCCACATCGACGATCCACTTTCGCCGAGCGGCGAAATCGTCCCTAAATCCCGTTTGCACGATACGATCAAGTGGTTGAATCGTAGGCAGGAGAACCGGCTCCTGAATTTTCTGGGCGACGGCAGTGGCGAAGGTGTCTACTGGGAGATATTGATGGCTGGCGCGCTCGTCATCCCAAACCGTGTTCCGGAAAAACTTCGTTTTGCCGCCTGACGCGGCCGTTTCTGGTGCCGACTTCTCCGGCGGATGCTTAATCCAGGTTATTCTTATGCACCTGACTAAGGTTAGCTCATTCCGGATTATTGACGCTGCCTGCAAAGCCCCGCAAACATTGACCGATTTAGGGGAACCAGATTTTCTTTTATTGTTACATTGCCGCTAGCATGTCGATCAGTTCTTCCCGGCGGCTGGGAGACAGCCGCTCGGTCGGCAGGGAATCGAGATACTCCAGACGCGGTGCCAGACCGCAGCGGTTGGCAACCTGGATATTAAGCCCTGGCCGTGCATTGGCCTCCAGGACGACGGGACCGAGGTTCGCATCGACGACGAAATCGACGCCGATATAGCCTAGTTCCAGCCCATCGGCGAGCTTCATAGCGGCTTGCAAGAGATCTTTCCAGAAGGGAATCTGAACGCCGGCAATCGAATGGCCGGTATCGGGATGCGTGGCGATGGTGTGGTCCATGCAGACACCGCCGAAGGTGCAGCCGGTCCGCAGATCGACTCCCGCTCCGGCCGCACCCTGGTGTAGATTCGCTTTGCCACGCGATGCCCGCGTCGGCAGCCGAACCATCGCCATCACCGGCACACAGCGATAGAGCACGACGCGAATATCCGGCGTGCCGCCTTCGCTGATGTTGACGAAAGCGTCGTGGCGGACAATCCGCTGCTCGATAATGGCCAGGTCGACTTGCCCTTGCAGCGAATAGAGCCCGGAGAGGATCGCCGAAATGTGATAGCGGAGATCGGCCAAGGTGTAGCGTTCCCCGCTGGAAGTGAAAAACTCCTGACCATCGTGCTGGGCAACGACGACGATCCCTCGGCCTCCGCTACCCGCGGCCGGCTTGATCACGAATTCGGGCCGATTGCCGGAAAGCTCCAGAAACCGCCTCACGTCGCCGTTACTTTCGATCAGGGTATAGGTCTTCGGCACGGGGATCCCCGCCGCCTGGCAGATGCCCTTGGTCAAGTGTTTCTCATCGACCCTGGGGTAGAAAGCACGGCGGTTCAAGGGCAGGACGAAATGTCCGTTACGGCGATTGATGCCGACGATACCCGCGCGTTTCAACTCGCTCGGCCATGCCCAGAATCGCCATGAAGAATGTTGCGCCATGCGGCTAATCCTTCGACTCCGGTGGCCCAATCGCAGGCGTGTCCCGTGAGGGACTTGCGCTCGGGTGGACCAGATCGCAGAAACGTACCAGTTCCGTCAGGCGGTAGCCCGTGTAGCGTCCCATCAAGATCAAGGCCACGACCGTGAAAAAATGTAATTCGGGATAGTAGAAGAGCAGATTGCCGAGATTCGGCGAACTGAGCAGCAGGTAGATTGCCAGGGCCACGAACATCGTGGAAATCAGCAGCCGCATCGCTTGGAAGAGCGAATCTTCCTCGCTGGTGACGTAGAACCGCTCCACGAGGTTTGTGAGGATCACCATCGGCAGCAGCACGGTTTTGCCGGCCGGTGCCCAGTCGAAGTAGTTCATCACCGAGATGCCTAGCACCATGAGCATCACCACCATGGTAAGAATGATGCCCAGGCGGGGAACGAGCAGGAGCTTGAGCCGATCCAAGAGCGTGCGGCTGACGAAGCCCGTGATGATCACGACAAAGAAGATGCACAGCCCGCTCTGCCAGTCGTTGTAGACGAACGCCAGGGCCAGCAGCGTGGGCGAAAACATGCCGAAAGTACGAATACCGATAATCGTGCGGACCAAGGCGGTGAACAAGGCCCCGATGGGCAAGATCAAGACCACTTTGACCGGCTCGTGCAACTTGCCTGGAAGGCGGCGAAGATCGAGGATTCCCAAGGCGGTGCGGGTCGCCGGCGGAATGCCTTCGATCGAGTACGAGGTCACCAGATCGGTGGAATTGGTGGCACGAATCAACTCGATGCTATCGCGCCGCACAGGAACGATGTTGTAGTCCAACGCATGGAGAGAGCCGTTCTCCGGATCGTACGGCAGCCAGCGTTCGACCGCCGGTTTCCGCGGATCGGCGGCATAGACTTCGACCCACGTTCGCGGTCGGATGTTCTTTCCCTTTTTGATCTCGAACCCCGTCACCAGCCGCGCGGGAATCTTGGCGGCCCGGCACAAGGTTGCAAAAGCCCGGGCACGCCCCAACGGCGATCCCTTCTGATTATGAAGGGCGTCATTTCCGGTGTCGGGCCCCAATTCGCCTACAGGTTCAATTTCGCGGATACACTCCCGAAAAATAAGGTCCACCAGCTCCTGCGGTTTGGGATGATTGTCGCGAAGCCGATTGACCATTTCTTGGGCCTTCGTGTCCGTCGCCGTCATGCCCTTGGAATCGGCCAAATAGGTGGTGCGCTCCTTGGGAGTCAGCGACAATTCGGACGTATTCTGCCGCCAATCGCCTTTTCGGTCGAGCTGGATTCGAAAGGAAATCGAACAGTGGAGTTGACCCGTCTTGGTGGTCCGGAGCACGACGTCCTTGCGGTTGGCGGCCGTGTGAACGCGAGTTCGAACGAGTTCCATCTCCGGAGCGTCAATCTCCTGCTCGAAGACATGGCAGAAGCGGGTCGTCTCGGGAAAGGCCGCCAGCAAGCGGACATCGGGCACGATCGCGCGGCCATCGGGTTTCCGCGCATGGAAGTCGGCCGTGTAGGTCAGGCGATAGTCGCTGTCCCCGGCCTCGAGATCAAGATTAAGCCGCACAATGAGGAAGCCAATCCCGAGGACCAAGAGGATCAGGATTGCCCATGCGGAACTCGTCTTGCCCGTCACTTCGTGAGCCTCCCGGTCTGCTCGGCCGCGCGCACGGACTTCAGGTGCAAGACGACCGATTCACCCGGATTCTCCTGCTCGGGATAATAGACCAGGTAGAGTAGGCCACAGCTCCGATCGATGCGCACGGCAACTCGCTTGGCATCGCTCCGCGACGGCTCCAACTCCGTTCCATGGGCCACGCCTTCTGGCAGCGGCAGACAGAAGAAATAGACGGGCGAGATCTTCTTCATCGTCTCGCCTCCCTCGGTCTTCAGCAGCCCTGCGGTCTGGCTGTTGGGAAACATGCTTGCCACATATTTTTCGCTGCGGGCATCGGGAAGCCGCGACTCGGGCATGTGAATTCGCAAGGTGTCGTTACCGACCCACTCCGCCCGGATGGGCACTTGTCGCGGCTTACCTAACAACATCGGCAGAACCGGCAACTCGGGGTCGCCCCAGAGCCGAAAACTCAACGCTGCACGAACTGCCTTGGCCTTTTCCTTGTGCCCGCGGCGGGCCTTCAGTTCTTCGACGCAAAAGATATAGTTTTGGGCATCGCGGAGCGTTTCGCCCAGCGTGCCGCCGCGATACAACATGGAACTCATGGCTGCGTTCAGCACGGCACTGCCACAACCGCTATGGATCGGCGTCATGCTGCCGATCAAGGCCACTCCGCCCAGTTCATCCAGACGCCAAAGCACGGAGTCGTCCAACGATTCACAACTTTGCAAAACGACAATGGGAAGTCCCGCCAAGGGGCCTTGCAAATGCCGGGACGTAGGCTCGGCCATCACAACCCGCGGGGCTGGAATGGGATCCATCTCCCGATCAACAGAAGGTTTCGCTCCCCCCCACCCCTCCAAATCCTCATCGTCCAAAGGATAATCCTGCGCCTGCGATCGCCGCAGCACCGGAGCGTCAATCAGATCCTGATAGGAGAGGTGGCCTTCATAAAGAATGAGATTGGCCGAGCGGGCGGCTGTGAGAATCTCCGGCGAGTCGGTCAGTCGGCCGTAAAACTCATCGACGTGTACGCCAAAGTTTTTGAACTCCGACGCCGTCACGCGACTGATCGTTTCGCAGAGCGGCAAGGATCGCCGCGTGATGCCCGAGTTCGCAACCATCAGTAGCCGCGGCTGGCACTTGGCCAGCAGCCGCTCGCGCAGTAGTCCGCGGACGAAGAAGACCGAGGAGTCGCCCAGTGACTCCAGGGGAATCCGGCCGACGCCGAGCGTGGCCAACTGATCGGGCTGGGTGGGAACGAAAGGCTCAGTGCGGACCGTATAGTGCAGCGGCGGAGCGGGCACCGCACCTGCCGCGATAGCGGTTCCGCCAGACATCGCTGTGGTTCCGCTAGACATAACTGTGGTTCCGCCAGACACTGTAGTGGTTCCGCTGGAAAGGACCGGAGATTGGTTCCTCTCGCCATCCCCTCTCCCAGTGGGAGAGGGCGGCCTCTGATTTATCGCGGGCGGCGTCTCGCGGCCCTCTTCCCCGCCCGCCGGATCGAGTTCCGTAAGACGATATGCGATTGAGGCGTAGTCGGCCAGAATGGTCACGGTCCGCGGTTGCAGCGACTCGCGATGGATTAACTGTTGCACGTCGGCCTCGGCGACGCCGGCGGCTTGGGCATGTGTCAATACCACCGGCGCGTTCCGAGCGGAACTCAGGTAGGGAGCGAGCCAAGCCGTACGTCCCACTTTCGCCCGATCATCTGGAGCACGGGCAACGACCACATTGCGAACCTTGTCGGCTCCGAGCAGTGTAATCAGCCGGTGCTGCAACGCCTGGGGCGGTAGAATCTCAGAGGCGACTGCTTGCTGCTGAATCCAGCGGGGCGATTGCTTTGCATCGCTAACTGCGACCAATATCCGCGCTACGGACAGATCCTTCAACGCTGCCAAGACCGCCATCCCTGCTTCATCCTGCTCGCAAAGCAGGATCGGTGCCCCAAGGCCCGCAGCCAATGCGCTACCGAGGATCACGGCCTCCGGATCGTCGGCCATCGCCACGACGACTTCGCGAGAATGGTTCCAGAACCGCTTTGCAACCGCCGCACTGGCCGTGCTGGGATTACTGCCAATGTGCAGCAATTCAGGCGTTCGTTTTTGCAGGGTGGCACCGAGCTTCAACGGATTAGACGTCGCGAGCACGATCGGCCGCCGGCCTGGGGTTAGAGAAAGCAACCATTCCGCCTCCCGCGTCGGAGGAGTGGTGAGTGCCATCACCAACGGGCTGGGGCCCGATTTCCGCAGATGAGCTGCCACCGGCGCCGCCAAGGCCAATGTCCAGGGTTCGTCTTCCGAGGCCATGATCCAGGGAATATCGATCGTGACCCCAGCCTCCCGTCGTTCGGCATGCGAGGTAACTTGCGGTGGCTCCGCAGCGTCCGCCATGGTCCAAAAAACGATGACGACCGCAGAGCATGCAACGAAGGCCGGCGCGGCGGAAAAACGACTGGCAGGGGTAAGGCGGTTCATTAGGTTCAAGGCTCCCATCCTCCGTGCGAAGCAACAAGCGTCATACGATTAAACCCCGTCTGGGGGCTGGTAGTTCCGAGAGAAAACAAGGCAGGTGCCACAATAGGGTGAAAGGTTGCATGAATCTGGAAAATATAGCTTCTTAGGGGGGAGGTTGGCGGGTTCGGCTTTGGGCGCTTGGCTCAATTCGGTTAAGTCTACCTTGCGGACAGCACCCTATCATACACCCGTGCTACCTCGGTGGCCATGCGCACGTCGGAAAAGCATTCGGCGTGCCTCAGGAGGGCATGGGATCCCAGTTCGTTCCAGGAAACCTCGCGGGCAACAAACCTTTGGATCGCCGCCGCCAAGGCTGCCGGATTGGCCGGCTCAACCAGTAGACCCTCGATACCGTCGCGGACCGCCTCGGGCACGCCCGGCACGGCGCTGGCCACGACCGGCAGTCCGGCGGACATCGCTTCCAGAACGACCATCGGCAGCCCTTCGCCGAAAAGGCTGGGCAAGACAAAGAGGTCCATCCGGGCGAGTTCGCCGTCAATGTCGCGGGCAAAGCCGGCCCAATCGATAGCGGAGTCTAAATTCAATTGGCTGGCCAGTTGCCTGACATGGCTTTCATATTCCGGAGTTTCAAAACTACCCACGGCGCGGAGCCGCACGGGTATTCCGCGGCGGCGAAGCAGGACCATCGCTTCCAGCAGAATTTCCAGACCCTTGCGGGGCCGAAAGAGCGCAACCATGCCCAGCGTCCAGTCGGCCTTGGCTGGGTTACGAGCCGGTACGGCATGCCGCGCAGGCACTCCGTTGGGAACCACAAAGACTCCAAAGCCCTGCTCGCGGACGTAACTGCCAACGGCTTCGGACACCGCGATCAATGCCTTTGCCCTCCGTAAAACAATCCGCTCAGCCAAGTTGTTGATCCAATTGCGAAAACGGTAGGTCGTGTCGCAAGTGGTTGGACTGTGAACGTGATGCACTAACGGAACGCCCGTCAACAGCGACGCTAGGCCGCCGACTACCGCTGAACGGGCCGTATGGCTGTGAATCAAGCAGTAACCCTCACTTCGGATGATGCGTGCAAGTCTCCAGACGGGCGAGATGTCGAATCGGTTCTTCATCGCCATGTCGTGGAGCGGTGCGTCCAAACATTTTCGCATGACGGCGAACTGCCCCCGTTTGAGGCAGGCAAATCCGGCCCGATAGCCGAAGTTGCTCAATTGCTGACCTAACAGATCCTGCACGCGTTCGGCCCCGGCGTAGTGCTCGCCGTTGATGATATGAAGGACCGGCGTCATGGCAACCTACTTGTCCAGCACGGCGGGCTTCTTTGCTTCAAACACCCGCACGCAACAGGCCTGACCATCGAGAACGAGAATCCGTTTGTGATGGTCGGCTGCAAGATCGACCACCGAACCGGTTCCTTCGGATCCGCACACCACACTCTCGAACTCGCCCGACCGCGAGTAAACCTTGACCCGCAACGGACCTTCCTCGGCGGTCACAAAACGACCGTCCGCGGCGATAGCCAGTTGGGCTGGATTGCTGGGACCGGCAAAATCCTCAACCGCCGGCGATCCCTGCCCCCAATGATGTTCCATCTTGCCCTGAAAACTATAGCCCTCCAAACGGTGATCTCGGCGATTGACCACATAGACTAAATCGTCCAGTCCCACTGCCAAATCGAAGGGGGCGTTGGCTCCGTTGAAGGTTGAGGTGAAATGGCCGGGACTCGACTCCCCAAATGATTCCAGAAGTTTGCCCGCCAAATCGAATCGCTGAACAACACTCTGCCCCGCATCGGCAATGAAAATATAGTGCTCGCTGGTTGAAATGGAAGTGAATCGAGCTTTCTCGCCTAACCCCTGCCAGATGGCCAACGCCGCGCCGTCGGCCTCATAAACTTCCACGTGATCGACAAAGCCCACGTAGATCCGCCCAGGTGCAAGGTGCTGCCGGTTGGCCACCGTCAAGCAAGTTGGCTCGTAGGAGAGTACCATCCGCAATTCCAGCTTGCCTTGGGGCGAGAAGCGGCAAAACGACTTGTCGCCAGCCACATAAATGCGGTCGTCGGCATCCACGGCCAAGGCCGAAACCTTCTTGAAATCGACCGCAATCTGCGCCGTTTGGCGATAGCTAACCATTTCCGGATCGATGGACTGCGGCGTCTGGGAAGTCGACAAGTCACCCTCCAGGTACGACGTGGCGGACAAACTCGAATTACCCGTCGACGCGGCCTTCCGCACCGAAAATAACGCCACAATGCTCCCAACAGCCACCAACAGGCTGAGAACAGAAACGATCATCGATAGCTTCGAGCGAGCCATGCAAACTCCAACTCGGATGGCCGAACGCTGGATTGCTAACCACCTAAAGGGATTGCGAGCCACCCAATTGCGCCGATCTATTCTTGATTGCCCCGCAGGAAATGTCAACCCTGCATGGGGGTGGGTCGCACCGAAAGGCTGTCCGTAAAGGTAAAAACCGAGAAACAGGGTATTTGGGTATTTGGGAATAATAAAAAGCCTTTTCTGGGCTTGCTAATTGCATGGACTTGGGTAAACTTTCCGCCTTTGATGATTTTTCACGCAGAGCTGTTTTGAGAATGCCGAGAAAATGCCTTATTCCCGATTATTCATCGTGAGGTGAGTGGAGCACGGAAACTCAATCGCAGTGGTGCGTTGCGCGAACCGGTCTAACCCAGGGCGATAGGTTGCCGTTCGTTGGATTCCGTGCGCATCCCACCATTTCCCTAGAGGTTCGCTACACGCACCCCGCGGTGTTATGAATAATCCGCTATATGGCTTCGTAGTCCTTTCCTGTCTGTTGTCGTTTCTGGATTTGAACACTCGAGAATTTGTATGGCATTTGGCCGACCAATTCGACCGAAGTTGCCAAGGTCGCGGAAAGCGTCCGCGGGGACCGTTGTCGCGGTTGCGATAATTTTCGTAACGGTACTCTCCCTATTTACCACATCTGCCCGCGCCCAGTGGGGCACCGAACCGCCACCGATTGATCCGTTTGCGAGAGTGATTCGTGCCTCCACATTTGCAGATACCGCACCGGACAACGGTTCGATGTCGCCGCCTGGGAGTCCGTATTCTGCTCCGCCCACGGCGATGCAGCCGCCACCAGGCATGTATCCATCTGGACCGCCGTCCAATCCGCCCGCCGGGCTGCCTCCCATCGCAGTCCAAGGTCCGCATTTTCAGGATGCCCTGCAATTGCAAGCACCGGTCCCGGCCATCGGCCTGGATGCTCCACCGGTCGGTATCGTGGCATCGGAAGGCCAGTCACTGGTTCCCACGGGTACAAACTCGATCTATCGATTTCTCGATCATCTCGAAGCCAATGTCGTCGCCCGCGGTTATTACCTGAACGATCAGCGGGTAGCGTGGTCGGGCATGGAAGAGACATTTGGCGCCGAGGGCGTCATTGCGCCGCGGCTTCGGCAGCGGTGCGGCGATTGTGAATTCCTTATCGACAGCGAGTTCTACATCAACCAGCCGTTCGACAGTAATCAACTGATGAATAATGCGGAGCGCAAGTCCTACGCAGCCAATTTTCGCATCAATACCTTCGAGGTTTCGCAGCTCGCGCTGGTTACGAACTATGAAGACTGGACGTTCAAGATCGGCAAGTTTGTAACCCCCTTCGGCCGCACCTATTTTCCGCTCTATACCAATTCCCGCATGGACGCTCCCTATATCCGCACGGAAGCCATCCAATGGCGTGAGACGGGCATCCTGGCGCACTACAAGTCGGGCTATTTCGTGGGAGACATCGCGCTGACCAACGGTGTCCCGAACCTCGATACCAATTCTTCCAAGGCCCTCGTGACACGCATCGGCCTGGAGTCGGACTCCTGGGCCGTCGGCTGTTCGCTCAAAAAACAAGACGGTAATGGTTCGGAAAGTCAGAAGGAATTTGGAAACCACTATGGCGTGGACATGATGCTCCGCGAAGGTCCGTTTCAATTCTCGTCCGAGTGCATCTTCGACGAATATGGCTTCGGCCGCCCAGGCTTTGATCCTCTGAATATCACTTGGGTGCGGAGCATCTATTATCGCGATGTCAGTTCGGGACAGCAGGGAGTTCCCTGCACCGGCATCGGCTATTACGCGAATCTCGACTATGCCGGCGGTCCCTGGAACACGACGCTCAACTACGGCGAGTTTTACCCGCTCTATTCGGGAACTGCTCCCGATCAGCGGGTTCAGCGCCGCGGCATCATCAAAGTCGCCTATCGCCTCGCAGCGCCACTGCAAGTCTATTCCGTCTTCATGCTCGAAAACGGCGGTTACCTCGCTCAACAGAATGAACCACGCAAGTTGTTCACTGTCCTGGAAGGATTCCAGTTCACCTTCTGAGCGTTTGACGGGGCTTGTATTCGCCCCCTTCGCAGCATACGATAATCTGGCTCTTCCGGTTCCAGGTGCGGCAGTAGGGTGGACCGAGCGCAGCGAGTCCCACCAAAAGCGAGCCGAAACAGAGTTGGTGGGACTCGCTGCGCTCGGCCCACCCTAGATAATAATTCTCGCCCCAGCGAAGGAGTGAACCATGCAAGCACTTTCCACACGAAACATCTTTATTTCCGCCAGCCTAACCCCGATCCTGCTGGCGTTGACTTCCACCGCGATCGCTCAAGGGCCAATGGAAGCCCAGGCTTTCGTGGGCGAGCCATTCGGCGTCGGGGCCATTACGCTGAACTTGTCGGCCGAGATGCTGCCCGAGATGCTGGGAATGGAAGGCGTGGGTCTGACCGAGAAGGCAGGCCGGGTGTTTTATCCGGCCATGCGTACACCGGCCCTGGCAAATGTCCTAAAGGAGTTTCTCCGGGAGGATAGTCCGTTGGCCAGTGGCGGACCGGTGCGGCAAGAGGTGGGAGGGATCCTGCGGGGAATCCTCGACCGTCCACCTCGAACCACGATCTATTTTCTCTTCCGGGGCAACGCGCCGTTGGACTTGTCGATCCAGGCCCGGCAGTCGATTCCGCTGGTCTTTCAACCACGGAACAATCCGGCCGCGCACCGCCGCCTGCTACAATCGTGGTGGCACGACTATGCCGCCCCGCGGCGCCTCTTGCAGCAAAAGCCCGACTTTCCCCCACAGATCGAAACGTACATGGTTAGCACGCTGGCCCGGCGATTGAACCTCGCCCTTCCGCGTGAGATGCAGGAGGAGTCGGGCTATCGGCAGTTCGAGCGGGAGTTGGGCGCGCTGGCTGGAAGCGAAGGCATCCGCACGGCCATCGAACAGGACCGCGTGCTCGGCTTGACCGATGCCGCACTTCCCGCCGACCAGCCTTTGCCCATCGCTCCGGACGTTGTGCCGCTGACGTTTCCCGAGCCACAACCGGGCCCCAATCCGCTAGGCCCTGGCAGCAATCCGAACGATCAGCCAAAGATTGAACCTATCGCGCGGCATGTGCCGGCCGAGTTCTTCTACATCCGCTTTGGCAACTTCGACAACTTCCTCTGGTTCCAGGACACACTGGAAACCTGGGGTGGCGATTTACAGAACCTGGTTGCCATGCGCGGCCTGAACGATCAAAAGAACCAGCGCATCCAGAATCAACTTGTGTTGGAACAAACCCAGCTTTCCCGCATGCTTGGCGGCACGGTTATTTCCGACGTGGCAATGGTCGGCACCGATCTCTTGCTGCAAGACGGCGCTGCGATCGGGTTCCTCTTTGAAGCCCGCAACGGCATGTTGCTCGGATCGAGCCTCTCCGCACCACGCGCTGCGCGGGTCAAGCAAGGCAAGGCCAAGGAGGAAACGCTTAAGATCGAGGGGCAGAATGTATCGTTTCTTTCCTCACCCGACCGATCGATTCGTTCCTATTACGCGGTCAGCGGGGATTACCACTTGGTGACGTCGTCGCCTGCGCTGGTGGCCCGTTTCCTGCAAACGGCCAAGGGCAAAGGTTCGCTGGGCAATTCACGGGAGTTTCGTCACGCCAGAAGTGTGTTGCCCATCGAGCGCAACGACGCGGTATTCGTCTACTTTTCCGATGCCTTCTTCCGTAACTTTACCAGCCCCGCCTACCGCATCGAGTCGCTGCGCCGCTTGGAAGCCGCCACCGACATCGAGATCGTGCAACTAGCGAAGCTCAATGCGGCCACGGAAGGAAAGCCGGGCAGCACGATCGAGGAACTGATCGAAGGAGGATTCTTGCCACCCGGATTCGGCCCGCGATCCGATGGCAGCCATGCCGTGATTGGCAAGGGCGAGGTTTATGATTCCCTTCGCGGCCGGCGGGGTTCCTTCATCCCAGTGCCCGACTTGCCGGTTCAGCAAGTCAGCAAAGCGCAGGCCAACTCCTACACCCGCTTTGTCGCCTACGCCCAAGAAAATTGGGGTCGGGTCGAGCCGATGCTCGTCGGCTTGCAACGCAAGTCTCTTCCCGGCAAGCGCGAGCAAGTCGTAATCGACGCCCGCATGTCGCCCTTGCAACGAAAGCGGCTCGAGATGTTTGCCAAACTTGTCGGCCCGATCACCAATGACCAATTCTCCACCCTACCGGGGAACATGGGCATATTCGAGGCGAGCCTACCCAACCAGCGAATGTTCGGCGGCCTCCGCGATGTGGCGCCCCCCAACGAATTGATTGACGGCCGCTTCATGCCCTGGCTGAAACTTCGCAATACGATCGTCGGCTACCTCGGTTATCAAGGCGACCCAGGCTTCTTGCGCTTGCTGGAACTAATGTTTGTTGGGCCGCAAGACGCCAATGGCTACAAACGGAGCATCCTAGGGCTGTGGCGATTACAGTATGCAACGTATGCCCTCTTCTCCTTCCAACCGGAAGTTCTGGCCGAGGTTGCACCGCAGTTGCGCTTTGAACCCGCACGACAGCCGGCCCAACTGCGATTGCATGTCAACGACCTTTGCGGCGCGCGGATCACGCCTTTTTTGAATAACTGGAGCTACGCCCGTACCCGCGAGACATCCTTGGGCAACCTTCGCCTGCTGCAATCGCTCAATCAGCAATTACACGTACCCGTCAAGGATTGCCGGGAGGCGGCCGAATTTCTCTTGGCGGCAAAATTGGTCTGTCCTTTGGGCGGTCAGTATGTTGTCCGCGATATGCCCCCCGGTGCGGGCCACTGGACCTCGACCAAGCTGGAGGAATTTCAGCCCAAAGCCGGCTTCGCGCCGCAGTCGCCGCCGGGCTTTGTCGCCCCGCCGCTGAATTGGTTCCGCGGAATCGACCTGCACGCATCGGTGGTCGATATGCTGCTGACAGCGCACGTCGAGGTGGTCATGCAGTTGCCGGACAAGAAGTAGGGTGAGACCAACTCCGGGGCACCCCATACGAACGAAATTAAGCGGTTTCAAACGAATCGTTGCAGTTGGAGCATCCGCAGATACGCAGATTAACGCAGACTCATACGATGGGGCCTTGAATCTGCGACATCCGCGGATAATAGCTAGTCTCTCCAATTGCCTATACTTGATACCAGTTCCTTAATTTCGTTCCTGCAATAATCGTGCGGTCCTGACCTTGCAGTTCTCCACCCTGTTTCCCGAAAGCCTCGAATAACGTAAGATGGTCCAGCAATACACGATTCTTGCTACCCACCTCTCCCCAAAAAACCACCGTGCATCCTCGCGATCGCAAACATTTCGACGACCAAGTCGATAAGGTGCTGGCCGAAATGCCTCCCGCGGTCCACGAGCTGCTGGAGCGCGTACCGCTGCATGTTGAGGACCATCCGTCGGAGGAAGTCATGCTCGATCGGGATGTCGAATATCTCGATGATCTCTGCGGCCTTTACACGGGCATCCCTCTCACGCAGCGAAGCATCGAGCACTCCGGTACCCTGCCGGACGTGGTGACGATCTATCGCGAAGGCATCCTCACGGCCGCCGCCGATCGAGTCGGCCGCATTCGCAACGACCGACTGCGGGAAGAAATCCGCATAACTATTTTGCACGAACTTGGCCACCACCACGGGCTAACCGAGGACGATCTAAGCGAGTTAGGATACGGGTAGGCTGCATGATCACCTCCAATCACAACCCAAAACTAAAACTGATCCGCGCCTTGCAATCTCGCGCCAAGGAACGCCGCGACGCAGGCGCATTTCTTGCGGAAGGTATACGGCTTGTCGAAGAAGCGCATGCCGCAAACTGGCCTTTTCGCTTTGTATTGCATGACGAGGTAATAAATGCACGTGGCAGTTTACTCATCGAAAACCTGAAATCACGCGGTGTTGAATGTGCAATGGTTCCAAGCAGCATCATGAAATCAATGTCCGAAACCAAATCGCCCCAAGGTGTTCTTGCGGTCTTGAATACGTTCCCAATCCCGAATCCTGAAAGCCTGAATTTCATTCTCATTCCCGATCGGATCCGCGACCCTGGCAACCTCGGCACCTTGTTGCGAACCGCGGCAGGGGCGGGTGTGCAGTCCGTCTTTATTCCCCCCGAAACGGCGGATGCATTTGCGCCGAAGGTTCTCCGCTCGGGAATGGGCGCGCATTTCCGACTACCGATCCACGCGTTGACCTGGGACGAAATTAAACAGCAAACACGCGCGTTGCAGGTCTATCTCGCCGACACGAGAGGGCAATCCTGCTGGGAAATGAATTTGCGGACCCCCCTAGCTTTGATCGTCGGTGGCGAAGCGGATGGCGCGAGCGAGCATGCGCGTCAACTGGCGAATGGAAAAATTAGCATCCCGATGCCCGGGCATGCCGAGTCCTTGAATGCCAGTGTGGCAGGCAGTGTATTGATGATTGAAGTGGTAAGGCAAAGACAGACATAACTCCAACTTATCTCAGACTGCCAGCCAAGTTACGCAAAAGGACTCATGTGCTCGTGGACCTCGGTTACCCGCCATCATGGAAACCTCCCTTCACCGCGATCTTAAAACCCTGTACGCCGGCACGGACGCCCAATTCGAGGTGTCGTTGGGCGATTACCGTTCCACATGGGCCACCTGGTTGAATCCCTTCATGTAGATCGCTGGTCGGCCCAGCGGATTGCCTACTGCTTCCGCCAGACGGGCACCATACTCCAGGTGGGTAAACAGGGAAACGCTCGGCTGTACGAGTTTGCCAACTTTCCGAAATCGGTCTGTTGGGTGTGATTGCCATCCGCATGACCGGCCAGAAACTCCAGTACGACGAACAGGCGATGCGTTTCACCAACTCAGAGGAAGCCAACCGTTGGCTCGCGCCGTCCTACCGGGCCGGCTGGAGCCTGACGTAGTTTGCGGATCTGGGGGCGACGTGCTGGACTCCGATTCACTCCACATGGCCATGTCTGGCGTCCATACAGCCTGACGTTGGGCTGGAACAGGTCAAGCCCGACAGCAGGCCGCGTGGTTACAGGAGGCCAAGGAGACCACGGCGGAAGTCAGGGAGGCCAAGAGAGCCTGTCAGCTCATCTGCCCGTCAGACGCGATCCTGGGAGCCTCTACGGGCATGCTGCCGACCTCAGACGTCCTCGGATCGCGGCTGGCGCTACCGATCACGCCTGAAGGTCGACATGCTTATCGCCCCAAGAGTTTCCGGGCTGGATCAGTTTCCCAGCCTTTTCAGGCACGAGGACATCGCGCACTCCCCACGAGTTCTTCAACGGTTCGTGAATTCGAGGTGCCATCTGCACTTCTTTCAGAACCTCAGCCGCTTGTATTCCTCCCTTGCCCCACGAGTTGCCCACCAAACCCCACGAATTGCCGACACCACCGATTGCGTTCATGTTGATCCCCTTTCGCTGTTACGATTGTCTTTGGCAGTCACGCGACCGCCTCTACTTTGCCTAGCGAGGGAGGAGTCTCCAAGGGGACAAGGAATCTGGATACGGGTGGTTTCTACTGTCGTGAGCTACACCTGGCGCGAACCGCAGCACTTTTTGAACTTCTTACCGCTGCCGCAAGGGCAAGGCTCGTTGCGGCCGACGTGGTGGGCGTGTGGCTCCGGTGGTGGGAACAATTTCGATGACGGTCCAGCACGAGGAATGGGCGGCCGTGCGGAAGGACGTGGGGACGGTTCTTTGCGGAAGGCCGCCCAAGTCTCCAGTTCCGCGATCGTATCGGCGATCCCCGTGGGTTCCCAAGATGCCTGCCTTCGGAGGAACCCTACTTCACCCTCCGCAATGCTCTTTTCCACGTCCTGCAGCGTCACCAGAATGGTTTCTACGATACCATGCCGGTACGCCTCCACGATGTCTTCGTATGCTTCCTTAGGGGCCAACCGGGCCAGTTGGCTCACCAAAGGCCCAGCGATGGCCCAGTCGTCGCGCTGGATCGCTTCGCGGAGGTGCTGCTGGAGATGCTGCACTGCTTCGAGCCGAGTCAGACGTCTGTCTCGCACCAGCAGGAGATACGCTTGAGCGCCTTCCCACCGTACGTACTGGTTCAGACCCTGGTCGCCGATCAAATGGTCGAGTACCTCAAACCGATCGCCTGCAAGCGACGCAAGCACCCTCGACAGGATCGACGTGATGGCATCGCCGAAGAGGTCGAAAGGCAACTCGCCGGGCAGGGAAACCGCTTCGAGGATCGCGGGCAGTGCCTCTTTCGCCTTGAACTCGGCCAGCAGGAAAAGTGCAAAGAAGGGAGCCTGCCCTTCGCGTTTCCCCCCGGATCTCGCTTCGGCCGAGGCCTCTTGAAGAACCCCAATCAGTTTCGGCATCATCGCGTCCCGATGCCGGCGGGCTTCGCGGATCGCTCCCACCGGCAGTTTCCAGCCGGCCGCATCCAAATCCGAGACGATCTTGTCCAGGTTGGTATCGCCCTCAAGGAACGGTTCATTGTGCTGGTGGGGCTCACTCATGCGATTGACCCTGGGCTATTTTCCATCCGTCGATGCAGGGATGGGCGAAAGCTGGATGGTATTGTACCGCCTGCAAGATTCTTTGAAAGTGGCTGCGTGCCGTCGGGAAGGTCTTGATTGTCCATGGAGACATTGTAAGAAATTCCTCTGCTGCTGCGCCCCAGCCTACGAGGATGAGGACACCGTGTTGGAACAGGGCCCAGGCTGATTCGGGAGCAAGATCATGCCGCGTAAACCGATTCCCACGTGGTTCTTCGCCCTGGTAGTCGTCCGGCAGGGAGACCGATTCCTGCTGGTCCATGAGGCCAAGCATGGGCAGGGCTGGTGCGTGCCGGCTGGGCGGGTCGAGCCAGGCGAGACGCTTTTCGACGCGGCCTTGCGAGAGACGTCGGAGGAAACGGGCGTTCCGGTCGTCTTGGGCGACAACCCGCCACGCTTTCATGCTTCGCGTCTGACGGCCTCCGTGGGCAGGGTGGCAATTTGGCCAGTCCGGCCGCCGAGGGATCCAGCGGCGTTCCTGGAGGCCGTACGCCCTGATTATGGCACGCCGGCGACCAAGCGGTTACAATCAATCGGCGTGTAATCCGACTTTCTCGGTCAACGAGGTTTGCTAGGAGAACCTTCCGATGAGGGAACTCGTTCAGTTTGTTGAGAAGGAGCTACTCAGTCCAGCCGCCCTCTTTGGGGCGATATTCTATGCCGCCGCCTTCGCTGCGGCGGCGTGGATCCTGGGGCGGCTGCTGAAAATGGCCATTACCCGTGCAATGACAAAGGATCACCGCGGCCTCGTCGATCGGACGGCGGCCCCCTTCGTAGCCCAACTGCTGGTCGCCGTGATCTACGTCCTCGCCGTGCTGCTGTACGTGCAGTTGGTGCCGCAGCTTCGCGGGATCGGCACGGCACTGCTGGCGGGAGCTGGCGTGGCGTCCATCGTGCTCGGACTGGCGGCACAGAACACGCTCGGCAATCTAATCTCTGGCATGACGTTGCTGCTCTACCGCCCCTTTCAGGTGGGAGATCGCGTCCAAGTGACCGCCCCGACTGGTCTGGAGACGGGCGTGGTCGAGGTCATCACGCTCGGATACACCATACTTCGGACGGGCGACAACCGCCGCATCGTCGTGCCGAACTCCACGATGGCCAACCAGGTCACGGTGAACCTCACGTCCCGAGACCCGCAGATCATCGTTTCCGTCCCCGTCCGTGTCAGCTACGCCGCGGATCTGGAAAAGGCTCGTGGAATCCTCATGCGACTGGCCAAGCAGCATCCCCACGTGCGGGATGTCGTTGGCTGCCCGCTGACCGCACTCGGTGAATCGAGCGTAACGCTGACCGTCCAGGCATGGTGCTTGGACGCGGGATTTGCCAAGCAAGTCGAGTTCGACCTGCTGGAGCAGGTGAAGAAGCAGTTCCAGGACGAAGGCGTCGAGATTCCGTTCCCGTCCCAAAATGTCGTTTTGAAAGGCACGCCGCCGTCAGGCTAGGACGAGGGCTGGATGCCCGTTCAGCCTCTCCCGGCTGATCAATGCATTGGGCCATGCTCATCAAGCGGGTTTATGAGATTGATCCGCTGTGCTGTTCTAAGTGCGGCGGCCAGATGGCGGTGATTGCCTTCATCGAACTGCCCCAAGGCGTGGTGATCGAGAAGATTCTTCGCCACTGTGGCCTGTGGCAACCCTCGCGGGCACCACCGCGGAGCGATGGTCGGCGAGCACCGCCTACCGGGATCGGTTGGGTCCACGCCCCGGACGACGAGCCTCCGGAACTAACCTACGTGG
>Ga0073936_10004324_pt1 | contig 19753 bp, 9 predicted proteins | sample AliMusrvi5mmetaG_FD_87041 | JGI IMG/M metagenome (GOLD analysis project Ga0073936, IMG submission 87041) | Freshwater lake bacterial and archeal communities from Alinen Mustajarvi, Finland, to study Microbial Dark Matter (Phase II) - Alinen... | ecosystem: Environmental > Aquatic > Freshwater >... | reverse complement strand
TAAGTGCGGCAGGCGCGACCGTGTCGGTGGATGGCAGCCTTATCATCGCTGCCGGCGCCGGCAACGCAACGGTCACGGGCACTGGCAGTTCGTCGGCCGGCATCACCAGCGACGGCCTGCGCAACATCGCAACCACCGGCAACGTCACCTTCACCGGCACCACCGGCACCGGCCAATACATCGACGGCATTTCGCTCGCGGGTATTTTCACCGCCACCACCGGCACCCTGACGCTCGACGGCACGGCTGCAACCGGCGGTGCCTATGGCATCGAGTGCGGCGTTGCCGGCTCGTGGTCCGGATCTATCAGCACTTTCGGCAATGTGGTTTTCAAAGGCACCGGCGGTGGTAGCAGCGGACACGACTCCGACCTGAATCTCGGCAATCTGACTGGAAATGGCAGCGTGACCCTGATTGGCCGCAGCCGCGGATTAAAATCCCCGGGCACATTCACTGCCTCCGGTGGGTTGCCCTACAACGTCACCCTGCAAACCACGGCGGGTTTTATTAACGGCCTCCTGGGGCCCGGCACCGACACCACTGGCAATGGAAATTATACCATTAACTCGGCAGGCTGGGTGGTTTTCAGAGGGCGGACCATCAACGCCGGCACCGGAACCATCAGTCTGACCTCTGCGCTGGGAGCCGCCGTAGCTGTGAGCAGTACGCTTCAGTGCGCGAACCTCGTCATCGGCGATACCCACAACATAAGCATCAGCACGGGCGCCACCCTCACGCTCGATGCCATCGCCAACGTCGCCAATGTCATTACCGGCGCGGGAAGTCTGACAGTCGCTGGAGGCGCGGTCACCCTTGGCGGTGCGGACACATACACCGGCACCACAAACATCAGCGCGGGCAAACTAACGGTGAACGGCTCGCTGGTCGCAGGGACGGGTGTGACCGTCGCCACCGGTGCCATCCTGGCAGGGGCCGGCACCATCGCCGGCACGGTTTCTAACAGCGGAACCCTGGCCCCCGGTGCCGACGGGGTCGGCAACCTGACCATCGGCAACACACTCACGCTGACACCGGGATCCTCGATTGCCTGGCAGGTTGCCGATTGGACTGGCACTGCTGGCACCGGTTATGACCTGCTCACGGTGAACGCGCTTAACATCACGGCCACCGCCACCAATCCAATCACGATCCAAATCAGCGAACAAACTCTCGCCCACTTCGCGGAAACCGCGGCGTCATTCACCCTAATCCGGAGTTCATCCGTGATCGCGGGTTATGATCCCGCGAAATTCTCTATCAATACCAGCGGTTTCACTACCGGCCATGGCACATGGAGCATCCAACAGTCCGGCAACAATCTCATACTGGCATACGTGCGATTCAATCCCGATGCCAACGGAAACGGCATCTTGGATACTTGGGAAACCGCCAATTTCGGCAATGCCAACCCTGGCGCCAATAGCGCCAACGCCGACGCCGATGGCGATGGCATTTCCAACCTCATGGAATTCGCGCTTGGCACCAACCCGTTGCAGGCCAACATCAACCCGCTCGTCACCGATTTGGCAATCGTCGGAACCAAGCAATACCTCCGCCTTACCGTGACAAAAAACCCGGCGGCCACCAATCTCATCTACACCGTGGAAGTCTGCGGCGATCTCGCGTCGCCGTCGTGGAATTCGGACCAAACCGTCATCGATCCGGACAGTCCGCCCAACGAACTCCGCGTCCGGGATACCGTTCCTATCAACTCCGCCACCCACCGCTTCATCCGCCTCAAGGTCACCACCGCGCCCTGAGGAGATGTGAACGTGGCTGCCGCGTCTAACTGGAAAAACTGCCACGCGTGGCAATTTCCATAATATGCCTGTGTTGTGCGTGTTGCGTGACAGAATGTTAGAGTCGTTCCATGGTAATTGCAGCGGTCAGTGAAGTGATGCCACCGTTCCGGTGTTGCCCGCGGAATGGATCAACGAAAACTTCTGGCGGAGTGACCGGACGCGGTTGTTCGTCGGCGATGAGCAGCCAGCCTTTGCCGGGTGCCACAAGAATGGGACCATCCGCGGCAAAGACACATTCGCTTTGAAAGCCCTCGCATGCCGGTGCCCACAAGGTGGTCTTCTGTGGCGCCAGCCCCAAGGCATGCCAATCGATGGTCAGCTTCACCGCGGTCTCGCCCGGTGCCCAACTGGCCAGGGCAATCAAGGATCTGCCGGATTTCCGATAGACCGACGCCTTGACCAGCGGGTTGCCGGTTTTCACCGGGCAGGCGGGATCCCACCAACCAGTATAATCCGCATCCGCGATGCCGAACCGGTCCTCGAGTTTCCAGATGTTGCGCGGGTCGCCGCTCCATGGCCAGCGGCTGCGCATGCCGAAGACCATGCCATGCCAGGGATTCGGATGATCGAGCATTTCGCTCATCAGCCCATAGGGAATGCCGGACATCTCCACCAACATGAATTCGGGCGATGAATTGGCATTGAATCCCTCGCCATGCCAAAGCCCGTCGTAATACGGATAGAGTTCCATGAACGCGATCGAACTGTTACTCCATTTGGCGAGGCTGTTGAAATGATTCCACGAATGCATGTTCACCCGGCGGCCGGTGTTGCCATCGGCATCGAGGATGCGGCGCGCGCGTTGCATCGACTTGCGGTCAAGCGCGGTGTCATCGATGTAGAGGCCGTCGATGCCGGCCTTTTTGACCAGATAATCGAGTCCCTCCAGATAGAAATTGCTCCAGCGCGAGTCGGGCGTGGTGATCACCGCGAGGTCGAGTTTCTGTTGGTATTCGGGAAACCTGAGGTTTTCGCGCCAGGCGGGCACGATGTCGGTGCCGACGTGTTGCATGAGCCACGGGTGCGGGCCGCTGCGGTTGGTGACCGGCCAGGCGACGCCGTCCTTGCGTGGCAGGATGATGGTGCCCGCCATGCTCTTCAGGGCGAAGAATTCGGGCAGGTTTTGCGTCAACTCGCGGGTGGTGTAATAGAGGTTCACCCGCACGCCATCGGCATGGGCCTTTCTAACGAACTCCTGCAGGTGGCCGAACGACTCGTCATTGTAGGGATAATTGATATAGGGATTGCAGAGCCGGTTGTGGTGGATCTCAACGATGTTCGCGCCCTCGGCCTTGAGTTTCGCGGTGTCCTCAAGCGCCGCGCCTTGGTTCAAATGATAGAACCGGTCGGTGAAATGTTGTTTCACGTCGAGCGGCTTGAAGGGCGTGAAATACCAGTCGATGTCGAATGATAGTCCGCCCTCGCCTTTTCCCAACAGCCTGACCCGCGTGGGTCCGGACGATGCGGTCAGCGTCACGGCTTTGTCCTCATGCGCGATCCGGATTCCGCCGCTGCCCCACGATCCCGGCAGCGCGAGTGGCCTGAAGTCGTAATAGGCATTGATCAGCGGTCGGTTGAAATTGTGTCCATCCTTGAAGCGCAGCATCGCGCCGACGTTCGCGTCGCCCATCCAGATCGCGTCCTGATGTTTCGCTACATCCCACTTCCATTCGTATTTGTCCGGGCACGGGCCACCTTGCATGCCCAGCCCCATCGCATACTTCACGACATCCTTCTTCCACGGCACCACGAAGCGCACCTCATCGACTTTGGTGCCTTCGCCCGTGATCCAGTCACCCCGGCCGGACACATCGATGAGTTTCATTTGCAAACGCAGGTTGCCGTCATATTCCAACTTCCCTTTCACCTCCAAATTAAACCCTCCTCCAGTGCTAACCGCCTCCCAACTCGCGGCTACGGGTGTTGGTTTGCCCATTTCAAACCGCGTCGTCTGCCATTTGACCGCCTTGCCCTCAACGATGCATTCCAGTTTTGGCGGCGCGACAAAGGCATCCCGGCCTGTTGTTAGAACATGGGTGTTGCTGCCGGAAAAATAACTGGTGAACTGCGCGGGAATTCCGTTAGGGCCGAGCGTGATGCGGCGGCCCAGGATGTCCAGTGTGCGGCTTTGTTTGTTCACTTTCACCGGAGTGAACGGGCGCGTCACGTCTGTCTCGCTATCGCCGATTTTCGATTCGAGCCATTTCAGGCGGGCGAGCCGCCAGCCATCGCCGGTGCCGGATTCCTTCACGGGTTCGCCTTCAACCTGGATGGAAAATGTGAGGTGCTCGTAGCTCGGCGGCTCGCCGCCGTGATTCAGGATCGCGTCGATGCTGCTTGGGAAAACCGATTTCCGGAACAACACCTGTCCCTGATAGATTCCTGGAGTTGCGTTCTCCGGGATTTGCAGGCCGACCCAGATGGGTTTCACCGGCTCATCCGGAATCCTGCCATATTCAAAGTAGTTGAAGAACAACCGGCGTTCGCCCTTCCGGGCGTTGCCGTAATCCGTGCCTGATAGAACAACCGTCTCCGCGCCCGGCAGCGACTCAAACACCACCCTGCAATCCAACGGCCGGGTTTCCTCACCCGGCACCAGGCATACCTGAAACACATAGAACTCGCCCGGCCTGGCGACTCCCGCGAACTGCTGGAATTGTTTCGCCCCATCCTCGAACCAATGGGCCGGAATGATGGTTCTGCGCACGGCGAGTTGGCGGTCCTCGCCAAACAGCCAGAACTTCGCCGGGTGTTGGGTCTTGAACGCGGCGAGAACGTCCGGCTTCACCGCGGTTTCCATCTTCGTCATCACCGCGTCGGGCGGCATGGTACCGCTCACGGCGGGCGGCATGTTGCTGGTGGCTTCATCCGCTGCCACATGGCATAACCCAGCGGCAACGGCGACAAGGGCAATCCCAGATAATTCCCATATCCTCAACATCCCCACAATACGCGAACCGAACCGCGTATTTCTCACAAGGAAACCGAGAATCGTCCCGGAATAGCGGCCCTGCAACCCCGCGGAAATTGACGGGCCATGCTATTGGAGTGTCACTCAAACCAGCGCGGCGGAACATCAGGGCGATCGGCAAATACCTTGCCAGTGCACTTGTCCGAATGCCTGTGAACAATTCGAATTCCGGCACATTCAGTCCAAATCGTGGAAGCACACAGCCACTGCCCCGGACACGGTTCATTTCCCCGCGCCACCATCGTTCACCCATCCCGTCGGGACATTCCGATGTCCGATCGGACATCGGAATGTCCCGACGGTTGCGTCAAGCGGTTATCCGGCCTCAGGCAAACGAGCTTACGAGATCCATTCTAGCGTGGCTTCGCCTCAGACAGAAGACAGAAGACAGAAGACAGAAGACAGAAGACAGAAGACAGAAGACGGAAGACGGAAGACAAAAAGACAGAAGACGGAAAACCTGACCTAACAACAGCAAATTCAAAAGATTCAAGAATCTAGCGCCAGAACCCGGCGCGGCGCGGGTGTAGAACCTGGACTAACTTCGTTGAAAAATGGCGGGAAAAACCAGAAAATAGCCAATTTGCAACCCATTGTAAATCAGTGGTGAAATTTCATGTTAGTGGGGAGCGATAAATGACCCATGCCAAATCGATGGCGACAAATTGATTGACGGGGGCCTGGAATTATGCGGCGATACTCATGCGTATGAGAGCACGCACGGAACTTCTCCTATACCAGCTGGAATGGACGCTGGACAGGATGATGCGTCCAACATGGAGGAATCTGGAATCCTCATTCGAGTCATGGGCATACGGCAACGGATTGCTCAAACAAATCCACCGACTGGAAGCGCAAGCTTTCATTGAATCAAGGAGAGATGAAAGATCGGGCGAGCGAGTCATTCGGCTCACTGAAAAAGGCTTGGCTGCGGGACGGGTGGGTGCCGATCCCGAACAACGTTGGAACCGTCCGTGGGCTGGAAGATGGCGAGTGATCCTCTTTGATTTGCCGGAAGTGGAAAGAGCAACACGACGCAAGCTGCGCAGCCAGTTGGCGGGATCAGGATTCGGTTGTATGCAACGCAGCGCATGGATATCTCCTGATCCTTGGGATAATCTGGCCAGGGAATTGCGACCGCTGGCGGTCAATGCGGCGAATCTTGTCTTATTGGATTCCATTCCATGTGGAGGGGAGTCATCAGCGGACCTGGTGAGAGCGGCCTGGGACTTCACGCGCATCAACTCTGCATGGAAGAACCTCGACGCTCATCTTGATGCGGTTCCAGGCGTCAGGGAATCCATATCGCGGGAATGGGTCGTGCGCTGGGCCACCAAGGAACGAAATCTCCTCAAACGTTGTTTCCGCCTCGATCCCTTCCTGCCCAAGGAACTGCTCCCGGCACGGTATCAGGGAATGACCACCTGGCAAAAGCGCCGCCGTGTCCTTGGCAAACTCGCGCGCAGCCTCACTTGAGACGCCTTGGACATTCTGATGTCCGATCGGACATCAGAATGTCCGGTCGCGCCCGGTTTCAGGTGAGACGCGAGTGAGCCACACCCTGACCTTGACGGGCGTGCCGGACGGGGCAAGATAATCCGCCTCCGATGGAAGCGGCGAGCGATTCATTCATCCGGTTCTTGGCGACCGAGCGCGGGCTGGCCGAAGCCTATCAGCTATCCGTGCGCCAGACGCTCGACGCGCTGGCAAAATGGCTGGAAAAAAACCAACTGCCGCTGCGGGATGTGGGCACCGACGAGTTGGCGGCATTTCTCAGCCAGCGGAAGAAGGAGGGATTGCAAGCGGCCTCACTGCGCATCGCCACCGTGCATCTCAAAATTTTTTTCCGCTGGCTCGCCCTCAAAGGCCGTCTCGAAATGGATCCAGCCGAACCCTTGTTGGCCCCGCGACCAGACCAATCGTTGCCCGAAACACTGCATGCCCGGGAGGTAGAACGCCTGCTGGAATCCATCGATCCGGGCGTCCCTTTGGGTCGCCGTGACCGGACCCTGTTGGAGTTGTTTTATGCTTCGGGATTGCGCTTGTCGGAGTTATGCGGATTGCGGCTGGAAGTGGTGGATCTGGAGGACGGGTTCGTGCGGATCAGCGGCAAAGGCAACAAGACACGGGTAGTGCGAGTGGGCGGCAAGGCGCGCGAGGCGATCGCCGATTACCTCGCACACGAACGACCGAAGCTGGTGACAAAACGCACGAGTTCGCACTTGTTCCTGAGCGTCCGGGGCGGACCGCTCTCACCCGACCGCGTCCGCCAAATCGTCAAGCAACGCGCACGGCAGGCAGGCATCGAACAGAACGTCTATCCGCACCTGCTGCGGCACTCGTTCGCGACCCATTTGTTAGAGGGCGGTGCGGACCTGCGGGTCATCCAGGAATTGTTAGGCCACGCGGATATTTCGACAACGCAGGTTTACACGCATGTGGATCGCCAGAGGCTGAAATCGGTGCACCGGAAGTTTCACCCGAGGGGGTGAGGGGAAGAGGTTATCAGTTATCGGTTATCGGTTATTCACTCCGCGTTCCACTCTGCGGCCTCCGCGTCTCCGCGTTTCGATTTCGACATCACCGGTTACTGCCACCTGCCGATGGCGGCGGCGAGGATGAGGAGGTTTTTTCGCCGCGCTGGACGAGGGATTTGCCGACGAGCTAGGGAGTGGTGGTGGTACTTCCCGCCGGAACATAGGATTCAACCCGGTGGTCGTTCGCTGGTTTGCTATCCTTGACACCGCCGGAAAGCACCACCCGGGCATCCACCTGCAGGCCGGTGGTGGCATAAGTTTCGGGCGCTTGGGAAATGGGCACACGCACGGTCGTCACGGCATTGGGGGCAAGCGTGGTAATGTTGGCGGTCACCACTCCGCCACCGATAGAGACTTTCACGGCGGTGTTGATCAACGTTTCCGTTCCCCGGTTCTGGATCAATACCTCGGCCTGCCCGTATGGATTTCCCGCATCCGCCGGAATCAACCTGGTGGAGGCGACCGCAGCGTCGTAGATGCCTGGCGTGGTGCGGTTCAAAACGCGGCCGATGTCCGGCATGCCGGCACCCAACTGGGGATCCGTGCCCGGGGCACCGCCGTCGTTCAGATAGGATGTCAGCAGTTGATAGGCCTGCGTTGCGGTCAGGTTTTTGTTTCCCGCCGCGGTCATGATCGCGGCGATCGAACCCACGATGATGGGCGCGCTGAATGAAGTGCCGGTGACGCTCACCGCCTGGTCGCCGGTCCACGCCGCGTTCAGGCCATAACCAGGAGCTGCCAAAGCGATCGTATCACCGGAGTTGGAGAAATCCAAATGATTGCCGAGCGCATCGACAGCACCCACGGCGATCACCCCGGTATTGGCGGCGGGATAGGAAACCTGATTGGTGCCGTTGTTGCCGGCGGCGGCGACGATCAGGATCCCTTTGTCGAGGGCATAGGTGATGGCGTTTCTAACCAGGGCGCTGTCGCCATCGCTGCCGAACGAGATGTTGATCAACTGGACGTTGGCATCGGCCGCCGCAACAATCCCCTTGGCCAGCAGGAAACTATCGGACACGCCTTTGTCATCGGCGATGCGGATGGACAGCACGGAGGCGGCTGGGGCCACGCCGGGAGTCGTGGAATTGTCGCCGACGATCATCGATGCGACCGCCGTGCCATGGCCGTTCTGGGACGCGGGATCACCCGGCAGTTCAACCAGATTGATGGTGGAAATGTTGGTTTTGAACGAAGAACTGGCGGTAACGCCGGTATCCAGCACGGCGATGCTCACGCCCGTGCCCCAAGCGGAGTTATCGCGGTTGACGCCGAGCCAATCGAGCAGGCGGCCGCCCAACGGCACGGCCCCGGGCTGCACGGTCCCCTCGGGCGGAAACGGCGCGGTCACTGGGAAAACGAGCGATTGCTGTTCGGTGCCGTCTAACAACGCTTGCAGATCGCCGCTATCGGAAAACCCCACGCGCAACGCGTTGAGGGCATCAAGCTTGCCTAACAGTTTGACATGATCGCCCATCCTATCGAGGAAGCGTGCCAAATCGACCGGGTCTTTGAACACGAGCACGCGTTGATCGGCAAGCGCTCCGGACAGCATCGCCTCGAAATCCGGGTGCCTGGTGAGCATGCGCTGGGTTCTGCGCGGTTTGGGCGTCTGCTCATCCGCGACCACCAGCGGTTGCGGCGGATTGGCGGGACGGAGGGCGATATTGCGGGGCACGGCACGGGTGACTGCCGTGGCCGCCAGCCAATAACCAACCAACACGGCCAACACGAATGCCAGCGAGAATAGCAGATAACGGATTCTCATGTGGCATAATAAACCCCAATAATTGGTGAAAGTCACGGGCGATATGCGGGAATCGGCGAATCTTCAGATTCAACCCGAAAACCGAAGATAAAACCTACGATCCGCATTGGAAAACCACGGATTACGCGGATTGAACGGATTTTTTGAAGAGGGTGTTTCCCACCAAATGAAGCTCTTGAGAAGTCGGGGGGCGATTAGAATTCAATCCGTAAAATCCGTGTAATCCGTGGTTCATCAGCTCTGAATTCAGAATCCAACATCGGAGTTCGGGTTCAACGCGGTGGCCCGGCGCGCGGTGGCGTGGCTGGAGTGGTGTCCACAATCGTGGTGACCACCGGTTGGACGGCTCCCGGTGTCAGATGAATGATGAAGACCCGCCGGAACGCGTCGAGATACTGCAACTTCCGTTCGGTGAACGGCACCCAGGAGTCGCCCTGCTTGTAGTAGAAATTGGTTTGGGCCAGGTTGTACTCATTGACCTTCCTGACGGGCGGGACGTTGGTGATCACTCGCGGGTGCACCGGCAGCCTGTGTTCCCCGGCCTGAATGGCAGCCTCCACGGGCATCAGGGTGAGCACCCGCGACTCGCCTTGGGGAAACGCCTTCGCGGAATCATCGATGAGCACCATCCGATAGGTTGGTTTCGCATCTGCTGCGTTCGCATCCGCTGCCTTCGGGTCCGGCGGTTTCGGCAGGATGATGAGCATCGCCCGCCTGATGTCGGGAGGCAGTTTGGTGCTGGCCGCCAGATTGGCCAGCGGTTTCTTGGGATCGATTGCGGCACTGTTGTAAAGCATCAGTGAGCCGTTGACCGGGAGTGCGAATTGTGCCTTGGAAAGCCCTTCCCGCACCAGCTCCAACTTGACCACGGCACCCGTCTTGTCCATGAGAAAGAGTTCGGCGGCGGGGTGGACGGGATCGTGCAGCACCGCGCGGATCTGCACCGGAACCGTGGCGTCATTCTGCTGGGCACGGCCCACCACGGGCAAACAACACGCTAACAGAATCCGCAGGGGCTTGAAAGTCATCATTTTCTATCAGATTTCATTGCTGGACAACCACCGGAACGACACCAGGTTCATGCGCCGTCCGAAGAGCTTGTTCGTCTTGGCCGCGGACAACTCGCGGTAAACATTCAATGACGGTCGGTCAGCCGGATCGACATATTCGGGCATGCGTTGCACCACGGCTTCGGCGTAAGCCCGGGCGGTCACCTTGCCGTTGGGGTCCCACGCTTCCCCACAAACCCGGATCACAAAGGTATCGCCACGCACAGTGGCAGCGGGTTCCAGAACGCGCAGCAGATCCCCTTGGCTGATCCATCCGGGAGCGCCGGCCGCCGGATTGCCGCACGAGGCGGCCGGCGTGTTGTAGTTGTATAACATCGGGTTTTTGAGGTCCGCGGCGGTGATCGGAATCTGGGTGGTGAAATACTTGTCGTTGATCTTGGACTTGCCGATGGCCGCTTCCAAGGCCCCGCGCAGGGTGAGATCGGATTCCGCCCCGACCTGGCGGTTAACAAACTCCGACATGGATAGAAACGGGCCGCGGGTTCGCACTTCATCGACGATTTTTGTCGCCAGGCTTTCAAGCTCGTCATTGGTGAGTTCGCGGTAGCCGTTCCATTCATTGGTCTTCGCGTCATCGATCTTATTGGATTCAGGGGCGGGATCGCCGACGCGGCCGCCGTTGATGAGCGACATACCCATGATCGGCACCCCGGTGGCTTTTTTGGTTTCGAACGACGCGGTTTTCGCCCAGAGGGTGATGATTTCACTCTTGTTCATCGATGCCAACACCGCCTTCCACGCCTGCACGCTCGTCGAGTTGACATTGAAAGGCCCCCGGATCATCTGGTATTCCGCCGCTGTCTGATAGGCCGTGTCCTTGGGTTTGCCAGACGCGAACAGCTCATCTTTGGCGTCGGCCACCGTTTTTCCGGCGGGCAGGTGGGGTTGGAACGCCTGGGATGCCAGTGGGGTGCCGCCCTTCATGAATTGTTCGAACACCTTGTCCGGCGTGTCACTGCCGCGGGTCGCGAAGGTCGAGAAATAAAACCGGTCGTAAAACGCGTGGTTGGCCAGCACCGAGTGATCGAGCAAGTCGTCATCGGACACGGTCTTATCCTTCTGGATCACCTTGCCGGTGGACATCAGTGGATGGACCGAGGAATTGCCGACAGGCTGGACGAAGTACGGCAGAAAATAGGAAGTCAGCGCGTTGGACTTGCGGAAATCGGCGATGGTTTGCAGCGGGCCGGTGGGCAACTCGAAATAGCTGCCCGATTTGATACCCTTCGCGTTGGTGTTGGCGGTGATGGCATTGACGCGGTCGCCACTCATTTCGAACACGTCATCCACGCTGCCCGGCAGCCACCCGATGTTGAGTTCATGGGATCCTGAGCTGAGTTTGTTGCTGGTCAGATCCATCGTGACGACCGTGCGGGCTGGGTTGTGGAACAGGAACGGCTTGCCGGCCAGACGACCGTCAAGCAGGGTGTTGACAGCTCCTGCGGACTCGACGCGTTTGTCCGTTTCATAGACGCCGCCGTTGCAGGTGCGGGCGTAGGCGGAAAAGATCGCCACCGATTTCGCTTCGGCATGGTTGGAGAACCAGGCATCCGGGGTGATGGTGTTGGACACATGCGCCTCCTCCGCCGAAAAATCCCCACTGCTGGGATATCGGAAAACCTTGGGGAACACGGATTTGAGGGTGGCGTCGTCCCGGTATTTGAAACTGAGCCCGCCGTATTGCTTGGTGACGCCATTGGAGGTGAGCGTGGCGGACACCTTGAACTCGCCACTCGGATCATAGGGGGGCTTTTGCAGGCCGAACTCCATGTGAACCAAGTCGGTGGCCTTCAAGCCGAGCACCTTCATCACCCCGTCGCTCTGCTGGGGCACCGGTATGCTGTAGGCGTCCGGCGAGAGCACGTCCAGATCGTAGCCGAAGCAGCGCCCCTTGAATCCGGGACTGGCCTTGACAAACTTGCCCCGCAGATCCCGGTCGTTGGTAATCCACGTGCTGTCGTCGCCATAGCTGAAAATGGTGTGCGGGTCCATATAGATTTCGCACACCAGGGTTTGGCCGGGCTTCATCCTGATCGGGCCTTTCCTGGCGGTATTGCCAGCGTTGAAATCCTGCCAGTCGGCGATGCCGATGATGAACATCCTGTCCTGGCTGAGGCTGTCATCCCAATACAGGCAGTTGAGCGACACGAGTTGGGTGTTTTGCGCCGTGCCATTGACGTAGAACTTGAACGCGACGGGCAGGTTTTGGAAGGCCACGTCCAACCGATCGAAGGAGATGCTGACGTTATAGGGATTGTGCAAGGTGACGATGGGCGTCATGATCAGATGCCCCATGTACTTCAGGTCGGGACTCTGCCCGGTGAGCAGGCCAATCCACATGCCATGGGCTTCGCGGGCCACAAAACTCATCAGAACTTCGACCTTGGCGATGACCGGACCCGGATTGAAAACCGTTGGCGTGTCGGTGGTGGTGAACGTCACGTCATCCTTGGGAAGGACCACGGTGAGCGCCGGGTTGGTCTCGCGATCGGTCATATTCCTGAAAATGTTATAGTAACTCGACAAGGTACTCCAATACGGGTCGGAAACGCCGGTAATCCCAAGCGTCGATTGATATAACTTCTTGTTAGAAAACTCGCTTGGCAAATTGGCGTTCATCTCGAACACGGACGACAAATCCTGCTTGAGGCCGCCGCCGCGCACGTTGGTCAGCAGACCCAGCGAATAGGGCGTCACGTCATTGCGGAGCGGCTTGATCTTGCCCTTGGCCTGATCGAGCAGATCGACTTGGTCGAGGTCGATGACTTTGCCGGTGGTCTTGTCGGCCTTGGCGAACTCGGTCGCATTCAGGTCGGTGGGCAGGCACGTGAGCATGGTGCCATCGGGACTCTTGATGGCCGAAGGAGCTGGACGTTGCCCGGCGAGCAGGGCGCGCTTTTGGGACGGTGTGGCGTTCTGGCTGGGATCGCGGTAGAGATTGATCCGGGCTTTCAGCGATTCATCCGAGACATGCCAGGCGAAAGCGCCCTCCGCTTTGCCGTTGCGGGCAACGGGCACCCTGCCGGCCACGACTTTGGCACTGGCGTCGGCCTTGCCGCCCAAGGCATCATCGCCGACGAGTTCGGTGGTTTTTCCGGACCACGCTGCGGTGGCGAAGTCCCGGTTCTCGACCGCCGCGGGATCGGCATTGGAGACGAGCCAACGACGGAAGCGCTTCGATTTTTCCCCCGTGTAGCTCAGCGATCCGCTATTCGGGTTGAAATCCCACCACGACTCCCAAACACCAATGGTGTTGGGTTTGGCGGGACTGGCCGTCAGAACTCCGGAGGGAGCGCTGATCGCCCGGTCGGGTCCCAACGATTTCTGCAAATCCCCGATGGCCAGCATCAGCGCCAGCCGGGCGTTGCTCCGCGCCATGGCCATCGCCTGCCCCTGCGCCGTCGCTCTCATCGAAATGGCGGACAAACTGAGCAACCCCACCGCGATGATCGTCAGCAGGATCATCAACGAAAGGGTGATCACCAAGGCAAAACCCCTGGTGCGGTGGAAAATTGGCCGGGTTTTCATGACGGGATCAGATTGCCGATTGAAGAGGCGTGATTCACATTGTGCTTACAAAACCACATGGGCAATTTGGACAAGAGCGGGCGGCAGCGCAAGAAATATTTTGCGGGCAACCGGGAGATTTTGGCAAACCCCTTACCCCGGACGGGTAAGGGTTGCCGGTTCCGCACGCGGGTTCGCGGTCCGTCGCGTCAACACCCATCTGTGAACCCACCAGCCATGACTGGCGCACACCCGTTCCAAGCAATACAGGAACGACTCATGGTCCTCCCTGCCAACAGACAAAGCATTTGACGGGTGACGCTTTGAAACACGACGATATGAATGTGAGATCGATCTTCCAGTCAGTCAGTTTGGGGTTGTTGGTGTGCGTGGGTCTGCCGCTGACGGCCCGCGAACAGGCGCGCAATCTCGGGGATTTGACCCGGCTGGAGTCCAAGGTGGAGGCGGTTTCGGCAAAGGTGTTGCCGGCCACGGTGGCGCTGCTGTCCGCGCGGACGGCATCGTCGGGATCGGGTGTGATCGCCTCGGAGGATGGCCTGATCCTCACGGCCGCGCACGTGGTCGAGGGATCGGCCGAATTGTTGGTCGTGTTTCCCAACGGCAAACAGGTCCATGGCAAGGTGCTCGGCGCGAATTTCTCGAAGGACATCGCGATGGTGAGAATCACCGAAGCCGGCAAGTGGCCGTTTGTGGCCATGGGCACCTCCAAACCGCTCGCCGCCGGCGACTGGGTGATCGCGCTCGGGCATTCGGCGGGGTTCGATGCGGGCCGCACACCGCCGGTGCGCTTCGGTCGCGTGATGTCGAAAGGACCGTTCAATTTCCTCACTACCGACTGCACGCTGATCGGCGGTGATTCCGGTGGTCCGCTGTTTGATTTGGACGGCAAGATCGTCGGTATCCACTCGTCCATCGGCACCCCGCTCACGACCAACAACCACGCCGGCATCGATGGTTTCCGCGAAGACTGGGACCGCCTGCTCGCCGGTGAAACCTGGGGCGAACTCTCGATGAACCCGTTCGCCAACCCGGAAATGCCCGTGCTCGGCATCATCATGGGCAAAACCCGCAGCGACAAGGGCGTGCTCGTGATGCGCATGATCCCCGGCTCCCCCGCCGCAGCGGGCGGCGCCAGAACCGGCGATGTGATCCGCACCATCGATGGCAGCGAAATCCGCAACGACCGGGATCTGCTCTTGCTTCTCGCCCAACACAAAGCGGGCGACCAGGTGAAACTGGGCATCTTGCGCGACACCGAATCCCTCGATATGAAGGTGACGCTCAAACGGCGCAGTGATCTTTTCGAAAACCGCTAACCCGATCCATGGACATGAAACCTATCATCTATCCATTCCTTGGTGCGATCCTGTACCACAGTGCCGCTTTCGCACAGCTCGAATCTCCGCTGCCCCGCCCGGAGGAACAACAGGTTGTGGACGCGCAAACCGACGGGTTATGCCAATCCCTCCAACCCATCCTGAGCGCCGCCGCCAAATCCACCGTCCACATCTGGGCTGGCAAACGGCTGCTCGCCTACGGCACCGTCATCGGCGACGGCCACAAGATCCTGACCAAATGGAGCGAGATCTCGCGTGCCCCCGAGAACCTCGTTCTAACAACAGCCCGGGACAACTCGGGTCTCGCGGCCAAAGTTGCCGGCGTTTACGAGGACGATGACCTGGCCGTGTTGGAAACGACCAACTCGGCCCTGACTCCGGTGCAATGGTCCGAGGAAATCCCGAAACTCGGCGCTTTCCTTGCCGCTCCCCAACCGAATGGCCGGCTCGCCGCCTTCGGTGTTGTCAGCGTGCAGGAACGCAATCTGCGCGATACCGACCAAGCCTCCATCGGATTCTTCCCCAGAATGGATTTCCCCGGACCCGGCGTTAAAATCCAGGAAGTGCCCAGCGAATCCGGTGCCGCCACCGTCGGCTTGAAACCGGGCAACATCATCCTCAAAGTCGGCGACCGCCCGATCTCCGGCCTGCTCGAACTTAAAAACGCCCTGGCCGGAAAATCCCCGGGATCTACCATCTCATTGCTCGTCCAAACCAACGACGGCGAAAAAAAATTCTCCGTCCTGTTAGGCAAGCGTCCGCCCCTGCCGAATTACCCCGGCGACCGCCTGCGCCAAATGGAACACATGGGCGGCCCGCTCAGCCAGGTGCGCGATGCGTTCACCCATGTGATGCAAAGCGATATGCGTCCGCAACCGGAACAAATCGGCGGACCCGTCGTCGATCTGCAAGGCCGCGTCGTGGGCATCACCATGGCCCGCGCCGACCGCACCCGCTCGTTCATCATGCCCTCGGCCGCCGTGAAAAACCTGCTGCGCAAACCGCCTCATGATCCGGCGTTGGCCCAGGTGCGACGGAGCGCGCGGACCCCCGCCAACCCGGGCCGCCGACAACTCCCCCAACAAGGGTTCCAAAACCCCGGCGACGAAGAGCACATGCGCCGCCACATCCTCGACATACAGCGCCTGATGGACTACATGCTCGAAGAAATGGATGGCCTTGAGCCAAACCGCTGAACATCCGCAGTCCGGTCTTCCCATGCGCTTCCGATGTTGCTAGGTTGCCCCCATGCGCGCGTCCTCGCTTTGCCGTGGGTTGTTAGCCTGCCTCGTTCTAACCGCCACCCTGCTTGCGGGCTCCAGGGACAAGGATTGGGAACGAGTCGCGGCAGCCCGCGCCAAGGACCAACCGCGGACTGCGATGGAGCAATTGCAGGCGATTCAGGCCGCGGCTTTCTCCGATCACGCGTGGGCGGAAGGTGTGAAGGCCCTGGCGCTGCGCATCATCCTGGCACCCGGCAATGCCAAGGACCCCACCGCCACCGGCATCCGGCAACTCGACGCCGAGACCGCCGCCGCACCGCCGGAGGCCCGGCCGATGCTGGAAACGCTTCAGGCATGGTGGATGTTCGGGTTCTTTGAGCATGACAGTTCGACTTTCCGCAACCGCAGTGCCACCACCGAAGGAAACAACGATCCGTTCGAAACCTGGGACGCACCCCGCATCCTGGCGGAAATCGACCGGCGATTCCAAACGGCGCTCGCCCACCGGGACACTCTCCGCAAAATCCCCGTCACCGATTTCGGCGAGTTGTTAGTGGCTGGCCGGTTGGACGATTCGCTGCGCCCCACGCTCTACGATTTCACCGCCCACACCGCGCTCAACTTCTATAACAAGGAAATCGTCGCCATTTCCAAACCACAGGACAGCTTCGAAATCCAGGCCGATTCCCCGGCCTTCGACGACACCGGGAAATTCCTCGCCTGGCAACCGGAGACCACTGACAGCTCGTCGCCCAAACTGCGGGCACTCCGGATCTATCAGGAACTTCTAACCGTCCATCAAGCCGACCCTGACCGGAGCGCCTACCTCCACTGCGATCTCGAACGGCTTCGCTGGGCGGGCAAGAGGGCGGTTGGCGATACCAAGGATGCCCGCTTGGAAGCCGCGTTGCGCGCGTTCATCGCCGCCAATCCCGCCCACCCGCTCAGTGCCGACGCCCGCCGGGATTTGGCCGCCGCGTTGATGAACGAGGGCCGCAACCAGGAAGCCCATGAGATCGCCAAGGCCGGTGCCGAGGCGTTTCCCGAGCATCCCTTCGGCAAACTCTGCGCCGAACTCACAGCAGACCTCGAACGCGCGGATTTTTCGATCGAGATGCGATCCACCCTGACCCCGGCAGGCGAGGACATCCTGGTGGACCACCGCAACCTGAACCACATTTGGTTCCGCGCCTATCGGCTCAAGTGGAAACCCGATCCGGAGACGGTCGATTGGGACAACGGCCCCGATTACGACGAACACGAGCGGACTTTGTCGAAAACCAAACCCGCCCTTGCCTGGGACGCGCCGCTGCCGGATGCCAAGGACTTCGCCGAACACCTGACCCGCTTGCCCGCCCCGAAGGACCTGCCGCCCGGGTTCTACGCCATCCTTGCCAGCGGCCGGCCGGATTTCTCTATCAAAAACAACCCGGTCCACATCGTCCCGATCCACGTCACCAAGTTCGCGATGGCCGTTTGGAAATCGCGGAACGGCTCGATCGACGGCATCGTCACCGACGCCGTGACCGGCGCGCCCGTCGCAAGCATGAAGGTGATGAAATACCGGGTCCCCCGCAACAAGGACGGCAACAAATCGAAGACCGTCATCTCACAGGGCACCCGCGCGGATGCCGACGGGTTCTTTTCGTTTCCTTGTGCTCCCGACTTCTACGAAACCATCCTGTTAGTCGCATCGTCCGGTGGCGACCGGGTCATCGCCCGCACCGATGACGGCGACGAAAAAGAAGACGGCCCGCCGGAAGCCAACGATGCCATGGTGTTCACCGACCGCGCCATCTATCGGCCTGGCCAAACAATCCATTTCAAAGGCATCCTTTACCACACCGATAGGGCAAAGGATATCTATCAGACGGTGGCAGGGAAACCCGTCACGGTCGAGTTCAAAGCCGCCGGCGGCAAGACCATCGACACGCTCGAACTCGTGTCCAACGAACGTGGCTCGTTTGCCGGAACATTCACCGCACCGTCCGGCAACCTGCTCGGAAGTTTCAGCATCGATGCCGGCGAGTTCGGTGGAGCCAAGGTCCGGGTCGAGGAATACAAACGACCGAAGTTTTTCGCTAGAATCATGCCGCCCGCAATGCCTGCCGTGTTAGGAAAACAAGTCGAGGTCAAGGGCAAGGCCGAAGCCTACACCGGTGCCGCGGTCGATGGTGCCAAGGTGCAATGGCGGATCGTCCGCCGCGCATCCTGCCCCGCATGGGCGTTCTGGCAGAATCCCGCCATGAAACCACCCGGCCCGGAACAGGAAATCGCCAACGGATCATCGGTCACCGCCGCCGATGGCGGATTCTCCATCGCGTTTGTCGCCGCGCCCGATCCCACCGTGAGTGCCGCCGCCGCGCCCGCCTTCACCTTCGAAATCACGGCCGACATCACCGACCCGGCCGGCGAAACCCGCTCGGTCAGCGAATTCGTGGCGGTGGGTTTCACAAGCCTGCGCGCAGCCGTCACCACCAACCGCATGCCAGTAGCGGGAAAAGAATGCCGCTTCAAGGTGCGCACCGAATCCCACGACGGCGTGGGCCGCCCGGTCAAGGGCGTGCTCAAATTCCACAAACTCGTCGAACCGGAAATCTGCCCGCGCCGCGATGATTGGATCGATTGGAACATTCTAACCGCCGGCAAACAGGGCGATCCCTCAGACCCGAACCACTGGCCCACCGGCGAATTGGTCGCCGAATTTCCCGTCCAAACCGCCGCTAACGGCGAGGTGGAAATCGGCCAAGTGTTGCCTGCGGGATTGTTCCGATTGGTGTTTGAAACCAATGATTCCAACGGTCATTCCGTCAAGGCAATGCTTGGGATTCAGGCACTTGCGCCCGACGGGGCGAAGTTTCCCACGAAGATACCGTTTTTTGCGGACTCGCCGGAATGGACGGTGGAACCGGGGAAAACGTTCACGCTGTATTGGGGATGCGGCGGTGGAATCGCAACAGTTCCGAGCCGGGCTGCCTCAAGCGCTTGGCCCCGACAAAGATTACAATCGGGTTGCCGCCGCTGTCACCGCCCGCAAGAACCTGCAGGAAACCGCGTTTTTCTATGCGCAACTGACGACCGACGCCGAGGGCAAGGTGCGGATTTCCTTCACCATGCCCGAAGCCCTGACCACCTGGCGGTTCCTGGGTTTCGCCCACGACAAGGACCTGCGCTCAGGTTTGTTAGAGGGAAAAACGGTGACGGCCAAGGACCTGATGGTGCAACCGAATCCGCCGCGCTTTCTGCGCGAGGGCGATGTGTTGGATTTCACGGTGAAGATCACCAACCGCAGCGACGAGGCGCAAACGGGCACCGCCCGCCTGACGCTGGCCGATGCCGCCACCCAGGCCGACCGCACCGCCGCGCTCGGCATCACCGCGGCGGACCAACCGTTCAACGTTCCCGCCAGGGAATCGCGGGTCGTGAGTTGGCGCCTGACGGTTCCTGACGGGGCCGGTGTCCTCACCTACAAGGTGGTGGCCGCCGGCGGGAAATTGTCCGATGGCGAGGAAGGCTG
>Ga0073936_10004319_pt1 | contig 19761 bp, 16 predicted proteins | sample AliMusrvi5mmetaG_FD_87041 | JGI IMG/M metagenome (GOLD analysis project Ga0073936, IMG submission 87041) | Freshwater lake bacterial and archeal communities from Alinen Mustajarvi, Finland, to study Microbial Dark Matter (Phase II) - Alinen... | ecosystem: Environmental > Aquatic > Freshwater >... | reverse complement strand
GTCTGGAACCCAACACGCGGAAGAAGCAATGCTTCTGGGTGCGCGACAAGACGCAGTCCCAAGCCGAGGTGGACTTCGTCGTTCAACACCGGGGGCACGTGATTCCCGTGGAGGTGAAATCCGGTACGGCAGGAAAACTGCGATCCCTGCATGAGTTTGTGGACCGATGCCCGCACAACTTCGCCGTGCGGTTGTATGCAGGACCGCTCGCCCTGCACCCCGCGCAGACGCCTTCCGGCAAGTCCTACCACCTCCTCAATGTGCCCTATTTTCTGGCCGCCAAGATCCATGAGTACGTGGATTGGATGATGGCGCAGGTCGGACAGTTAGCGGATGCATCCCTGCCTCTTACAGAGGAACGCCCATGAAACTAAACGAAGCCGAGACGATCATCGAACAGTGCATTGCGAATTACGAACGGATTCAGGATGTCCTTGCAGGTCCCGATGAACGGTACAAAGAGCCGGACGAGATGAGGAACGTGCGCAAATGGCAGCGCGAGAACGCCATGCTCATTTCACACCTCGACCCGTTGCTTGATCGTTTTGTGGACCGGAGTTTTGGTAGAGGCGATATCTTTGTGAACTGCGCGGAATTGACGGATAAGTCCGGCGCGTGGAAATTGGGAACGGCGCTTATCCGATTGCAGCAACTATGGGCCACATTGAAGCGCTTGGCTCAGGAGAACCCGGGGGTTGATGTCATGGCGCTAAAAACGGAACAGTCAGCGGATGATTGCGGCATCCTTGTAGTCGACCTCATTAAAATAGCCAAGGGGTTGCCACCGACAACCTACCGCGACAATCTGGTCGTATCTCTCCAAGAACTCCAGACCTGTTATGCGGCAGGTTGCTACATCGCAACCCTGTTCCTTGCCGGCAAGGTGCTCGAATTTTGCCTTAAGATCATTCTGACCACCCACGCGGTTCAATATGATAAACAGTGGGGACTGGGCAAACTGATAGGTTGTGTCCGGGACAACTGCACTGGCGTTCAGTTGGTGGACGGTCTGGGAAGTATCGGGAATCTGATCCTCGATAACCGCAACCCTGCCGTTCACGCAAATGAACGAAACCCTGTGCCGTCGAGGGAGCAGGCAATCATGGTTCTCAACGCGTTGGCAGACGTGATGAAGCGGACGTTTCCGCTGAAACAGTAAGTTGGACAGTTAGTGCGCCTCGGGAGTATCCTGCAGGTGGTAAAGGGGTTATATGACAGCCACGATAGACAGAGACAGGTCATTCGGGTACTTCGTGTACCCGTTTCTGTTTACTGTGCCTGAAATCAGACCTGCTGATGGTGGCGCAACCGACAAAGCACCGGATGATCGCTTTTGCTTATTCGCCAATCAGGTCGGCGATACCAAACTTGATGGCAAACAGATATGGACTCCTTGGGATGTCCCGGCCAACGATCTCATGCCCCATGTGGCCCGCTTTTTGAGGCCGGAGTACGACAAGCCGACGGGACGATTCTGGCAACTCGGCAACGATATCGCCCAGAAACTTCAGACCAACAAGATCGGATGGCGGATGCTTCGCGGCAAAACCGCTGCGCCAATCCCCTTTACCCTCGGAGGTGACTTCGTTCTGCAACTGGCGCTCTTCCGGCACGGCGTTGGTTTTCTCACCGTAAGCGCTAAGCCGGCATCGACGGATCTGGGGGATTGGTTGGCGTTTCTGCATGACTTTCGGTTCATGCAGCATCGCAGCGACGTGCGTGTGTGTGCCGAGCGAGAAACATACGATCCTGTCAGCAAGCAAAAGACGCGTGTGGCATATTGTCCGTTGGGCGTGTCCGGGTCCACAACGGACCAATCGTTCTGGTTCATGGCTGTGATCGAAGCCGTTCTGAAAGCAAGTGGGCTCGGTACCTCAGAAGATCACGGTCACGATCACGTGTTTACTCCCGGCCATACCCTGCCCTATGCCGGCCTTTTCGTGCGCGGGGTCGCCGAAACTGAAAAGGCCGTCACCCTTCACCGGCTCAGGAACTTCTTTGGCCCTGATCAGGGCGCCAATGCCTCCGCGGAAGACCTGTGTGTAACTCATCCAGCGCACCTCACCTACGCCCGGGATCAATGGTTCATTCTGACGCTGAACGGCGGCAGCTTCCTTTCCTTTGAGGATGAAAGCACCTCGGCGACTGCCTTCCAGAAGGAGGACCTGCCCAGGCACGCACGCGGTGTCTATTTCTGCGCCAACCTGCTTGTGCTCTATCAGCGCTTCGCTCTTGCCAGACTTTCCGACCGGGTAGCCACCAAGGCCCTTGATGGCGGTGATGTGGTTTGGGAGGCGATCCGTGACGACCTCCTCAATTTCACCGCGCGCGGGTACTTCACCCAGGCGATGCAGTCCGACCACCACCACCGGTACTACCGCAAGTGGCAGGAAGTGTTGCAGATCCCGCAACTGTACGACGAAGTTCGCGACGAAGTTCGCGACATGTACGAACGGTCAACCTTGCGCCTGCGACAGCGAGACGACGAGCGGGAAAGGCGCGAAGAGAAACGCGAAAAGCGTTTGGAAGAGCGGTTGAGTCTGCTGGGGTTGCTTTTTGCCGTACCGGCGCTGATCGGATGTTATCTGGGCATCAATATCCGGGGATACACGAGCCACGAGGATGGACTGTCGCCGATTGTTGTAATGTGCTGGCTTCTGGGTGGTTGCGCTTTGGCCGCCTTGGTCTACGGGCTCTGGGCCAGGTTTCGGAATCAGGACGATCCATAGCCGTACTCATTTTTCTTCGGAAATCAGACGCGGGCCGAGCTTCCTTGTTGTGGTGACACGTGTATTAACGTCCAGAAGAAAGGAAACAAACCATGAACTGTCCCATTTGTAAAGCGAAGGGAACAAGCGTAAACATCCAGAAGTGCCTGGACTGCGGGAAGACCTTCTGCTGGTGTTGCGACGGGCAAAGTAGCACCGGAAGGGCAAAGTGTCCGGAGTGCGGCAGCACACATACAGGCAACTACCGGAATGGAATGATGGGCCCAGACGGCGAAAGCGATCCCCGACCGCATTGATGGCCTCCCATGTAGAGTTGATTGCATGATCGACGTGATCGAGGGTGACATCAAGGAACACCACCATGAAGATTATTAAACTGCAAACTGACGCGAGTAAGAAAGGCGGGAGACCCAATAAGTCCGTCCGATGCACAAGAACTAAGGAACTCGAAGTACACCACATTGACCGCACTGATGGCAACGACTTGTCCAATGCGCGCGTTCTCTGCCAGAAATGCCATGAGGTTACCGATACGTACGGCGAAGCGGGTCCCCAACCACCCGACTTTGAACAAGCGACAAAAGAACAAGCGCTCGAACGTGCGAAACATCTATGTGAGTGTAACAGTACCCGCGGCTGCCACTAATTAAAACGAATTCCACCGGAGGCATGCACATGCCAGAAGATCGTATTGAGAGAACGTGGACTGTCAGATTCCGAGGCGCAAACCCAGTGGCCGCAGTCGTGGTTAAGGTTGAAAGCAAAGGGACCATGGAAAGCGCGATTGAAAAGGGGCGCCGCGCCGTACCAAACGGTGACAAGGCGGAGGTCGCGGAGTGCGTCTATAACGAGACTCACTATGGGCCAATCGTGATCAAGGAGAGGGATCGCAAACGCAGGGGCGATGAATAGATGGTGAATGATGCCTGATCAAATCAAAGTGCGCGGATCGGTAGACTTGGTCTTTCTGATTGACGCAACCGCAAGACTGGCGCCCGCCCTTGACGGCGTGCGAAGTCTAGTGACTGATTGTGTGGATGCGCTTATCAGCGCACCGTTCACCATGAAGTGGCGGGCCAGAGTCATTGGATTTAGAGACAGATACGTGGATGGCGACATTTGGTATGAGCCTGCGCCATTTAGCGGTGATCCATCCGTGGTTAAAGGACAGATGGCGTGCCTAAAGGCATCAGGTGGGGACAGTGGAAAGGTTTCTTTGTTGGATGCTCTTCTGCAACTAGCGGGGGATGGAGAAACGGGGTCGTGCGCTCCCGATTCACCGACAGCATGGCGCCCCCGCAGCAAAGTGCGAGATCGAGTCGTTGTTGTCCTATGTAATTCAGCGGCTCGCGAGACCTCTGATGATGCGCACATGCCAAATAACGTAGAGTGCGTCGTACAAGCCTGTATGGAGAGTCGTCTCGCGCTGCATATTGTAAGTCCTGGCAGTCCGGTATACGAGTCGTTGGCACAAACAGACAAATGCGAATACTGTCCGGTAGATGAACTCGGGGTTGCCCTGACACAACCGGACGAGCGCAATGCCATTCTGTTGGGCGTACTGAAGTCATGCGCGCATGGATGCGCGGGTAATCCCCCCCCGGTTAATACCGTCGAGAGTCGGGGACCGTTCTTGTTTCTGTCTTCTGATGCATCCCAACCGATATGTCCGGACTGTTGGAAGGACGGAATTATTGCCAAGTTAAAGTACGGACACCCGGTAGGCCCCGATTTGGAGTTTATGTGCATGCGAGAAAAGAAACTCAAGCGGTTCAAAGGCGGTCTTCCGCCGCCCGGTCTAATTATTGGATAGGTAATTAGCAAGGAGACGACATGCCTAAACCAATCCAGCGTACAGGTCAGAACAATCCATTCACATGGGAAAGTTCGGAGGATGGCAAGTGGTGGCATTACGTCAGTTCTGGGGGGCTTGAAGTGCTCCGACTTACGCCAGAGGATTTCGGCAAGGACGAACTGTCCGAATATCCACGGCCGCCGGCACTTGATGGCAAGCGGATTATACGAGTGGCGAACTCCCGCGATGGCGCGCTCAACTACAAACCTGCCGGGGAAAGTGGGTTGTTGTTGGTTATTGATCCGCGGGATGTTCAGGCGGACGAGTATTTCGTCAACCCACATAGCAGTGGCTATAGGATCGTATTGGGGTCAACAGTCGCCCGAGTTGGGCGACTTGAGGCAACAGGAACAGGTAACAAAGCAACAGGAGGGTAGTGTCATGGCCGCAGAAAGCAGTGCAAAGAAGAAGGGCGTGGTAGATCTGGTGATTTTATTGGATGTGACTGCCAGTATGCAGGAGTGCATCGAGGCGGTGAAGAGAAACGTCGTTTCTTTTATTACAACACTATCAACCAAGAATGAAAACAACGAAAGCCCCGTGAAGGATTGGCGGATCAAGGTGTGCGGCTATCGCGATCAAACATATGATTCTGAGTGGTTTGTTGACAATCCTTTTGTAAATGGTATCGCCGCTGTTCAGGGGCAATTACAGGCTCCTAACATGCAGGCATCAGGTGGAGGAGATGAGCCGGAGTCGTTGTTGGATGCACTTTACAAAGTTGCAGAGATGGGGGCAACCGGCGCTCAGGATTCTGTGTCTCCCGACAGGTGGCGCCCCCTTGGGTTAGCTCGCAGAGTTGTCGTATTCTTTACTGATGCTACGTTTAAGACGCCAATGACAACTCCAGAAAAAACAGGTGGTCAGGTGGGCGATGTAATCACTGCAATCTTGGGGAGCAGACTAACGGTCATTGGTTTTGCGCCTGAATGGAGCGGTTATGTGGAACTCTGTGCTGCGGATAGATTTCAGCTCGAGCCTTATGTAATAGCCGAATCATGTCCGGCGCTGGCGGGGCTAGGGAAACCGGGAGAAGAGGGAAAAGTTGCCCAACGTGCTGCCGTGCAAGCGCTGAAGGACATTTCGGCTGATTCCAAGGGGTTCAAAGACCTGATGATTCAACTTGCCAAAACGGTTTCACAACCGGGTGCCGAACCCGAAGAGGCTTGACCAAGAAGGGTGGTTCTAACATGGCTGGTGAATATGCGAGCGGATGGCCCTTGAAGCAAGGCGCTGTGATTAAGGGGTTCAAGGTTGAGAAAGTGCTTTCTTTCCCAGGCAATGCGTGGTCCGCCAAGGCAAGAGCATCTTCTGGGGAACTTGTTTTTCTCAAGAAATACACCCATCCCGGCGCATCAGCCCCTTGGTATGATGCTTTTGTGTCATATCAGAATGAGTTGAAGTCTCGCATCCAGGCGGACAAAGCGACAAGAATACTCTGTTATGGCTTCAATGATTTTTTCGAGATAAAAGGGCCCCCAGGGCCTTTAAAACAGCGCGCCTTCTACCAAGTTTTTGAATGGATTGAAGGCGGAATGAATCTTCGTGACGTCATCAACAAGTTCCGATCCGATCCAAATGAGTTTTCCTGGGACCAGCGTGTTGTATTCGCTCGGATCATGCTTGCTGGTGTATGGGCCATCCACAAGGCTGGAATTATCCACACAGACCTAAAACCTGAAAACCTATATCTCGTTCCGGCTGATATTCCAGTCGGGTACGTTTTAAAAATAATAGACATGGATTTCTCGATAATCGAAGGCACGAAAGCTCCATGGATCGGTCATGGCGAAGGGTTTTTTGGTACAGAAGGCTATCTGTCTCCAGAGCACGTAACGAAGAAAGTTCCACAAAAGGCTTCAGATGTTTTCACTTGCGGCCTTATTCTTGGTGAATTGCTCGGCGGGGGGCATCCCGCAGTTGATGATATGGATGCTTATGAGGAGCGAGTCAAAACTGGATCGCTGCGTCCGATAAGCATTCAACAGCCAGTTCGAGAGGCTCCCGACGGTGCATTTGTGTCGTTTGTCATCAACGCCACCTTGCGCCCAGATGCGGCAAAACGCCCGTCTGCCGATCAAGTTCTATGGGCATTGCGCGGGCAACTCAATGAGTTTGACGGGAAAAAGCCAAGATCTGGCGGCGTCGTTTCGCGCGCGGCACCAAAACCGGATCGGGTTACTGTAGTTCCGCCAAAATTAGTGCCTAGTCGGGGAGAGGTGCCTAAACCAGAGGCAGACATGTCTTTGCCAGCAACTCCTTCTGGAATCGCGACAATCACATCCGATAGGATATTTATCATCGGACCGGCAGGACAACGGCTAACGGTGAGTCTTGCAGCAAAGTTTGGTAAGGTCCATTTCAAGACGTGGCACCCAGATTTTGAGAAATACATGGCGGAAGAACAATTCCGCCTCTTTAAGAACACTACCGGAACGTGGATGATTGAGCATTGCGCAGGTGCGAAAAACGCAACGGTTGGCAATGCGAAGGCAATCACAACATCGACAGTCGTCACATCCGGGATGGTTGTTGCCCTTGGCAAGACAGGAAAATGCCCGCTGACCATGACTCTCATCTGAAGGAATCGTGTCATGCCATGGAAATGTCCCGAAGATGCAAGCGATGTTCCAGATGGGGTTGACAAATGTCCACTATGTGGGTTTGTGCACTTTCCAATCGGCATAGTGCTGAAATCCGATGCGACAGGAAAGGAGATACCTGTTCGTTTGGGTGCCACATTTGGGTGCGCAAATCTTACCTTTCTGGACGATCCTGACATAAAGTACGTTGCCCTGGAGCAATTCAAGATCGAGAAACGACATGATCAGGGCGGATGGGCAGTCGTTAATGCGGCATGGGCTAAGAATCCGCTTTTTCTTAATGGGGCCTTTATTGATCCGACAGGCGTCATCCTTAAGGAAGGCGATCAGTTGTCAATCAAGGATAAGTTTTTCCGTCTGACAGTTCATATTTTGACAAATTGAGGCGACGATGAACTTAATTAACCGAGGCTTAAATCGGGTAGGCATTCGATTAAAGAGAGCAACATGCGTTTTATCAGGCGAAGGGGTTGAGAATATGAACCACGAACTCCCGAAACAAACCGCTACAGCGGCTGTTAATACCGTTCAGGTCGAAGCAAATCCCCACACCATATCATCTGATGCGGGAACGTTAGTTCCCTTGTTAGCCCACGAAGAGTTGGTTCGCGTGCGTAAGGAAATGCCGGAAATTTTTGAAAGGGCGGCAAAAAAGGTTGCGACGGGAGAATTGGGCTTGATTGGCTGGGGGTTAACCTTGCCACGTGTACAGAAATTGGCCCCTGAACATGAGACTAAACCATGGTTCTTTATGGGGGACATACATGGCGACTTCCTCGCGTGGCATCGACTTTTCAGCAGGGTGCAGCAGGTGAAAGACTTTCGGCTTTGCTTTCTTGGTGACCTCATTGACCGTGGTCCGTACGACATTGAATGCTTTGCGGCCATGTTAGCTGCCATAGAAAGATACCCCAATCAAATCATGTGGGTCATGGGCAATCACGACGATGGGATAAGATGGAATTATACCGACCAGAAGTTTCGCGTAGCCGGCGAGCTCGCAGAAGGCGAGGCAGACTTTGTCCGATGGCTTAACGACCCGGCTGGGGGACTCGACAAGGAATCTGTTAGTACGTGGGGAAGGCTGTTCGTAGATGTCGTGCGGCGTTTGCCGCGAGCAGCACTGTTTTCAGATGGCCTTTTAGCAACTCACGGTGGCGTACCGCTTGCTGATCGCTGGGAGTTTTTGAAGACAATGGAGTCGTTCCATCACGAACGTTGTTTGGCCGACTTCACATGGACCAGAATAGTTAATTTTGCTTATAGCAAAGAAGGTTGGAAATATGCGCCAAAAGTACGGAAAGTCTCATCCAGTTTCGAGATCGGTGCCAAGAATTTGGAAGGTTTCTGCGATGCTGTATCTGCAGTATTTCCCGTCAAGCGAGTGGTTCGCGGGCACGATCCTGTTGAGAATGGTTTTGAACATCCCGAATGTTACAGACAGGTTCCGGTGTTGACGCTCAATGGATTCGGACTCGACTACATGAATAGTTTTTCGAGCCGTAACTACCGGAAGACCTTGGTCCTAGGAGTGGGGCAGATTGGGGAGTTGCCAAACGTGGAGGCTGTCTCGTTCCTGCCGGAGGAGTATGCCGGCGTCTATCCTCTAGTCTTGCCAGTTTCCGAATTCAACTCTGCTATGCCGTCAAAACCAACGGAGTCGGTAATCGATCCGGTGGCAATAAAGCCGGAGGTGAACGTGATGAATGATAAAGTTACGGTTACGTCGGGAAAGGTTGGCATAGATTCATGAAAGTGCAAAACGTTGATTTAGTGTTGGTGGTGGATGCGAGTGACAGTATGGGGCCGTGTTTTGGACAAGTGCTGCAGCATCTAACGGATCTTCTCTCGCCTCTGCAACAGGCGAACTTTCGGGTGAGATTTGGTCTTGTGGCATATGCGGCAGGCAAGGATCGGTCCGGCGCTGTGTATGATCACACTTTTGTGGGCGGCCGCGGTCCGGAGTTGCTCAAACGGCTTTACGATCCACAAGTGCATGTCGAAGATTACTTTGCAGCCGATCCGCGCGTGATTGAGCGTGTGCTCGGAAATCTGAAACCGGGGGGGAACGAGGACACGCTTTTAGCGTTGGATATTGCCGCTGATTTCCCGTTTGGTCCGGCGGAAAATACCCGACGGGTGATTGCGGTTTTCTGCGATGAGAAGCTGGAGGACGGAATCAGTGGCGATGAACCTCTGTCAAAGCTTCCGGAGATAATCGAGAAACTTCAGCAGCGGCGTATTCAATTATTTGTGGCGGCACCGTTTAGTCCCGGGTTGGAGCAATTAGCCGGTCTGGATCGCGCAGTCATCGAACCGGTGGATGGCGGCGACGGTTTGAAATCGGTCGACTTCAAGCAACTTTTTGGGCAAATGGGCAAGAGCATCAGTATGTCGTCTCTTCAAATGGGGAGTGAGCCTGTCTGGAAGAAGGCCATTTTTGGTCAAGACCGGTGGTCAACAAACCGATCCGCTACCGAAGCCACGCGGCAAGTAGTTTTATCGGTTGGCGAATCCGCACGGTTGAACACATCAGAACCGCTTACCAGGATCAACGTGAAGTTGCAATGGACGAGAGCGGTTGATTTGGACCTTCACGCGTTTTTGCGAACAAAGGGCGGCCAGGAGCATCACATCTATTTTGTGAACAAAACAGGTCCATCAATACAGTTGGATGTTGATGCCGGTGTTGGCAACAGATCGGGCCAGAATGAAGAAAACCTTACCATGACTTCGTTGGATGACTGTGAGTCGATTTTGTTCGCTACGAACATATTCAAGTTTGTATCTTTATTCAGGACATCAGGATGTTATGCTGACTATGATGGTCTGGTAACCATACAGACGAACACCGGAGACGACGTCCACGTTCCGCTTACCACCAAACAGCGTGGCGATTGGTGCGTCATTGCGAAGATCACAAATAGCGCAAATCAGGGACCAACTGTCGTTAATGTCAACAAGGTGACTAATAGCGAACCAACCGTTGGGGCTTTTTGATGCTGTCTGCGTTCTTGATCCACTTCGCTGATTGACCAAGGTCTGGATGTGCACATGTCGTCTTTAACACCAACGACTCCCGTTGAACTTGTGTTGCGTTGTGATGACGACGCAGGCGAATGTGCGGACGACAGTACGTTCTGCCCTCGATGCGGCAACCCCGAGTTGCGAATACGAGTTCGTGTCGGCGGCACTGATGCGGACTTCGACAAATTTTGCCAAGGTTCGTTTGATCAATCCCGGTACGATCAAATCTTGGTACTTCTCGATGCACTGTCGGCAAAGCAAACGGGGGCACTGTATGCATCCGCTTGTACTACTCTCACGGCGTCCGCTCTTGACCATGCACAGGACCGCTTTGCGGCGAAAGACTTTGAATGCGCGTTTCGGTTGAGTTCCGGCGTCTCAGAAACCTTCGCTACCAACACGAAGGCGCGTAATTTAGCAAAGAAGGCAAAGAAGTCCCTCATTACGGACCTCATTGACCAAGCAAACACCTTTCATCAAAATGGCGACTGGGAAAAACTGACCGAACGTTGCAATCAGGTGCAGCGGTTGGATCCGGACAATACCGTGGCGGGTGGGTTACTCGACGCTGCGAGAGATCTTCACGCAGGCATTTTGACGGAGCGCGCACAACAACGTCTGAATGCACGGGAATACGATTCGGCTGTTCAGTTGGCGCAAGAAGCTCTGTGCATTATTCCGGGATATTCTGCTGCTGCTGTTGTGATCTCAAAGGTACGCAACCACAAATCCAGCGATCTATTGGGACAAGCGCATGCGGCCCTTGCGCGTGGAGCATGTGATGACGCTTTGGCTCGCTGCCATCAGGTTCAGACGGAGTATGCCGAAAAGGCCGATGCTTGTTCTCAACTCCGCCATGATATATGTGCCGCCTATATCACTCGCAGTGAAACGGCACTCGCTGCCAACGAGTTGCAAAACGCACGCGCATTTGCGCAAAAAGTTCTGGACGTAGAAGTTGCGAACCCAGATGCGGCGCGCCTACGAGCTGAAGCAGACGCCAAGATTCACCTTCAAGATTTGGCGACGCGCGCATTAAAGGCGTATAGAAGCAGCGATGTGACCGGTTGCAGGGCTGCTTGTAACGCATTTGTGTCGAACTTAAGACAAACCGGAATCCATGTTGAATTTACCGATGCCGGAAAGGTAATCGATTTTGCCACACTTCCGGACAAACTGAGCGCAGAAATCGAGACGGCGCGCGCTCAAATGGCATTCGCCAGAAGAGTCTTCTTTGTCTGGCGCTTCCTTAAAATAGCAACGGCTGTTGCGGCCATTGCCTTGGTGATATTTGGAACGGTGCATTGGCAGAAGCGGCAATTTGAGAAACGTGTACGAGCGTTTGATGATGCCATGCTGACCCGTTCTTATGGGGCTGCCAACTTCATTGCGCCGAAAATATCCAGTAAGTACCGTCCAGCTGCTGACCTGTTGGCCTACTATCGGGCAAGAATATCATTGGAGACAGTGTTGACCGGAGCGAACACCGGTTTTCTCCAGCAATACGGGGACGCAAAGTGGGTAGAATTGCAGGCACAGAAACAGACAGCGGAGGCAAACGTTGGTTCTGCCACCACGGGTATTGAAGCATACCAGCGAGCGACGGCGTTGCTTGCGGAGTGCAAAGCATTGGCCGATGCCGGAGAAAAGGTCCGGCAGGAGAAGGAGGCCCATGTTGCCGCGGAACAACTCAGGGAACGTGTTCGCAAGGATCTTGACTATGTCGATGCAAGCGGCGGTAAGCCCAAGCAGCGACTCGGTTCGTTTGATGAACAGGCGCGGGCGGCGTGGAAGATTGCGGCAGAAAGAGGCATGCCTGAGGGGCAGGTGCTTCTTGGCTGGTCATACGCTTTGGGCGTTGGCGTACCGCAGGATGACGACAAAGCCTTCTCTCTCTACCGGAGTGCCGCTGAAAAAGGACTGACTGCTGCGGAGTACAAATTTGGTCTAATGTACGAGGTGGGCCGTGGTGTACCTCAAGATTACGCGGTGGCAGCATCTTGGTTCCAGAAAGCAGCCATACAAGGATACGCGCTTGCACAAGGTGATCTTGGATACATGTTTTACTATGGGAAGGGGGTGCCACAAGACTTTGCCGAGGCAGCGCGGTGGTGTCGAAAGGCCGCTGAACAGGGGGTGCCCGAGTCGCAATACAGCCTTGGACAGATGTATTGGAATGGAGAGAGTGTGCCACAGTCTTCAGTCGAGGCGGCAAGATGGTTTCGTAAAGCAGCAGATCAAGGACTTCCTCGGGCACAGACTGTGCTCGGAAACATGTATCGGGATGGGGACGGTTTGCCGAAAGACACTGGACTGGCACTTGTTTGGTTCCGGAAAGCCGCCGACCAAGGATGGGCTGATGCACAGAACAATATTGGGGCCATGTATGCAGCTGGCAATGGAGTGCCTGCAAGTCAAACTGAGGCTATCAAGTGGCTTCGCCTCGCTGCCCGACAAGGGCACAAACTTGCCCAACAAAACCTTCGTCAAGGAAACACTGATTGGTAGTGGGTATCCAGCAACCACACGACGTCCTGGTCTTGAGAAGAGTGAGTCGTTTGCATTCTTTCGCTGCGGCGTCAGTGGCGTGCGTTTGGGTCGTTGATGCCGCGTATAGGCTACCGCTGATGCGTTTTTGTCGGAAATCGGCTAGGTTGCGTGCTTCTCTTTATTAGCGAGGCTTGTCAGTCAGTTTGGTTGAGACTGTCGCCCGGATGGGGTTGATCCCACATGAATTACCAGTGTTCCAATCCTTCGTGTGATCTGCATGGGGAGCTTTTCTCGGAAAAACTCGCCCGCCGCCGCGATTTTCGGTGTGAATCCTGCGGTGCGGCCTTGCGTCCGATAACCAATGCGGCTGGGCGCGTCGAATCACCTAACAGGGTTGATCTTCATGACCTGGCCAAACGATTGCCGACCGTCCTTGCAATGCCGATCGCCGATTTTCTGGAAGAGACCAACCCGGTCGTAGGACTTTGGCATATCTGCGAAATTGCAGAACTCAGTCTCCGTATGCTGGTCCTCATCGGCATCGCGGAACACGACAAGCGATTGCCGGCTGCGCTGGTTCGTGAGTTGGGCGACCGGATTGAACGCCCCACCATGGGGTCATGGTTTGGCATGGCCCAAGCCCTTTCTACGCATATTCCGTCAGATGCATTGGCCCCAGAGTTGAAAGAATCGGTTGAAAAACTGGCCGCCATTTTAGGCACCCAGTCGAGTCCGCCCGAGTCAGGATGCCTTTCCTTGCGTAATTTGCTCGCACATGGCGGGGGGATGCGCCGGACAACTGCTGAAAAGTACCTGACCGTATGGAGTCCGCGGGTAGCTAAAATTGTGGAATGTCTGTCCTGGCTCTTTGATTGCCAAATCGTCGGGCGAGACCAGCAGGGGCAACTTCGGGTCTTGAGAGGGCCTGATCCACAGGGTGAGATAGCCGGCGAGGACGTGGTCAGGACGATGCCAACCCCAGCCGGCGGCGGCGATGCCTTGTGGCTGGTGCGCGGCAGCCGGGCCCTGCTTCTTTGGCCCCTCGGACGATACGCTGCGCCTGGGGCGGATGCCCAGAGTGCCGAAGCAGCAGCGGAACGGTTTGCTCAGATCTATATCCGCCGGGGCGAGGTCAGGTTGCAGTATTTGAACGTCGGCGGGGACGATGCGGTTAGTGATTCTGATTCCTCGGCACTCGACTCCTTTCTCGCTCTGTTCAAGGTAGAAGAACAGCCAGCCACGGTCTTCGAATACTCGGTGCGGGGGTTTGAAACCGCGTTCCGGAAAGAGGCCAATCGCCTGATCGGGCGGGAGCAGGAACTCGCAGCACTGCGTGATGCCAGTAAGCAGATGCGAGGTGGATTGCTCTGGCTGGGTGGTGTGGCCGGCATGGGAAAATCCTGCCTGATCGCTGCTGCGGCTGTGGAGTTGCTGGACACCCCTCCTGCCGGAACCTTGGTGCTGGCTTATCGCTTCCGCACCTCGGACGACCGGTGTTTCCGCGAGGCTTTCATCCGATTCGCCGTTGAGCGACTCGAGCCATGGGATGGACTCGGACCACGCGAAAAGGAGTTGCCTGAGACGACAAGGGCAATTGACCGGCTGAAGGAGTGTCTGGCACGGGTGAAGGATGGCCGACGGGTGTTGTTTATGGTGGATGGACTCGACGAGATCACCGAAAGGGACGCCCAGTTTGCCCAGGAGGTTGTTTTGACCTTGGCGGCGGAAAAGGTGGGCTTTATCTGCGTAGGTCGCCCAGAACGTGGAATAGCGGAAGCATTTCGCAAGGCGGGCGCCATTGAACCGTTCCCCGGGGGGTTGCCGCCCATGTCGCAAGCGGACGTTCGCGCCATGTTGGTGACGCGGACGGAAGGCCAATTGCGCAAAAGATTGGTCAAACGCGACAAGGAGACCGGCGACAGCGTCACCAACCCTTTCATTGAACGCGTGTCGCGGCTTTCGGAAGGGCTACCGCTCTACATTAACTATGTGGTCGGCGACATCCTGTCGGGAAAGATCGCCCCGGAGGCCGAACGTCAGCTTCCTGCCGGTCTGCATGCGTATCACGAGGAACTCCTCCGGCGGTGTGCGATTGGGGACTTGCAGGCTATTGTGACGCCCATGGTTGCCACGTTGTCCGTGGCCTATGAGCCACTGACCGCCGGTGAACTCGCTGCTCTTCTCGTGCGCCGGGGGGTGATGCGCGATTCGGATGTCGCGCTGGTCGGTCGGGCGCTTGTTGCGCTGGCTTCGATGATCCGACGCGTTTCCAACGCGAAAGGCGAAGAGGGGTATACGCTCTACCACGCATCTCTGCGGGAGCATGTTCTACAAAGCGAGGGTATGCGGCACACGGTCGGTACGACGCGGGCGGCCATGGCCGAGGCTGCCCAGAAGTCTGCCGGCGATTTGGCAGAGAAGTACTTGTACCGGTGTGGCATTCGCCACCTGCTGGACGCGGGGCAAAAAGACGATTCGCTTCGCATACTCACGGACTTTGACTACGTGATGGCGCGTTTGCAGAAACTTGGCGGGGGAAGAGATGCAGTGGCTGGTTATTACCGGGACTGGGATGCGGCCAGGGACGGAACCATCCTTGTTGGCGATGCGGAAGTTTGGTGGGATTTTGTGCAGAGCAACCGCCATTTGCTCATGCGCGCAAACGCAGATTGGCCGGTGTACAAAATCCTGTTGCAACTGGCCGTGGAGTACGCCGACGACTCACCGATCACGAAGCAGGTCGAGATATGGCTGGAAGAGGGCCGTTGCGTTTGGCTCTGGTTGCGTAACCCCCAAAGGGTGCCACATGCCGCGCCGGATCCCTGCCTCGCGGTGTTCGAGGGGCACACGAGTGGTTGGTTTACAGCCATCAAAGGCGCGCTTGTATTGCAGGATGGAGATATCTTGTCGTGGTCCAGTGACAAAACTCTCCGGGTCTGGGACGCCGCGACGGGAGTCTGCCAATCGGTCTTAGCAGGGCATACGGACGCTGTCCAAGGCGGGTTGGGGCTGTCGAATGGCGATGTCCTGTCTTGGTCCAGCGACAAAACACTCCGGGTGTGGGATACCATGAATGAGGGGGCGTGCCGCACTGTTCTCGAAGGGCATATGAGTTATGTTACCGGCGCACTGGTTTTGCTAAATGGCGAGATCCTGTCGTGGTCTGGCGATAAAACTCTCCGGATATGGCATGCAGCAACAGGGAGGTGTCGTGCAGTGCTCGAAGGGCATACGGATGCAGTATGGGGTGCGTTGGAGCTTCCGGATGACAGTGTCCTGTCGTGGGCAGCGGATAAGGGCATCCGAGTCTGGGATGCGGCAACGGGAAAGTGCCGTGCGGTGCTGGAAGGGCACACGAGTTATGTCTCTGGCACGTTGGTACTGCCGGATGGCGGCATCTTGTCGTGGTCCGGCGACAAAACGCTCCGGGTCTGGGACGCCGCGACAGGAACGTGCCGTTCGGTGTTGGAGGGACACACTGGGCCTATCGAAGGCGCGTTGTTGTTGCCTGACGGCAGTATCTTGTCGTGGTCGCGGGATCAGACCCTGCGAATCTGGAACGTCGCGACAGGCGAATGCCGATTGGTATTCATAGGGCACACAAGTTTTGTTGGTGGCGCGTTGGTGCTGCCTGACGGGGGCATCCTGTCGTGGTCGGGCGATAAAACTCTCCGTGTGTGGGACGTTGCGACGGGTGTGTGCCGCACGGTGTTACAAGGGCACGCGCATATTGTCAGTGGTGCGCAGATATTGCTGGACGGCAACGTCCTGTCATGGTCCGCCTCTTACAATACCCTCTTTGTCTGGAACCTCATGACAGGGACATGTCGCGCGACACTCATAGGGCACACGGGGGAAATTTGTGGTGCACTGGTATTGCCGGACGGCGGCGTCCTCACGTGGTCCGCTGACCAGACACTTCGACTTTGGGACAGCAAGACTGTTGCTTGTCGCGAAATACTTGAGGGGCACACGAAGTCGGCGGACGTACTGGTGTTGCCGGACGGCAGTGTCGTGTCTTGGGCTGACAAAACTCTTCGTCTCTGGGATGCGGCAACAGGAAAGTGCCGTGCAGTGCTTGAAGGGCACATGGAGAGGATTAAAGGCGTTCTTACAATGCCGGATGGTGGTATCCTTTCGTGGTCGAATGACAAGACCATCCGGGTCTGGGACCCTGCAACAGGGACATGTCGAACGGTGCTAGAAGGGCATACGAATGGAGTCTGGGGTGCGTTGATGCTTCCGGATGGCGGTGTCTTGTCGTGGTCATCGGACAAGACCCTTCGCGTCTGGGATGCTACAACAGGAAAGTGCCATGCTGTTCTCGAAGGGCACAGTGATGCAGTATGGGGCGCGTTGGTGCTGCCGGACGGTGGCGTCCTGTCGTGGTCATCGAAGGAGAAGACGCTTTGGGTTTGGAACGTCAAAACGGGTGCCTGTCGGGTCGTGCTAGAGGGGCACACGAAAACTGTCAGCGGCGCGAAAGTGTTGAAGAATGGAGACATCATTTCGTGGTCCGGCTCAAAAAGCTACCGGGTTTGGAACACGGCGACGGGGACTTGTCAAACAGTTGAAAGACGTGGACTCTTCTTTTTGCCCTCTCCTTCTGTTTCGACCCCGGCCGGGTGGGCGTTTATGTCCGTTTGGAATGCTGTATTATTATCCCAAACGATTGGATCTTTTAGAGCAGTTTGGCAGGCCCCCTGTGCATGCACAGGATGTGCGGTCTTCCCTGACGGCACGGTATTGACGACGTTGGGCGATGGCCATGTTTTCTTCCTCAAACTCCACCATGGCGCCCGCCGCGTCACCCTCGACGATGCCAGTGCCATCCTTGCGCAACCGCAAAGCACCCTGTAAGTTTGAGTAATTTCTTCTGTGCGTTCGCCGTGTGATGTAGCAAAAAGCTGAAGGAGAGTGCGTATGTTAAGGTTCCCGATGTTTCTCAGGAGATTCCGGCTTTCTGTCGTGCGGGTGCCGTTCAATCTCGACATCTATACGTTAGTCGGGACTGGCGCGGCTTTGCTTGTCATCCTGGCGTTTTACCTATTTCACGATGCGCTCGAAGGTGACAAAAAGCCCACGCTTGTCTCTATCATTGGGTTGTTGATTATCCTGTCGCCGTTTTTCGTTGCTTACCGGGTGGAGCGTACGACCGGGCACAAAATATTTTCAGGGTACCAGGATTTCTTCGTAGCCGTAACTTGGTTCCCTCTGACGGTTCTGGTTATGTTGATCACCGAGAACAAGGCTGTCATCGCAACGGTACTGGTCTTCGGGTTTCTCGTCGATCCCTTGTTGTTCGGTTCGCGTCGCGCCTCATATCCAGGTAAGACACGCCTGATGATGGCCTATGCCCGCGGGTTGTGCGGCATCATTGGGACAATCCTTGCGTTGACCTTCATCGGCAAACTCATGGACATCGGTAACCCGAAGAACAAGAAGAGCCTTGTGCAGGAGATCCTGAGTGCTGTGATGTGGGGTTACATCGGCAAGACCTTTTTCGATTTCATCGGCGTGACCAAGCCCATTTCTCTCGGCAGTTTGTTTCCGGGCACAAGAAGGCCGTAGCACGGTGTTCAGTAGTATAGCTTCTTGAAAGTCTTCACCTGCTTTTCACTCTCCCCAACAGGCCCAAGTTCTCGTCCCTTTGGGGTGATGAGCCAATGCCAGTCATACGAGCCGCAGCCTAGAAAACACCTGTGCTGCTGCACAATCAAAGCGCCCGCATATTTTCCGGAAGGGACAACTTCTACTGAGTTCGCTGCGGCGATGAACCGGTCGCGGCCTGTGCGGAGATGGACGACATGCAATGCGCCGGAAGTGACCCATGCAGAGCCGATAAAATACAGACTGCCCCCATCTGGTGAAAAGCATAGGCTGTCATCATCAATGAAGGCGATCATACGCTCGCATTCCTTTGTCACACTGCCTTTGACGGGTATGACGTCTTTGACCAGTAACCTTTCTTTGCCGGTTCGTATGTCCTTTACCCAGATTTGATCCGCCAGAATCTCGTCACCATGGTAATCACTCTCGGCGCCGATGGTCAAACTGGCATGACGTTTCGACTTTCGGATGAAGGCCACGTGGTGTCCATCGGGCGACAACTTTGGAGATCGATCCTTCCCCGAAAAAGCCAAGTGAACGACTTTTCCTGCGGTGTTTGTGATGCAGAGATGGTCGTTGGTCGCACATTGTGCGGGGTGTGCCGCGGTATGGGCAGTATCCGGCTGCGTTCTGGCCGGTTTGGCATACCCCAAAATGGCCGCAAGTGAAAATATGCCTGCAATGCGGATGGAAACGCGTAGTTTCATTCGTTTCTCACAGATTATTCTTGGGCTTCATGTGCCGTCGTCCGGAAATCGCTTGGGAAGAACAGCACGTCAACGTACCGTTTGAAGACGTGATTGTCAGTACGACATTCTTTTGCCGCATGAATGTCTCGTAGGCGGCGTTTTCCACAATGCCAACGAGTTCCGTTTGCAGCCCCCGCGCGCCAGTTCCGCGTGTTGCAGTTTGGTCGACGATATGGCGGATGGCTTCATCCGTGGTGCGTAGTTCTATGCCCTCGGCGAGGAATTCGTTCTGGAAGCGGGGGAGAACATTGTCGCGCAAAATGGTTCCCAAGGTTTCCTTGTCGAGTGCTGAGAAGCAAAGCGTCTGGGTAAACCGACCGATCAACTCGGGCATGAAGCCATATTGCTGAAACATGGCGACTTCCGGCAGTTCGCTTGTATCGTGGCCGCAGTCGGCCTGGGTGCCAAAGCCGATCTGCCGGGAGGACTGGCGAAGGGACAAATCCAGCCCGGAGAAGGCACCGCAGGCGATAAATGGCATATCTCGTGTGGATAATTGTAACCGCGGGCCATGCCCGCTGAACCCGTAGTCCATCGGCACTGACACGTCAGCGCCATCGATCAGTGAAAGAAGTTCGCGTTGTACGCCGTAGCCGGATACGTCTTTGGTCGTTCCCTGGCCGGCAAAGCGGGCGTTGCTGGAGGAGGACGCGAGTTTGTCGAACTCGTCCAGGCAGACCACGCCGCATGCAGCGAGG
>Ga0073936_10004309_pt1 | contig 19796 bp, 17 predicted proteins | sample AliMusrvi5mmetaG_FD_87041 | JGI IMG/M metagenome (GOLD analysis project Ga0073936, IMG submission 87041) | Freshwater lake bacterial and archeal communities from Alinen Mustajarvi, Finland, to study Microbial Dark Matter (Phase II) - Alinen... | ecosystem: Environmental > Aquatic > Freshwater >... | reverse complement strand
CTCGAGAAAAACGAGTACCACTACCTAACCTTGAATGTCGGCAATTTATTCCTTTTTCTTTTCTTTTTCTTTTTTCTTTTTTTACCTCAAAACCTGATGAACGCCCGAAGAATCGCTTCTTTCCTGAATCGGCACATCTCCATGGGGTTTTTCATACTGGCGCTATTCATCGTTCACGTATTCTTTTACAACCATTATCCGCGATTCAACACTTTCGCGCGCTTCCTTCACAACTGGATAGTCTTCTGGATGACCACACCATCCTTCTCTATGAAAGTGCTGACTTTCCTGCCGGTCGCTTACAGCATTCTTTCCCTCTGCGTCACACCCCTGCAAAGGAGATCCTTCTATTTACTTTATCCTTTCACCGTACTGTTTCTGCTCGTTTTGCCCGTGATCGAGATACGGTACACGTTTGTCCCCTTCGCTCTTTTTCTTTTATTCAAACAAAAAGATCGCAGGAAGATCGCGCTGGCAACTCTCGCCTCCTACATCATCCCCATTTTTCTCATCATGTATTTTATGGTAAATGGCATTTTTTTCCCTTAATGCAAAACATGATGAAAAGACCATAACTCCCCCACCCCGCCGCTCACGAGACTCTCCAAAGCAGGCACCTCTTATCCTGATAAACAACTGTCAGCCGCCCCTGGAGCTGAAGGGCAATCGCATCAAAAAATGGACTCGGCAGGGGGATCAAAATGTAGTCCAGCTTAAGAAAATGCAGTTTTTGATCTAACGACCAGTTCTCCGCCGCTGGCACCTGCGATAGCAAGCCCAACATCAGCCCATTTGAAAAATAGTAGCGGTACGCAACATCAGAAGGCCGCTGCGAAAGATCAGACCCCCACAAGTCCGAGTAAGGTTTAAGCCCTGTGTCAAAAAAAAGAGTTCCGGTGGCGCCCACGTTTGTCGTCGCCATCAAAACCACCTCGTTTTTCCGTGCGTGTTGTTTGAACCATTCGTAAACGCCCACAAAGGGGAAATTATGGTTCGCCGCATTCAGAGGTATTCTTGCATATCCCACAGTCGCAAGAAGAAGCATGGCTGCAAAAACGACCCCTTTCCTCTGCGCAATCCTCTTCAAGAAATCGACCCCACTTAAAAGCCCCATAAAAAAAATAAGCACCAAAAAATAGCGGGTGATGTACCCGTAGTAGTGCGACTGCGACAAAAATAAAAACTTTTCGTTGCAAGCGAAGAGTGTTCCCGCAACGATTACACAAAAGGTGTTCAGACGTGAAAAATACAGGGTTTCTTTAAAAGTTACCATTTTTTCATACAGCCAGCCCGCCAGTGAAAAGATCATGATCATAAAGAAATAGATCATATGCGCCGCCACCTGCTGTTTCTGCGGCCCAAAGGCACCGTAAATAATGGCTCCAAAAGAAGCCCATTCCAGGACAAGACGGTCAAGCGCAGTGATTGATTTTTTTAAAAAAGGCCCCAAAAAAAACACCGCCACTAAAAATAAAACCAGAAAAAGAAGCGCCGCTACAAAACAAGACGCCAGAGAGCCATCGAGGGGGAAATTCCTTTGCCCAATATTATGTACGATTCCCTCGCCATAAAAGATGCGATAAAGATAAAAACAACCCGAAACGAGCACGCTCCCCATAGCATACATGTGCAGTCGAGCTTTTAGAAAATCCTTCTCGCTCACTGAGATCCTGCAATATTCAAGGACCGTGATCCACAAACCGAAAACGGCATAAAACGGCTGCAGCCATAGCGCCAGGGCAGCGATGAAAACCATGGCCCAACAATGTTTTTCATTGTGCGGATCACCCTTAAAAATCAAGGAAACCCATAAAAAAAGAGGCGCGATCCCATCCATAGGCCTTGAAAATCTGAACAGGACCTCCCAGACAGGCCATGGGAAAAGCATGCTGCTCAAGAGAAGCACCATCGAGGCCCCGGCGCTTACACCCAACGGATACTTCCACAATTTCCAGCAGCAGAGGAGAATAACAAACCACGTGCCGAGCGGCATAAAAATGTGCCAAGCCAGAAAAAACCAGTAAAGCGAAATCCCGGTATATTTGGCGATCAGCCCCAGGGTCTCGGCCGTGAAGAAGCAAATACTATGGCGCGTTCCCTGCTCCTCATAATAAGCAGGATTCCCGTCGCAACGGGGCGTCATCATCCGGCCCTTGGCAACAGCCCAATAGAGCGCACTGTCGCTATAGGGCATGACCTGTTTCCAGGTTTTTGTATTGTGCGCTTCCCTCCCAAAATGAATAAAAAAACCCAGAGTAAAAACAAAAGCCGCCGCTAAGGTATAAACAACCAAAGGCGATCTAAAGATAGATTTCTCTTTAATAATAAGGGTCATAGATCTTCCGCCATTCTGCTTCATATTCAGCCAAGGTGCGATCAAGCCCCGTAGTTTGTCTGCCCAAAAAACAAGTTACAGCTGCCAGCCTGTCAATCGCCAGCTTGTCGACTCCATTATTTTTTGCTTCCTCAACCATCTTATTGAAACCCAACTCCCAATGCATCATCACGCAATAGCTCAGTGCCAGCCGATAACCGGCTAAATTACGGGGATCTGCATTTAGGACGGCCTTTGCCTGCAAGAAAGTCTGTTCATAATCCCCCTGCGCAAGCGCCTTGTCGCCCTGACTGATGAGACTGCCGATATCATCCGAAGAAAAAGCAGAACTGATTTGGAACAGAAAAAAAAGAGCCCAAAAAAGAACAGGACATTTCCTCCCAAAGAAACCGATTGTCATAAGCACCAATCTCCCAAAATCCATGGATTCGTCACAGCACCCTCCAGAGAACACACTGCGAATCTTGATACACCTCCAGCAGGTGTTCTTTGAGCTGATTCGTTACGGCGGCAAAAAAAGGGCTCGGCTTGGGCATGATGATATAATCCAGACGATAAGCATAAAGTTTTTGATCGAGTGACCATTCCTCATATCGAGGCATTTTATCAAGCGCACCGAGTAATAACCCCGTGACAAAATCCCGGCGCCAGGACGAATTCACATCGTTCTCGCCACACACAAAGAAATAGGATTTCAAACCTGTGCTGAGAAACAAATGCTCGCATAATTTGTATTTTAAGGATGCTGTCAAAACCACTGCGTTCTTTTGCGCATGCTGTTTGAGCCACTGGAACCCACCGACAAAGGGATAATTGCGAAGGGTCTCATCCACCGGAAGCCCCCCATACCCTGCGACGGCCATCAACAGAATGCACCCCCAAAGAATTTTTTCTTTCATGACCCACTGCTTTAAAACAGAAAATCTCATCAAAACAAATAAAAAGAACAGCAGTACGAAAAAATATTGCGCGATAAAGAAAAAATAATGGGAGTGCACGATTGACAATGGATTCTTCCGCGAAATCAACGAAAAAAGAAGTAACGCGCCCAGAAGGATCGCGAAGGCATAACTGAATCTTGTAAAAAGACGGACTTCCTGCAGGATACGGAGCTTTTCGTAGATCCATCCCGCCATGGACAAGAGGATGATGAAAATGAAATAAAACAGATGAGATGAAGTTTCCCGAAGGGATGGGAATAACGTGGAAACCACGCAAACAAAGACTCCCCAAAGTGTCCATCCCATCACTAAACGATCCAGCGCTGTCACTCCCCGCTTAAAACGAAAGAAAAGCGCGGTCAGTACAACAAAAACAAACATGGAAATCGCCACACTTACATAAAGAATAGGAACTGGGGGAAGTGGCTTTCTGCTTAAAAGTATATGACTGAGATTATTCCCGTAATGCATATACCCTAGATAAATCAGTCCGGACACAAGGCAGCTTCCCATAGCGATTAAACAGAGCCGCACCTTCAGAAGCGCTTTCCCCTGAATCAGGGCGTGGACACACTCAAAAGCTGTGATCCACAAACCGAAGACGGCATTAAAAGGCTGCATCCATAATGCCACAGAGGAAACGCAAGCAATCGCGACGCCATGTTTCTTGTTGTTCGGATCCCCCTTAAAAATCAGCGTCACCCACAAAAAAACAAGAGGAACCGCGTCATTGTTCCTTGGAAATCGGAACAACATTTCCGGGTAGGACCGAAACAAAGTGCTCAGGAGAAGGATCAAGGTCCCCGGAGCACTAATACTCAAAGGACAGCCCCAAAATTTCCAGCAACAGAACGTGAGAACGAACCAAAGAAAGATCGGCATCAGAATTTGCCATGCGGGGAAAAACCAGGAGAGAGGTATCCCTGTATATTTGGACAGAAGCCCTACGATCTCGGCCGTCGTGCAAGGAACGCTATGCCGTAGGCCTTGCTCCTCATAGTAATAGGGATTCCCGTCACAACGGGGCGTCATCATCCTGCCCTTGGCGACGCTCCAATAGAAAAGATCGTCCCCCGAACCCAGCACGTACTGCCAAGACTTTGATGCCTGGGCTTGCCGCCCAAAATGAATAAAAAAACCAAGCGTAAAAATAAAGGCCACGGCCAGGGTGTAAACCAGCAGAGGGGAATTGAAAAAAGATTTTGTCTTAATGGCGCTCGTCATACGCCTTGTGCCATTTCATTTCATATTCATAAAGTTTGTCATAAGCGCTCGTCCTTTGACCCGCCGCAAATAAGACCACCGCAGCCAAATGATCCATCTCCAGCTCCGGAGCGCCATTTTTGACCGCCGTTTCAACCACCTTATAAAAAGCAACCTCTCTCCCCGTCAGCGCGCAATAGCTCAAGACAAACCCGTACCCTTTCAAATTCCGGGGATCCTCATCCACGATCCTCTTACCCAGCGCCAGGACCTGTTCATAGTCTTGGAGCGCGAGGGCCTTGTCTGCCTGGCTAATGAGGCTACCGATATCCTCCGCCGCCGTGGCATAGCCTGTCAAGAACAGGCAAAAAAAAGAGACGAGGACTCTCCGAGGAAAAGATCTTAATAATCCTTGCAGTTTATGTCGTACGCTTATTTCAAACATGGATAGAAAGAATCTCGCCCCCGGTTGGATGATAAATTCCCGCCAATCACTTATCGTTCAACAGTAATTCACGCTTAATATCCCCTTTATGGGATCCATACCAGTCGTACAATTTTTTGATGCTCCGGTCGATCTCCGCCAATGAGAGGCTCCCCATCTCCCCGACCAGTCTCGAATGATCACCGCGATATTCCAATCCCAGAGCAGACTGGACGATTTTTATTTCAAGGTTTTTCCCGGCGGCCTTTAAAACCATCTTGGCTAACGCCGCTAGATCAAATGACCGGCCGCTACACACATTGTAAGACTTTTCCCTCGGTGGGTTCTGAAGAAACCAATCCACGATCTTTACCAGATCGTCGACATGGAGAAAGTCAAAAAAAACGTTCTGTTTGATAGTGATCGGAAGGTCCCACATCGCCTTGCAACAGGCATTGGAGATAAAACGTATCTCCCAATCCTCATATTTCCCGAAAACGGCAAAAAGGCGCAAATTGAGAATATTGGGAATCTCCTGCCCATACTGATGGATGAGATATTTTGAAAATCCGTAAGGATCCTTCGGGACATACGTTTCAAAATAATCCTCTTTCATGCCCGGCTTCCAGTGTTCCCTGCCAAATTCGGCGCCTGAGCCAAAATGGATAAGCCTGCCATAATGTCCTGCGCAACGCGCCAGGTTAAAAAACATCCGGAGGTTATATTCCAGAACATGGGTCGTGTCTTTGCCCGAATTCCGGGTCGCATCCCAAGTGGCAGCATGGATCACTGCATCAAAACGGTATTTCAGAAGATATTCACGGACTTTTTCAGAATCTAGAAGATCCAGCTCCGTTCGATCCGGTGCCAGGATCTCATAGAACCCGGCAAGCTGTTCTTTAAGATTACGACCGATGAAGCCCGATCCCCCCGTGATGAAGATCTTCATGCGGCCCACCTCACGGGAGATCCCGAGGAGGTAACATCATATTTTTTTCAAATTCTTCACGACCGAGGAATGGCCAGAGGTCTTCTAAAGGCTTGGAAACAATGGAACCGTCAGGCCTGGTTTCTGATGAAAGCCTCGGCGCGGTCAAGAGGTCAGGATCGGTCATGACTTCGCAAAGGCACGGTCCTTCGTCTGCCAGCACTTCGGCGACGTCTTCGCGAAGATGCTGGGGGTCTTGGATCCTGTAGTGCTTCAAACCGTAAGCCGCGGCAATGGCGCAAGTATTCGGAAGCACTAACCCACTGGAGGGGTCACAAGCCACAAGATGCCCCTTAAAGTGGGCATTCTGGGTGTTCCGGATCGAGGCATAGCCGTTGTTGTTGAGAACGAACAGCTTCAAAGGCAGCTTCAATCGGACGATGGTCGCCAAGTCCTGGATATTAAGCTGGAGACCTCCATCCCCTATCAAACTGACCGTGCGTTTTCCACCGCTTGCCAAACACGCCCCGATCGACGCCGGCAATCCAAACCCCATGGCTCCCAATCCAGGACTGTTCAAAATGCGCTGCCCCTTCTTGACCCTGAAGGCCTGCATCGTGATCTCACTACAGCTCCCGGAACTCCCGGGGACAAGGACATCCTCGCTGGAAAGGAGGTCGGATAACACATCGACCAGCGCGTAGGTATTAACAAAACTTTTAGCCTGCCCATATTCGGGCAAGACAACAGGGTATTTTTCCTTCCACTGCCGGCAGCGCTCCAGCCAGGCGAAGCGGTCTTTCCCCTTGAGAGCTTCCTTTTTCCGCACAAGTTCGGCCAGAAAATCTTTGACGTTTCCGCAAACAGGAAGATCGATGGGCATTTTGAGCTTCCGGATCTCCGCGTCATCCACTTCCACGATGATCTTCTTGGCTGCCCGGGCAAAATTCGGGTAATTGTATCCGACCTGCAAAAGATCCAGCCGAGCGCCGAGCGTGAGGATGAGATCGCTGTTCTGCTGGATGAAATTCGCGCCCCGCTGACCGATGGATCCCGGTCGGCCAAAAAAGAAGGGGTGATCTTCCGGCAAAAAGTCGATCGCCTTCCAGGTTGTCAGAATGGGGATTTTGAGAGATTCCGCAAGATGGATGAACTCCCGGAGAGCTCCGGCCAATCGGATGCCGTTGCCCGCAAGGATTACCGGCCGCTCGGAAGCGTTCAGCAGCGCGATCGCTTGATCGGTCAACGATGAGATTTCGCGACGTGGCTCAAGGAGCGACAGGATATCCGGAGTGAATCCCTCAAGCTTGAATTCATCGATCATCGCCCCTTGCACGTCCAGAGGGATATCAATCCAGACCGGCCCCGGCCGGCCCGTGCTCGCCAGATAAACGGCTTTCTCAAGGTGGTACCGAATGCTCCCTGGGTCCATCACGGTGATGGCATACTTTGTGATAGGCTTTACCAAAGAGACAATATCCACTTCCTGAACGCCTCGCTGCCTCACCCCGCTTGTCCCGATCATATCGGAGCTCTTGACCTGCCCCGAAAAGACAAGAAGTGGCGTAGAATCGATCCATGCCCCAGAAACTCCTGTAATGGCATTCGTCCCACCGGGCCCTGTTGTCACCAGAGCCACCCCGACATTTCCGGTATATTGCGCGTGGGCTTCCGCGGCGATTACCGCCGCCTGTTCGTGAAGACAGCAGACATATTCCAGGCCACCCGGACTACCCAAGGAATCCACCAGATGCATGCAGCCACCGCCAGGCAGCAAAAAGACACGCTTCACCCCGAGCCGGGACACAAATTGAAAAACGTAATCGGACAGTTTGATCATTTAAAAATTAGCCCTCTCCTTTTCGATCACCAGCGGCATTTTCATGACCTGGGTATAGATCGAGCCAATGTATTCCCCGATCACTCCGAGAAAGAACAGCTGCACGCCTCCCATAAAGAAAAAACCGATCATCAGAGGGGCAACACCTCCCTGGAATCGGTCCCAAAAAAGAAGTTTGTAGACCAAATAGATCACCCCACTCAGAAAACTGACCAGCGACATGCCAAACCCGAAAAAACTCGCAAGACGCAGAGGCAGCTTCGAGTGGTTCACAAAACCGAGCATGGCGAGATCATAAAGTGTGTAAAAGTTGTTTTTAGTTTTTCCTTTTTCCCGACGGGGCTGAACATACGGAATTTCCGCCCGACTGAAACCCATCTCGGCCACCAATCCGCGGAAATACGGATAAGGGATCTCGAGTTTTCTCAAAACGTCAATGAATGCTTTGTCGTAAAGCCCAAAGCCTGTAAAATTCTTGACCTGCTCGACTTCTGAAAGACGGGCCATTAAAAAATAAAACAGTTTCCGCATTAAAAAAAGGATTCCACTATCTTTGCTGTTCGTCTTAACCCCGAGAACAACTTTAAAACCCTCGTCCCATTTGTCGATGAATTTTCTGATTAAGATCGGCGGATCCTGGAGGTCCACCGCGATATTGACGATCGCATCCCCGCGGGACTGTAAATAGCCGTAGTAGGCAGAGCGGATATGTCCAAAATTCCGGGCATTGACGATCAGCCGGACATTCTTATCTTTTTCGATAAGCGACTTGATCTTCTTAACGCTTCCGTCCGCGGAGGCATTATCCATAAAAAGAATCTCATAAGCATACCGGTCCTGGTAAGGCAACATCGCTTCACATACCTGACGATACAGCTCATCGATGTTTTCTTCTTCGTTGTAACAACCTGCCACAATGCTGATCAGTTTTTTTTCCATATCCGATTCCTATTCTGGGGAAAGCTCCCACCGCATGTCCTTCTTAAAGATCTCCGTAAAGATTGCGCCTTCTTGCGTCAAGCCACCGCAAGAGGAGCTTCCATCCCCGGCCTCCCTATTCCGGAGCTCCCAAAAGGCAAATATCTTTCACATTTGTTTCGGTCACCGCGGGTAAAGCTTAATGAGTTCATTCGTCAACCGAAGATCTTCCCGGATCTGCTTTTCTATAACGGCCTGGTAAACTCCGGAGGAGATCAAGATGGATTCCGTCCGGTCCCGCAGCTGACTCGGAGCGAGTATCAAAATCCCATTCAATCGTTTTCCCTGATAATGAGAATTCGAGTCCACGAACGCAGTAATATTAGCTTGAGAAAGCTGGCTTGTCGTGAGCAAATGCATCGTATGGGTCCCGACGCCCCAAACAATGATCGGCTTAGCACTCCGGACAAGCCCCTCTAGAGTCCGGGTGATCTCGTTTTCCGTCTCCTCAGATCTTCGAATATAATCCAGCAAACCGCGTTCCGTCTCTGTATCCCGGGCAGGCACAAAAGGCTGTCTTTCCTCGTCCTTGCGGTAGAGGGCCGTCACCACCGGCATCCGAGTATCATTGATAAGCTCCCGCGTTATTTGATGGGAGAAAACCCTGACAAACCCGAAACGCCGCATGAGATTATCAAGAGAGGTGCTGGAAAAAAAATTGATGTGTTCTGTGCTGAACTCCTGAAAGGGCGGGCCGAGCCATTGCACAAAACTGGCTGCGTCCGGGACCTCAATAAAAAGAAGCCCCCTCCCGACCAACAACTGCCGAATATCCCGCAAGGACGGTCCAATGTCCTGGATATGTTCCAAAACCCCTGTCAAAGTAACACATGCGAACAGAGGCTCTTGAGCCAGCGTCTGTTTGATTTCATGAAACGTTCCGGTAATAACACGGACATCATACAGTTCTTTTGCAGTTTGAGCACACACAAGGGATGGATCATAGCCCAGAACATGGGCATAGCCTCTTTCCTTAAACAGACCGAGCAGGCAACCCGTCGCGCAACCGATATCGAGCAAGCAAGCATCCCTATCCGGCAAAGCAGGAATAATACTATCGGCCATGGCTTTAAAACGGACAAGATCCAGTTCCGTCTCTTTGCCGCCCTGCCCTTGAGATTCGTACTTGGACATCTCCCGGTAATGCTCGTCAAAGTCGCTCTGAGCCGGAATGTGATCACCAAAACAAAAGCCACACTTCGCGCACACCACCACGTCATAACCTTGCAACAAGCTCCCACTCGACATCTCGGCGAAGGTTTGACGAAACAGCCGTTCCCTCCCTGCGCCATCACACACAGCGCATGGACGTTCGGGATATCGCTGATAAAAAGGCAGGGGGCTCATGGCGTTTCTTTTCCCGAGCCCATGGCTTTGAGTCGGCTGACGGGGATGGCGTAGCAAACCAAGTCCCAGCCTTCTTCGTTATGCGTACGCAAAAAGTAGCGGTATTGGTCTGAAAATGATCGGATCAGAAGCGGGATACGCCAGAGATGATCGGGCTGGTGATAGACGCAAATCGCCAGGACCGGTAAATGTTTTTCAATAACACGACGCGCCCCGATCAGAGCATCCATCTCTGCGCCTTCGATATCCATTTTAATGAAAGTAGGTTGTACTTCACCCAGGATTTCTTCGAGAGGCACACATTCTACTTCTTGCCCGCCCCAGGCTCTGATTCCAGAGGAAGGCAAACCGGATAATTCAAACCGAACTTTTCCTCGACGCGAACCAAGTGCCAGGGGCCGTATATCGACTTTGTTGCGCCAGTGGGCCGGCAAGGTAGAAAGAGTCTCCGCTAAAGCCCTCAAGTTGAGCGGGTCCGGCTCAATAGCGATCCATCGACCGCCAAACACGGGTTGCCGCTCCATGAAAACGCGCAAAGAATCTCCATCGTAAGCCCCGCAATCCACAAAGATCTCGTCTTCTTTTATATCAAAAAGATCCGGAGGAAAATATTGGGCGTGCTTTACCGGAGACGGCAAACCGTCAAAATCCAATTGCAGCCTCCAGCGCATTTGCGCTAGATATTCATATCGGGATGCCTGATCCGCCCACAAGGTCATCGCCTCTCGAATGGATTCGGCTTGTTCCAAAAGCAAATGAGGCAAACCGAGGGCGTAATACGGTAAAAAAACAAAGGGGTATTTCCAGAAGAGAGATGCAAAGTCAGCCACTTTCAAACAACCCAGATCACACAGTTGTCGGCGTGTCTGGCCAAGCCGATGGCTTCCCCCAGCGCCCCAAATGGTGATGACAAATGCCGCGCGATCTCCAAATTTCTGAGCCGCCTCCTGAGGACTCAAGACCGGAAGACCTTCGATTTGCGATCCCCAGAGCGCACGGTTATTATCGGCAAACGCAAGGGGCTTGATACCGACCCGACGTAATCCTTGCACCGTTTTTTTACCCAGCCCCCCGGCCCCAAATAGAATCAGCAAATCATTAAAAGGGGTGGTTAATCGGTCAAAAGCAAGCCTCTCACGCCCTAATGCGGAGGCAACCGACTCCCTCAACATTTCCTCGATCTGTCCAAGCACATCCAGGGTCATAAGCAGGTTACGGTTTGGGGATGATTTCTTCGATAGGCACAGGCAATTCTTTTCCGTACGTTTTTGCCACATACTGGTTGATAAAGTTCTTATCACACGACACACGGCAGGTATTCACACGCTTCGCGAAATATTGCATGCCCCTCTTGAGAATATCTTTCAGCGGTTCCTCGAAGATATTCCCCAGAGAAAAATACATCCAGGGGCACGGAAGCACATCCCCGTATTGCGTGATCGAGATCATGCGCTTGACCGCCAGACAGCCGATATTCAGCCCATAACCGGGAGTGAGATGTTCATAAAGATGATACTGACTGCGGAGTCCATCCAAAAAACGTATATCGTCTTGCGTGATCAGTAAATCGAACTTACCGGCCCATTCGCCGACGGGTTTGGGCCAACAGACGGAAACAGCCACGCCTTTGCCCTTGGCAAATTCCAGAAATTGAATGAATTCCTCCGACCTCAATCTCTGGGGCGTCACCACGGTCGCGATATGCATGCTCAGCCCCGCTTTTTTGATGGAGTCGATCGCAAGCAGAGCCTTCGCATGAGAACCCGGCATTCTCCGAAATGCGTCATGCTCCTCGGCAGACAAGCTATCAAGACTCAGCTGGATCTTATCAACACCGATCTCTTTCAAATGTTGGGCTCGCTCATCGGTCATCAGCCAACCGTTGGTATCCGATTGGAGATAAAACTTCCTCGGATCAATCGCCTCAACCAGTTCATCCATATCACGAAACAGAAGGGGCTCTCCTCCCGTGATGTCAATGTGGGCGAGCCCCAGCTCATCCGCCTGTCGCGACAGATTCCGTATGTCCTCAATGGCGAGGATCCGGGCATTCTTCTTATGTTTGAAGTCACTGATGGAACAATGCTGGCATTTGAAGTTGCAGACATAGTTGTACTGTAATTGGATGATCGCGATACTTTCTTTCCGGTCGAGCTTCTCCTCAAATCTTATGACCTTTTCATAGACAAGCGGCTTGATGGCTTTGAGATGGTTTCGACGCTCCGTCTCCAGCGGTGTGAGTTTCAAATGTTCTTCCGACATAGTCCTCCTTCGAAGAGATCGTTTTGAGTCATATACTTTTTATAGACTCCATGACACGCCAGCAAATCTTCGGGACAAGATTCATGCCACTGGAGATAGCCGGCTTCCCCGGTTGAAATACCTTGTTTGTTCAGAGCAAAAGCTCCGGGGAGAAAACACTTATATAAAAAAGAAATAAAATGACTTCTCACGGGTTGTTCGGGACAGATGAATTGATTGACCGCGATCGGAACCTTTTCAAAATCAAGAATCGTTCCTATCTCTATCTCTGCGACCTTTTTTGCTCTTGCCTCTAAAGACTCCCGAAAGCGGACAATGCCGCCGGGGACATGCCAACCCTTTCCGGCATATGGATCATTTCGCCATGATAAAAGCGTGCGACCTCGCTCGTCCTTGATAAGAAGATCGACGTTCACCAACGGCGTCATCTTACTGATGTAACAAAACACCTCCTCCGGCAAGCCCTGGGAGGGATCCGCAACTTGTTTTTCAAGAAATCTCAGTGCTTCCACAATATCCATAAATTCTCGATTCAATCCACGGAGCGTATAGTCCGTTTGATCAAAAAGGGACAGACGGGTTCAATCCCTTTTCGTTCCCCATGCGGCATCTATGTACATTTTAAGGTTACTCAAAATGCGCCCGAAGTCAAAATAGATATCATAGAATCGGAACATATCCCAGGGATGCGACAGAAGTGAAAGAATAAACGCCTTAAATAGCAGCCTCTTCCTTTTCAACACTTCCTCTTTATAGCCCGGGAACAACTCCATGTTGGAAACTTTAAGTTCGTTGCGTAAATGAGTCGTGGCAAAATCCACCGGAATAAAGCCGCGCTCCTTGTATGAATCGTATAGGGACGTACACGGATAGAGCTGCAGGGCACTCACTGCGATGAGATTCGGCTGCAACTTCGATATCATCGCGATGTTTCGGTCCACAACGCCCCGGTCCTCCTCCACAAATCCGGTAATAAAATAAACACAGACAAAGATTTTCGCCTTTTTCAACAGAGAAACAACTTCGCAGATCTTCTTCTCATCGATGGGTTTTCCGATCACATTCTTACGAATATTTTCATCCGCGGACTCTACCGCGATCGCCACAAATCTGAACCCGGCCTCTTTCATTGAGCGTACGACTTCCTCATCCAAGCTGTTGATCATGAGACCATTATTCGCCGCAAGCTTTACCTTATAACCAAGTCGGGAGATCCCTCGATTGATCTCGATGAATCTTTTTCGGTCAAGGCTGGCATTGTCATCAATAAATTCGAAGCTGTCCACGCCATATTTGTCATGGAAATACCGCATTTCGCCCACCACATTTTCGGCAGTTCTTTTCCTCATTTTCTTTCCATGGGTGATGTGCATATTACAGAAAGAACATTGGATCGGACAGCTTCGGGAGCTGAGTATCGGCAGGAATCTCTCTCCCAGACGAAGCGGGGTGTTAATATCCTTGCGGAAATACTGCTCCGCCCCACCGATGATCAGATCGTAATCGGGATAAGGGAGTTCATCGAGATTTTCGATGTACTCCCTCTTCGGATTCACTCGAACTTGATCCCCTTCCCGATAGATGAGACCCTCGATACCCCGGATCTCTAAAAAGGTGTCTTCTGAAATGGTCCCTTGATTTTGTTCCACGAGTGAAATGAATTTTAAAAAAGCCGTTTCGCCTTCCCCGATAAAACAGAAATCCAAGGCCGGAACTGTTCTCAGGCAATCCCCCGTGTACATAGAAGGATAAATCCCTCCCGCGACCGTGATACAGCCCGGATGGATCCTTTTCGCGAGTTTCGCAATTTCAACCAAATTGTCCCATTTTGAGGAAAACTGACAGCCCAGGCCGATGATGTGAGGGGAAAAATCCGTAATGATCGTTTTTACTTCTTCGTTGGCCATTCCCACATAATAACCCCCATCAACAGATTGGGAAGTTCCCACGGCAGCGTCTAAAATTTTGACGGTCCGCGTCTCCTTTTTTATGACAGTGCCAAGATAAACCAGGCCCAGCGGAGGGGTCGAAATGATGCTTTGGGAAAGAAAACCATACTGAGGACTTATCAATAAAACCCTTAGCTTATCCACCGTCCTTTCTCCTTGATCCCGCAAGGGTAAGCATGGAACCCGGTGCCATCAACTGATCGGCTTCTTCAGCCAATCCTTCCAGAACGTGATATGGGTCTTTCTGCCTTCGATCTCTTTAACTGTTTCATCATCATAAAAAGAGTCGTCGAGCACATGCGTCGTGGAGATCTCCTCAAAGATAGCCCCGGACCGTGAACTGAAACTGTGCCTGGCGCCCCGTTCCACCACCACCATATCCCCCGGCCGGTATTCCTTCTCCTCACCATTCAAATGGATCGTGACATCCCCGTAGAGCACATTGAACGTTTCCTCTTTCTTGACGTGATAATGCAGCGGATGTTTTTGTCCCGGCAACAGAATGATCATTTTCTTGCAATATTCCCTATTGATACAATTGATGATCGTGGCGCCCCATTCTTCAAACCGGTCGATTCCGTAGTGATGGGAAAATTCAAAATCCAAACGATTGGGCAAGGTCACCTTGGATGTCAGAAGCACTTTCCTGACCTGTTTCATGATCTCGAGGATCCGTTGCCGTAGATTGTACGCTGTCAGATTTTCAAGAAAGACCGGCTGACCCTGAGCGATATCGGCTTGAGCCGTAAATTCCGTATACTTGGAAAGATCATTCGCCAGCATCTGCCCTGGCTCATTGGGGATCGCAAAAAAAACATTCTGGACGCTTATTTTTTCACCTTGGGCAATCGCCTTCTTCGCAAAGACGCCCCGCTGCAAGCCCTTCAGATCCATTTGCTCTTTCTCGGTAGGCTCGGTGCTTACGTCGTTTGTCCCGCACATCCGGAATACCTCCTCGGCGGACTGAAGCCATTGCCGGAGCTGTTCCGGACCCGCGGAATAGGCATTCAGATCGTGCCGGCCCTCCTTGAGACCCACGTGCTTCTCGAAAAGGCGCGCCCCTTTGCCAATAGCAACCCGGACCGGCACAAAATGATTCGGTGCCTCATGCGTCGAATATCCTATATCCACGCCGGGGTATCGTTTCTGCAACACGCCAATACGGTCCAGCTTCAAATGATCATCCGGGGTCGGGTATTCGCCCACACAATGCATCAGCGCGAATTTTTTCTCGCGATGCTCCAGGAAAAGGACCACCTTATCGATATCAGCAAAGGAAACGCCAGCGGTAGAGGCGATGATCGGATGCGTCGTTTTGACGATCCTTTCCCACAGAGGCCAATCAGTCAAAGAACAACTGCCGATCTTGATGATATCGAAACCGTGTTTCTCGATAAGATCGACCGAGGGCTCGTCGAAAGGCGTGCAGATCGCTAAAAATCCGCATTGTTTGATCTCATCCCGAAGAGCTTTGAGCTCTTCCTCTTTGAGGCGGGTTTCCGTAAAACGCTTGATATATTTGATATCCTGTCGGCCTTGATAAGCGGGATGAATAAAAGTGTCGAGCTGGCGGTATTGAAGTTTGACGCCAAAAGTGAAATCGAAGGGGGCGCTCACCTCTTTTAGCTTGCGGATAATCTTCAGACCATGTTGGAGGTCCCCCCCATGGTTATTGGCAAGCTCGAAAATGAATAACTTGTTAAAATCCATGCCTTTTTCCATTCCGATGCCCTCTTAGGAAGGTACCCCGCTGCCAGAAAATCCCCTCGCCGAACCGCAAATCCACAAGTGTAACTATAACGCAAATTTCCGAATACTATCAATCAAAAAAATCCGCTTCCTTCAGAGCTGATAACAAACAGCCCTCACAAAATGACATCCAACGCTGTCGCGGCGAATAACGTCAGGCTCACGACAACATTCATCAAAAAAAAGGCTGCGTGGATCTTCGAGACACCTAAGGATCGGACCAGCTGATGCTCCCGGAACAGAAAACCGGCGACCAGGATCAACCCGAGCCCGTAGATCCACCCCGCCCCGTTCAGGAACCCTGCCACGGCCCAGCACAGCACGGCCACCGCATGAAGCAACCGGGTTACCTGAAGCGTTCGCGCTTCTCCGAATTTCGCGGGCACGGAGAAAAGCCCTCGTCTTTGATCGAAATCCTTGTCCTGAAGAGCATAGATCATGTCAAACCCCGCGACCCAGAGCGTCACGCCCGCGGTCAGGAAGCCCGGCGTCCATCCCAGGGATCGCCGGCTTGCGACCCAGGCGCCATACGGCGCGATCCCGAGGACTAAGCCCAACACAAAATGTGAAAGCCAGGTAAAGCGCTTGGTCAGAGGGTAGATCACGGCCAAAACCACCGGAAGGGGCGAAAGCCAGAGGCAGAGATGGCCGAGTTTGTAAGCGCTGTATTCGAAGATAAGAAGGGAGCAAACGGCGGCAAAGCGCACAAAACCCGGTCCGATCATTTTTTGCGGCAGGGCACGTCCTTGGGTTCTCGGGTTTTCGCCGTCGAGGGTCCGGTCCAGAAGACGGTTCATGCCCATGGCCATCGTGCGGAAACTCACCATCGCGACCGTGATCCAGAAAAAGAGAAAAACGCCCGGAACTTTACGCTCCGCGAAGAAAAGACCGAGATAGGCAAAAGGAAGAGCGAAAAGGGAATGCTCGAGTTTGATATCCTGCAGAAATATCCGGAGTTTATTAAGCAAACTATCGTTTCCTAACTTGAATTTCCAATAACCGAGGGACAGAAACCAAACAAATTCCAATATTCAAAAGCAACAGCCAAAAGGTTCTTTTGGTCTTTGATTATTGAAGCTTGATTGATGTTTATATCTTGGTTATTGGTTATTGTTTCTTGAAATTTGGAATTTATCCGAGCAGTTTCGAATCGAGCCCGTATTCCCGCCAACGGGACTCCACAAGCCGTTGGACCTCCGGCGGCATCACAATGTCCTCGGGCCACGGGCGCTCCATCCCCTCGTCCCCGGTTTTGCGCGTCGCGTCGATCCCGATCTTGGAGCCGCTGAAGTCCTTGGCCGCCGCGTGGTCCAGTTCATCCAAGGGGCCCTCCCCAAAGACGAGGTCGCGCTTCGGGTCCAGGTTGTTCAAGACACGCCATGAGACTTCGCTCAGATCCTGGATATTCGTGTCATGGTCGAGCACGATGACCATCTTGGAGAACATCATCTGCCCGAGGCCCCAGATCGCGTGGATGATCTTCTTCCCCTGTCCCGGATATTTTTTACGGATGGAAACAATAAGACAATTATGGAACGCGCCCTCCCACGGCAGGCAAATATCCTCGATCTCGGGAAATTGTTTTTGAATGATCGGCAGGAAGATCCGCTCGATGGCTTTCCCCATGTAGCAATCTTCCATCGGCGCCCGGCCGACCACCGTCGTCACATAGACCGGATCTTTACGGTGGGTCATGCAAGTGACATGGAACACCGGGAAATCTTTCGCGCGCGAATAAAAACCCGTATGATCGCCGAAAGGCCCCTCAAGCCGCGTCTCCCCTTCTTCGACATAACCCTCCAGAACAATCTCGGCTTCGGCCGGCACTTCGAGATCGATCGTCTTGCACTTCACCAGTTCCACCGGGCGTTTCCGCAGGAATCCCGCCAGCATCAACTCATCCATGCCGCCCGGAAGCGGGCAGGCGGCCGCGAACATCGTGGCGGGGTCCGCGCCGATCACGCAGGCGACCGGCAAGCGGCCCTTGCTGCCCCTGGCGAGGTGGCGGAAATGCTCCGCGCCGTCCTTGTGGATCTGCCAATGCATTCCCGTCGTCCGGTCATCATAAACATGCATTCGGTAAAGCCCGATATTACGCTGATGCGTCAAGGGATCCTTGGTGATCACCAAAGGGAAGGTGATGAACTTTCCCCCGTCCTTCGGCCAGCACTGGATCACGGGAAGCAGGTCCAACATCTTGCCCTGGCCACTCGTTTTTCCTGATAGAGGGTTGCCAGGGCTAGCCCAATTAACCTTTAAATTTTCTGATAGAGAATTGGGATTGCCCTCTCCCGAGAGGATCACCTTTTCCTGGCACGGGGCATGCTGGACGAACTTCGGGATCACGGCGTTCAGTTCCGAAAGTTTCGGGATCATCGCGAGTTTTTCAAGCAAGTTCTTGGGCGGCCGGAGGTCCAGAAAAGAACGCACACGCTCTGCGACCTCAGAAAGGTCCTTCACGCCAAGCGCCATACTCATCCGCTTCTCAGACCCGAACAGATTGATCGCAAGCGGCATGGAGGAGCCCCGTACATTCTTGAAGAAAAGCGCCGGACCTTCCTTCTTCACGACCCGGTCATAGATCTCAGTCACTTCCAGCACGGGATCCACCGGGGCCGCCACCTCCGCAAGCTCCCCCGCTTCACGAAGGGCCCTCAGAAACTCACCGAGATTTTTATAGCTCATAGGCCGTTCCTTTTTTTCCTAAAAGGCAAAGACACTTATTGAAAGGCGCGCGCACCAAGGAGGCCACTCCCCAGAGGGCAATGGCCCGGTTGAGTTTTTTCAGATGGAGCATTTCATTCATCTGGAAATGCCCGGACTGGACAAGTAGCTTGAGCGTTTTCTCCTCCACTTCCATCTCGAAAGGAAGGTCAAAGATCACCATGGCCATGACCACACTGAAACACCCCAGTCCGAGATTGACCAGGAACCGGAATCCCGGAACAAAACACCCCAGGGCCAAAAGCACCCACCCGGCCAGCACGGTAAACCGTATCACGAAAGCCATGCGCTTCTTGAGACGCACCCAGAAGGTCATATTGGAGAGCTGACTTTTGAGGAAGGCCAGGCGCGAGGCCCGGAGGACGGAAAGAAAGTCGCGCCCTTCGTAGATCCGGGGTTCGAGGAAAAGCCCCTCCATGGAAGAATGTTCCTCGTCGGACTCAAGGGGAGTGACAGCAATATGGAGAAGTCCGGCCTGATCCAACACAAACCGGGCGAGTTCACAACCGGTCACAGACGTCCGGTAAGCGGAGGCTTTGTATTTGAGAAGCACCCACTGCCCATAGAGCGCGAAGACCAGAGAGACCCCGACGGTCCCGATGAAGAAAAGCCAGTGGACAGGATTCACGGAAAGTAATTATAAGCTAAGGAGCGCTTCCACTCTATGGTTTTCTGGAATAAGGATGGGGAAAAGACGGCAAGCTTATTCCCAGGGCCATCAGGTCACCCAATCACTGGTCACCAAGTAGTCACCGGTGCCTTGGTGTCTTTGTAGCCTGGCGGATTAGACTTGCGATTCGAAGAACTTCAGAAGTCCTTGCATATCTTCCGGCAATTCGCTGGTCAGCTGGACCCATTTCTTCGTTCGAGGCTGTTCAAATCCCAGGGTCCGGGCGTGAAGCGCCTGTCGCTTGATCTGAGGACACGGAACCCCGTACAGCGCGTCCCCCAAAACGGGATGCCCCATGTGGGAGAAATGAACCCGTATCTGATGAGTTCTCCCCGTCAACGGCTCCGCCCGCACCCGCCGCAAACTGTCTGTCCAACGTAGAACGGGCATCCTGCCTGTTCCGGGCAAGAGGGAAAACCGAGTCTCCGCCATCTCTCCCACTGCAT
>Ga0073936_10004306_pt1 | contig 19803 bp, 17 predicted proteins | sample AliMusrvi5mmetaG_FD_87041 | JGI IMG/M metagenome (GOLD analysis project Ga0073936, IMG submission 87041) | Freshwater lake bacterial and archeal communities from Alinen Mustajarvi, Finland, to study Microbial Dark Matter (Phase II) - Alinen... | ecosystem: Environmental > Aquatic > Freshwater >... | reverse complement strand
GCGGGTGGCTTGTTGGAAGTTGCGGATGTTGAGGATGCAACCGGCACGATCAGCGCCCTTCTTCCAGGCGCGGGCGCCAATGAAGAGGATCGAGATGAGGGAGAGCAAGACGAGGATGACGACAGTCAGTTCGAGGAGGGTCATGCCGGACTTGCGCTTGATGGAGGTGGTTTGTGATAGTTTCATAAGTGAGTTTCTAATAGTTTTGTGTTATTGTCAGTTGTTGTTTTGTCTGATTTCAGTTGTTGTTGTCTGTTTTGTCTGCGTGGACGGCCTGGCGTTGCGGAAGGTTGTAAATGGTTCTCGCTCGGTTCGGTAGTCGCGGAAAGGGGTGGGAGCTTGTAGCGGCGGTTTGTCGCTGGATAGGGATATTGAAGAGTAGAAGATAGCGCTTGAGAACGCGCAGTGACGGTCACAGACCGGCGCTACAGAGCGTCGTCGTCATCATTGCGGTTCATTTTGGCGTTGGTGAAGGTTTCGTGGGTGATGAGGCCACGGTTGAGGAGGCGGCGGAGGTTAGAGTCCCACTCGATGTTGCCGGTGCGGCGGATGACGTCTTCGAGTGAGCGGGAGCCGCCGTCGTAGTTGGCGATGGCACTGGAGATGGCATCGTCATTGTTGTGGAGGAACTCGTAGGTGAGCACCCGGCGCTGGATACCGGCGAGGAGACCTTGGGAGTGGATGAAGATGAGAATTTCAGCGAGGCGGCTAAGGACTGCTGCGTGGTTTTCTTTTGGATAGAGTTCGAGGATGCGGCCGATGGTTTTGACGGCACCGGTGGTGTGGAGAGTGGATAGTACGAGATGACCGGTTTGGGCGGCTTCCATGCACGTTTCCATCGCCTCGCGATCGCGGATTTCGCCGAGCAGGATAATGTGTGGGGCTTTGCGCAACACGTCCTTGAGGCCTTGGCGATAGGAATGGACATCGCGACCGACTTCCTGCTGGGTGACGATGCTGGGAGACGGGATGAAGTGGCCGGGGTATTGCGGGTCGTCCATGACATCGGGATACTGGTATTCGATGGGATCCTCGACGGTGACGATGTGCTTGGGATGGTTGCGGCGCAGCCAGTCGATGAGGGATGCCAAGGTAGTGGACTTGCCCGAGCCGGTGGGGCCGGTGACGAGGCAGAGGCCGGCACGCTTGAGGACACAATGACGGAGCGTGGAAGTGGTATCGGGGTCGATGCCGAGGGCTTCAAGTTCTGGGATGGAGTCGCTTAGAATGCGGCAGGTGATGCCTAGGCCCGACGAGCTGAGGTGAGCTTGAATGCGCAGGCGGCCGGAGCGCTCGCCATTTTCACCCATTGGAATACCGTCGCAGGAAAAGTCTGCGACCCGGCTCATGGCGAAATCGGCGATGGCCAAGCGGATTTTTTCATCGACGCGTTGATCGAGCGAATTATCGAGACCGAAGCCATGGTTGGCGCTCTCGCGGTTACTGATGAGTTCCTTGAGGATTTCATCCAAATGGGCGGGGGAGAGGATGCCGAGGCGGTCGAGTTTTTCCACGCCATGATTGGTATGGATATAGACCGGGCGTTCAGTTCGCATCTGGATATCCGAGACTGTCAGTTCGCGGCATACGCGGAAAATGATACCGAGCAAATCCCTGCCGCTCATGCCCGCCGCAAAGCGTGCCGCTCCAGCCGCCGTGATGTGGGCCGGCAACGGCGGTGGTTCGAGGGTAGCGGTGGCGAAGGTGGACATGGGGGGGAAATAAGTTATGAGTTAGCTTGTCTTCTGTCTTCTGTCATGGAGCCTTCTGTCTTTTTCCCGGTTTCTAGGCGGCGGATGGTTAGTTCGGCGGCGTCGCGGACTTTGCCGATGAATTGGCGGCGCTCCTGGCACTCGGCAATGCGCAGAGGCGAGAGCAATTCCCACTGCCGTGATTGCGTCCACCCTTCGGCAACACTGGCGTAGCGGTCGAGACAGTGGTCGAGGACGAGCAGGCACTGGCGCATCTGGGCCACGGTGTACTTGGGAGATTCATTGAGCTGGTCACTGAACATCAGATGCAGAATGTTGGTGGCGGCAGCTGCTGCGGTGAGTGCCGGACGCGGATCTTGGTCTTGTCTGAGGCAGTACTGAATGGTGTCTTCGGCCAGTTTAGCTGCGGATGGTGTGAGTTCCGGGCGGGTACCAATGGCAGGCTCGGTGAGGAAGAAATGCAGCGCGTTATAGTTGCCATAATGAGCTGGATCGAGTTGATAGGCGAAGCGCAGTTTATCTTCGGCCTGGCGCCGCAGGTAACGTTTGAGCCCTTCGCTGGCTGCTTTGGGATTGGTACGAGTTTCGGAGGCCTCGTCTAAGGAACTGAGCAAGGTTCCCAAACGGGCGCTCAAGGAGAGTGTTGCGTGATTAGGAGGCATTTGCGATTTGATCTCAGCCTTCACCTCGGGAGCTGCCCGCTTTTCGCTCTTGGGGGATGATGCTCCACCGGACATGCCAGCATCGAAGAATATATCGATGGGGCCTTGCATGGCCATGGCAATTACCTCGCCATAGGGGCTGCGGTTGATGCCGAGAGGGTTGAAGGGAACATCCAGATCGGAATTTGCGATCAGCGGTCGTCCGGTAAACGCCCATGCCAGTGCCCCCGCACCGATGAGGCTGGTGGAGAGTGAGATCGAGGTGATGGCTGGCATAGGAAGGGGGAAGAGTTGTTGGTTTTCGGTTGTCTTGGGGAGAGGGATCAGGATGCGGCCTGGGTGCGGAAGCACAGGCGGGAAATGCCCACGTAAACAGCGAGGATGCCTAGAAAGTAGAGAGCCATCGTCCAGAAGGCTGGCGACGGCAGAGCACCGCTCTTGAAATACAGCCGCTGGGTGAGGTCGGCGAAGCGGTATTGAGGCGAATACAGCCAGATGCCGCGCAGGACCGGGTTTTCCTCTAATTTCAGGAGGTTTTCGAGGTAACCAACGCCCCACAGCCCGTACATGGCAAGCGCGAGGGAGACACTGAAGCCGACGATGCTACCGAAACGCGAGGCAAGCGCGATGGCCAGTGCCAGCAGTTGGGCCATGACCAACAGAAAGAGGCTGGCGTATTGGAGGTTGAGAACCCACCACATCGAGCGCTCGACGGGGTCGGCGGGGCTGGCCGCCCATTGGCAGATGGCGGCGGTGGCAAGGGTCAGCGGGGCGATGAAGCAGAACACGGCGAACCAAATTTCAAACAACTGGCGTGCGGCGGACACTCCTGTAGTTAGAAAGTATTCGCCAACGCCCGATTTGGCATTGTCTTCCCCTTGGCGGGCAGCGGTGAAAACCCCCCACAGCAGGGCGCAACACCAGAGCGTGTTCCAAGCGGCAAGAATGCGTGCGGGTTGAATCAAGGTCGGCTTTTCCGTCGCGCTGGAAATCAGCGGCAGGGCGAAAGGCAGCAGGATCACCGCCAGCACGCAAATGGCCCATGCCTTGCGTTGGAAAATAGTGGCGATGGTGAGCCGGTAGAGTCTCATGGCAATTCAATTCCAGGGCTGGTGCTGCAAACTCCCTTTGAATTCCTGCCCACGGAAGGCCCGCGCACCTGAATGATATGCAGTATTAAAGCTGATGTTAGACAGTGGTTTTTCATAGTATTTCTCTCTAGAATGGATATTCATACCGAGGCGATGCGTAAGTAAATGTGCTTAATCCGAAATCGTCAAGGTAAAAGTAAAATTATTTTATGCCTGTCGAGGGGGAGAGGTTTGGGTTGTCAATGGCCGGAGATCGGCTGTCATGGTAGCGGGATTCATTTCTTGCTGACCGGGCAGGTGCTGTGGAGTGATTCGCGACTCCTTGTCTGTACTTGTGGCTGATATGAAAGCCTTCTTCCAGGTACCGTGAGTCGTGGGCAAACAACTGGATCGGTTTCATTACAATAACAAAGTTTCAAAAAAAACATGGATGGTCAATGTAAAAATTTATTATTCCTAACTTATTAATCTTCCTGAGGGTAGATTTTCCCTAACTATTTGAATGAAGTTAAGGCGAAGATGGCTAGTGAACGAGGGTGTTGTGGAAATTCGAGGCGGACAGATCACAGAAATGCGGATTACCACAGTGAACAAGGGATCTCAGTTGCTAGAGAAAAACTCACGCTTGCGTTCTTCTAGCAGCACCAACCAGTTGATCATGGAAATGGGTGGCAACTCTGCCGGATGGATGATCGGTCGCAGGTTCACATGAATCTGGCTAGCAGTCATGCTCGCACCGCTCTGCATCTTCGTATCGAGGGGGCGAATCGGATCGCTAGCCGCTTCGTCGGCCACCGAGCCGACTTGTCCGGAAAAATTCACTGCTAGCGGATCGAGTTCCACCCCATAACGCCTCTGGGGCGTGAAGATTGAACACGGCGGATAATAAGCTCCCGCCGGGGAATAGCCGACGGGCGGGATGGCGGCAGCGGTGTTGAAATCATCCCCGAAATACAAGCGCAGATTGGTCACCAGCGAAAAGCCCTTGCTGAAGGACGTCAGATTGGCGCATTCCTGCAGGATGACCCCGTAATCCAGTTCTGAGCAGGGAATAGACGGCTTCGTTAGGAACGCGCTACCCGTCTCCGTCGAGTAGTCCACGTTGACCACCAGCGAGTGATTCGAGGCAGTGGTGTCGGCCTGTAGCGCTGCGAGGAAAGGGGCGAAGCGCATCGGATAGACGGCTATGCAGGTTTTTCCGGATGGCAGGTGCTTGACTTCAAATGGATAGCTTGGTTTGAAATAGCCGGTCTTGCTCACGCCAGGCAGCGGATCGCCGAACCTGGCAGTGTTGAAGGTGATCGAACCGGTCATTGCCGATTGAAAGGCAAACTTGCCGTTATTGCCATAAGCCAGATTGACCACGGCAGTGCCGAAATCATAGGATTGGTCTTGATTGCAAACATATATATAACCGGCGGGGAGGCCGCTATTGAAGTCCGGGGTTTGAGGCAGCACCAAGTCCTGGCGTAACCCCGCCTTGAGATATGAGAAGCGCAGGATCGTGGGAGTTGGGTTTGTCGCGCTGAGCGCCTGGGTGATATCCAGTCGCATCGCACATTGCAGGGCCCCGAGTGAATAGTTATCCCAAGTGGTGGACGATAATACGGCGGTTTCGCTGACATGCGCGAAACGGTCAAAATATTCCGCCCCCCGGTTGATCGGAATAAAGACGGCCCGTCCGCTCTCAGAAGCTAGCGAGACTGGAAAGAAATCGCCCTGTGTGAGTTGATAGGCCTCACGCACTCCCGGTGCCAAGGGATCGCCAGTGAAGAATTGACCGCCGACCGTGGTGCTACTGGACAAAGTGGCACCGCGACGGGTGGCCAGCGCAGCAAGTGCTGTGGTGCCGTCCACCAGTGCCCGCCCGGCAAAAATGCCACCGCTGATGGTGACGTCGCCCCAGGGGGCACCTCCGGCATACTGGCCAAGTTCCAGGAACGAGGCCGCAGAAATCGGCAACTGGGAGGGGATTTCATAGATCGACAACACAAAATCACGCCGTTGCATGGTGGAACCCGTGGTGGCGGCGTCAGGTCCGGACAGGTTCATCGAAAACCCCCACCAATTGCGCTTGGCAACAAACGGTTGGCCGGGATGCGCGTATCCGAAATTGATATTCGGATAGGTAAGGATATTGAAATTTGGATAGGCCTCTACTGGCAGTGCCACGCCGCTTTGCGCCAGAGTGCCGTACACCTTGCTGCTGGAGATGATTGGCCAGATGACGTCGCGGGGCGCGTCCGTTGCATGATCGCAGCTCAACGGCATCGGATAGCCGCTGCCCTGGCTGCGGTTGATGCCCGCTGAGACCAAGCCGGTGTCTGTGCTGAGCGCCTTGAAGATCAAGCTGGGATTGCCCAGCGGCGCATCCCCGGAATTGGCAAACCACCGGACTCGTTGCGCCGAGCGCCGCGAGCACCTCGCTGCCAATCGACTGGCTGGCATTGGCGCAAGCCAGCGCGTCGGCGAAGATGTTTTCCCAGCGCAGCGGATCGCTGTGGATGGTGTTGGCATTGGACAGCGGTTGCATCGCGCGAATGGCCCGGTTGGGGGTAATAGCCACGATTGAGCGCAGAATCGCCTCACTCTTTTCATCATAATCCACCTGCAACTGCACCCCAGATTGGACCGCGAGTGCGGCCGTTGCCCGGCGATAGGCTAGCACCATCAACAGCATTAGAACCATCCCCAATGAAAGCACCAACAGCAATGACACATATCCCAAAGCTCGGCGGTTGTGGGCGTGGGCTTTCATCGGATCAGGGTCTGCTAACCGCTCGTCGTGCTTTTAAAGACAAGATCCGGTTCACTCAATGGTCGTCAAGCTGGTGTTGACATGGATCATCCGTTCGACGTCAAAGCTGACATACGCCAACCGGTCCGTGCCAAAGGGTGTGAGCGTGAGTAGCTCCATGGTCCAGATACCCTCACTATCAAATACCGCGTCGTAGTCCTTGAGCGTCAGCACCCGGCATTGCGGCACGGCTTCATTGAGGACTAAAACCGAGCCGGGCACCGTCTTGCCGACCTCTCCGAGTTGCGGATTTCCCTGATAGACCTGTACGTAGGTCGTCGAACTCGGATACAGGTCGTTGAGGGTGATGGTGACTGGAGGCAAGGCAAAACGAATCAATTCGGCCTGGCTAAGGCCGGCCAGCGTGCCGTCTGCTACGGGCCAAACTTGAATATAGGATGAGGCGATCTGGGTTGAAACCACCTGATAGTCTGCCACCGAGAACACCGAGAAGCGCTCCTCACCACGCACCTTTGCGCGGTCAACTCCAGGGATGGATGTCAGCGAGTAGGTTAGGGTCTGGGTTCCATTCTGGGTGATAGACGCCTGCGTCAGCAAGGTCGCCTGGCTGCGGTCTAGGTTTAATCCTGTGCCTTCAACCCCATAGGATTGGACATAGCGCAACAACTTGACGCTCTTGGCGGAATCTGGATCGCTGAGACCACTGAGCAAGCCACTCACGACAATATCGACACTAAATGGGCGGTCCGCGCGGGTACGCAAAATTGGGCCATAAGGATCTTCAGAGTGAATTGTCACAGCCGCCACCGGGATGTTGGTGCCTAAATATCGGGTATCCAGAAGATAACTGGTCAGTGGAGAGGACATAACCGTCCATAACTCAAAGCGCGAGCCTCCCGCATCAACAGCGAGGGGCGTCAATTGCACACCACTCGCCGCCACCGTGGCATCCCACTGAACCCCGGAGGACACTTGAATTTGGCGGATAAAATGCGTGTAGTCGGCGGTCTGGGCCGAGGCCGGTGGGCTGGCGGCTAGGACCAGGGCAGCCAGGTGTGGGAGGTGAAATTTCATGGTTTGGGGTTATCAGTTTGAAAGGCGGAAGCGGATGCGGGTGGTAGCACCTTGGGGGGCATCACCGAGATCGGACCACCCTGATAGGTGGCGACCACCACACGCGTGCCGTCCATGAGGCGTTGGGTGACATCAGCGGCGAGAGGCAGAGTGCCTGCGGCTTGCAGGCTGCTGACTTCCACGGTGGTGATCCAGCCGCGGTTTTGGGCATAAAACTCGGCCCAGCCCATGAGGGTGGCACCCGCCGTGAACACACTCCGCCCGGTCATCGCCTTGGGCAGTAGCAGCACCGCATGCCTGGGCAGCAGAGTGGCCATGCCCTGAAAACACAGAATGTCGGATTGGCTAAGCAAATCTTTCGGTTGATTGTGCGAGGGGTCCCCCCCCTGACTGGCCGACAGACGTTGCATCGGATCCTCATGTTGCATATTGAGCAGTTGCAGTGCCAGTTGCTTGTGAGTTGCGGCATCCCTCATCACGTGAGGCGCGGCGACACCAAGCCCCGTCTGCAGGGCGCACAGAGCCACCAGGGAACCCTTGCACCACCGCTCCAGAAAACCCGCTCTTTCAAGGTGCTCTCTCATGAGGTCAGGGGGTGTGGAGGGTGATGAGAAAAACCAAATCCTGGAGGTCGTAGCCGAGAGTGGATTTTTTAGAAGTGGTCAACTCGATGAACACGATCACATCCAACGGGCCGATCTTTACATTGCCCGAGGCATCCAGATAGGGTTTGATGAAACTCTGCAAGCCGGAAGCATTGTAATCCGCAATGGCGGAAGGTGGCTTGTCGCCATTGACGTGGAAGCGCACGTTCTTGCCGATCAGGGAGGTATAGGTGAGGCTATTGACGCTGTTGATCATTGTGTAGCCGCCAAAGTTGATCGGCTGGTTAGCGGTGGCGGTGAATGTTTTGACGATGCCTTGGTTCTGCGCGATGGCACTGGTATATGTTCCATCGAAGATTCTCTCCCACGTGGTCATCCCGTTGTAGCAAAGCAGGCCCACGGTCTCGACGAATATGATATGGCCTTTGGCGTCTTGAGTGGTGACACTGGCACCTAGGATGCGTACGTCGCAACGCAGATCTTGCTTGGGCGTGATGCCGCCCGGAGTCGTGATAGTGACGAAATCCTTGGCTGACGAGGGGTAGCTGATGCTCCATGTTAGGCTTGGTCTGGTGCCGGTTAGCACCTGCGTCGGAGAGACGGTGAGTTTTCCGAAAGGCATCGACGGATTGACGGATTGGGCCAGTGCCTGCTGCGAGGCAAGGGCGAAGATAGCTAGTGCACTGGCTGCGACGGCTCTAAATGGTGCTGTTTTCATGGCCGGTTAGGGTGGCTTGGTTGATTCAGCCACCACCCCGGCGCGGTTCCTGAAACTCAGGCCTCCGGCATTCCGAAACATTGATGAACCATCCAAACGGGCCGAGGTATTATCTGAAATCCTAGAATGCAGTAAGATGTACCTTGATATATTAAGCCATCAAGACCATCGCCTCTTCTAAAATGTAGTGGGCTCGACCAGATAGTCAGTTAGAAGTATAGAATTCCCCCCTGCGTTCTTCGAGCAGCACCAGCCAGTTCATCATAAAGATAGGCGGTAGGTTGGCCGGATGGGTGATCGGGCTCAAGTTCGCCTGTATCTGGCTTGCGGTCATGGTGGCACCACTCATCGTTTTGCTATCGAGAGGGCGGACCGGGACGCTGGCAGATTCACTCACCAGAGAGCCGATCTGCCCGGAGATATTCACGCCGTAGGGGTCCGTGTCTGAGCCAAAGCGCTTTTCCGGGGCGAACAGCGAGCTGGGCGGGTAATAGGGTCCTGTGGGAGTATAGCCGGTTGGGGGGGTGGTGGTCACCACATTGAAATCATCACCGACGTATAAGCGAAGATTGGTGATCATGGAAAACCCCTTGGTGAAGGATGTCAGATCGCTGCATTGCAAAAGGATGACTCCGTAATCCAGATCGGTGCTGGGGATTGATGGTTTGGTAAGGAGCAGGCTGCCGGTGGCGGCCGTGTAGTCCACGTTGACCACCAGAGAGTTATTCACTGCCAGACTGTCCGCTCCGAGAGCGGTGAGGAAGGCGGCGAAGCGCATGGGATAGACCGCGATGCAGGTTTTTCCAGAGGGCAGTGCCTTGAGTTCAAACGGGTAGCTCGGCCGAAAATAGCCGGACTTGATGGTTCCCACCAGAGGGTCGCCGAAACGGGCGTTGTTGAAGGTGATCGAACCGCTCATGCCCGTTTGATAGGCATAAGTGCCGTTTTTGCCATAGGCGAGATCGACCGCAGTGCTGCCGAAGTTATACGTTTGGTTTTCATCGCAAGCGTAGAGGTAGCCAATCGGCGAGCCGCTGGCCACGCCGGTGGTCAGCGGCACGGTTAGGTCGATGCGCGCGCCGGACTTGAGATAGGAGAAGCGCAGGACGGAGGGGGTTTTATTGGAGGCGCTGACCGGTTGGGTCACGTCTAGGCGCATGGCGCATTGGAGTGCGCCGACGGAATAATTGTTCCAGGAGGTGGAAGAAAGGACGTTGGTTTCGGTGGCATGGGTGAGGCGGTCGAAATAGTCCACGCCGCGGTTGATGGGGATGAAAGCGGCTCGGCCGCTATCGGAGGCCAGCGAGACTGGGAAAAAGCTGCCTCGGGTGAGCAGGTAGGCCTCGCGCACGCCCGGCGTGAGCGGATCGCCGGTGAAACTCTGGCCGCCTACCGTGGTGCTGGTGGACAAGGATGCACCGCGTCGGGTGGCCAGCGCCGAGAGCGCGGTGGTACCATCCACCTGCGCCTGTCCCGCGAAAATGCCTCCGGAGATGGTGATATTCTGCCAAGCGCTGCCGTTGGCAAACTGGCCGAGTTCCATGAAAGAGGAGGTGGAAATGGCCAGTTGAGAGGGGATTTCATAAATTGAGAGTACGAAGTTGCGGCGCGACAGTACGGCACCGGTCTGTGCAGCATTTGGCTCGGAGAGGTCCACCGAGAAGCCCCACCAATTGTGCTTGGCGACAAACGGCTGGCCGGGGCTTGCATAGCCGAAATTGATGTTCGGATAAGTGAGAATGTTGAAATTCGGATAGGTGGCGTAAGGCAGTCCTATACCGCTTTGTGCTAGGGCACCATAGACTTTGTTGCTGGAAATTATCGGCCAGGTCGCGTCGCGGGTGCTGTCAGTGGAATTGTTGCAAGTCAAGGGTACCGGATAGCCACTGCCGAGACTGCGGTTGATGCCTACCGAGGCATATCCGGTGTCGCTGCCCAGCGCTTTGAAGACTGTGTTAGCAGAGTTCAGGGAGGTGTCGCCGGAATTGGCAACCCTCGGGCTCGGGGTGCCCAGTGCGGTGAGCAACGGACTGGAAATGGACTGACGGGAGTTGGCCAGGTCGAGCGCTTCGGTGAAGATATTCTGCCAGCGCAGCGGCTCGCTGATAGTGCTGTTGGAATTTGACTGGCTCTGCATCGCTCGGATCGCCCGGTTGGGTGTGATGGCGACGATGGAGCGCAGGATGGCTTCCTCCTTTTCGCCGTAATCCACTTGCAGTTGTACGATGGTCTGGGCCGCGAGTGAGGCGGTGGCCCGCTTATAGGAAAACACCATCAGCAGCGTTAGCAGTGCGCCCATGGTGAGCACCAGAAGAAATGAGACATAGCCGGATGGTCGGTGCCGGAAGGAGGAGGGTTTCATTGGGTCATGGCCCCGGAATAGGTGATGAGTTCACCGTTAGGTCCGCTCAGGGTCATTCGGAGAATTCCTTGATCAACCCAGAACGAGACATGGGTGGGCTTTTTTGTGATATACCATTGCGGAGAACCCAACACGCCGCTGAGCGGCACCACATAATAGTAAAGCGCCAAGCCGTTGCCGCGGTCTTCAAACGACAGAATCGACGCCCGCACCACTCCATCGGGCTGGCGGAAGTTTAATACCAATACAGGCGAGGCGGTGGACTGCGGATTGGTGCCAGCCAGGGCGTCGGCAACCGAAGCATGAAGGCGAAAGCGCTCGGCCTTGCCCACCAGTTTGCTCACATGCATACTGATGAGCGGGGCTTCCTCGGTCAGGAAACTTTGCGCCTTGTATATCTGTAGGAACGCCAGTTGTTGGTTGAATAGGGCCAAGCTCATCCCACTGATAGCCATCCCCAGCATGATCGCCAGCGTCAGCTCAATGAGGGTGAAACCCTTGTGTCTGGATAGTGGATGGCGCTTCATTGCGAGCGAATGACGGTTCGGGATTTAGCATAACTGCGGCCACCGATATTGTAGGTGAGCACACTTTGGATTTTCCATACTTTCATGCTGGCCGGATTGGTGGTGGTAGTGCCGCTGCCGCCATCCAGCGGATAGTTGTTGGCATCCGCCAGGCGGGTCCGCAGCACGGTGCCCGTCACCGGGACGCCACCGGTGAGTCGCCCGAGTTCGACGGTGGCGGTGCTAGTCGCCGGATAGGCCGGCCACGGCGAACTAGCGGAGGTCAGCGTTGCAAAGGGCAGGCGCTCGGCATAGGCCCGCTCATACGTCACGTAGGCATCCGAGAGTGCCTGCTGCAGTGCCCACTGGCGCGGTTGGAGGATATTGAGCGCGAGCTTCAACATCACCAAGCCGATGAGCGTGAGAATCGTCAGCGATATGGTGGCCTCCACCAACATAAATCCGAGCCGTCGATTTCCGGTCTTGCCGCGTGCCGCGCATTGCGGCAATGTCTTTCTGTGACTGGATACTTTCGCGTTTTGGCTTGGTGTGCCGCCGTTCTGCTGATGGGCGGTGGCTGGCTGAGTGCCCAGGCGTTGCTGGAACCACCGTTTGGCCTGCATTGGGGAGATTCGCCGGAGAAATTGCTGGGTTGGGCGGGCCGCCACGCGTTGGACGTGACGATCATGCTGCCCGGTGATCAGGCGGGGATGCGCGTTATTAAGATTCAGCCGCGCAAAGGGATGCTGCCCGGGAGCCAAGCTGCGGCGGTGGAGGGTCGCTTCCTTGGCGGTAGGCTGTACGAGTTGACGGTTCACTACTTTGATCCAGAGGCCTCTGCCGATACGATGACCGCACGCTTTGAGGCGCTGCGCAAGCAACTCGGTGTGCAGCACGGAGCGTTCGCCGCCGACCAGCAGCAGCGGACGGTGGAGGACAAGTTTGCAACCAAGACGTTGGCGTTTCATCGGGAACCTGTGAAAGGGTTGTTCGTGCTGCTGGCGCTCACCGAGGTGGAGGACTTGCTACGGCAATCCAGAGACATACGATTTTCACTTATTTATCGCAACGAAAATTTCAAGAATGAAATGCAAAATGAATTCGACAGGCCGCCCGCCCCTTGATTCATTCGGCCGTTGAGAAGTTGGTGTTCATGGAGATAATCCGTTGAATATCAAAACTGACATAGGCCAGCCGATCAATGCCAAACGGCGTCACGGTTAACAATTCCATGGTCCAGTGGCCATCATCAGGAAACACGCCGTCATAGCTTTGTACCGTCAGCACCCGGCTTTGCGGCACGGTGTCGCTGATGACCAATGCGGAGCCAGTTACAATGGTTCCGGTTGTTCCGAGTGCCGGATTGCCCTTATAGACTTGCGCATAAGTGGTCGAATTGGGGTACAGGTCGTTGAGCGTCAGGGTGAGAAGCGGCATAGTAAAGCGAATCAACATCCCTTGGGTGATGCCGGATATCGAGCCGTCGGCCACTGGCCAGATTTGGATAAACTGCGAGGCCAGTTGGGACGCTGGGGCTTGATAGTCCGCCACTGAAAACACCGAGAACCGCTCCTCACCGCGTACTTTCGTCCGCACCGATCCCGGCACGGAGTTGGTGGTGTATGTCAGAGTCTGCAAACCGTTGGCAGTGACCGATGCCTGGGTCAGCAAGGTGGCTTGGGTTCGATCCAGGCTCACGCCTGTTCCACTGCTGCCGTAAGATTGCACATAATGTAGCAGGGTAACGCTCTTTGAGGCGGTCGGATCAGTCGCCCCGCTGAGTAGGCCGGCCATTGTGACATCGACGTAGAACGGGCGATCCGCCCGTGTTCTCGGTATAGTTGGATAGGGATCTTCCGAGCGAATCACTACGGAGGCTTGAGGCACATAGGTGCCGACATATTTTGTGTCCAACAGATAACTTGTGAGTGGCGATGACTTGACAGTCCACAATTCAAAGCGGGCGCCCCCCGGATCAATCGCCAGTGCGGACAATTGGGAGCCGGAGGCAGCCACGGTTGCGTCCCACTGGACCGCTGAAGGCATCTGGACTTGGCGGATAAAATTCGTGTAGGTCGCTGTTTGGGCAGGGGCCAGTGTGCAAGTGGCCAGAAGCACGGGAAGCAAGCGCAGTGGAATGGCAATCATGGTTTGCTTTGTTCAGTTGATTTTGTGGAGGCCGGTGGCGAGGCGGAAGGCGGGACATTGGGAGCGAGCAATGAAATGGGTCCTCCTTGATAGGTAGCCACCACCAGGTTGCGGCATTTTGCCAGCAGTTTGCGGTTATCTTCGGCTATCGGTTCTTTGCCCTCAGCTTGCACACGGCTGATCTCGACGGTGGTGATCCATCCGCGGTTGGCGGCGAAGAAATCCATCCAACCGACAATTTGCACGCCTGGTGTGATTTTCAAGCGTTCGGCGTATGTGTCGGGGACTTGAAGGATGGCATGCTTGGGCACAAGCGTGGCGATGCCACCAAAACACAGAATGTCCGACTGACTGAGCAAATCTTGTGGCCGGTTCAGCGTCGCTGGATCCACGTCCTTGGTCACAGGCAATTTTTTCATCGGATCCTGTTGACGTGCGTTGCGCTGCGCGAGGACAAGTTGCTCTTCGGTAGCGACGTCGCGCATCACAGGCCCATCAGCCGTGGCCTTGGCAGCCATTGCGGCACACACTGCGATGCCGAACCATCTTGCTAGACTCTGGGTTTGCATGGGATCAGGAAGTGCGGAAGGTGACGAGAAGCACGAGGTCTTGAAAATCGTAGCCGGGATTGGTTTTGTCGGTATGCGTCAGTTCCATGAAAATCACGACATCCATGGGACCGATGCGTACTTTGTTTGACGAATCCAGATAGGGTTTGAGGAAAGTTTCCAGTGATGGTGCGTTGTAAGCTGGAATATAACTGGGACAAGCGTCGCCATTGACCAAGGTCTGCACGTTGGTGCCATTGGTGGAGTTGAAGAAGGTGTACCAGGAACCATTGTAGTAATACTGGCCGCCGAAATCCATGGCCTTACCCGAGGTGACGTTGAGGGTCTTGATGATTCCCTGTGTCTGGACGATTGTGTCGGTTTGCTTGCCGTCGAAGATAGTGGTCCAGGTTGACGATCCGTTGTAGCGGATCTTACCGGCGGTCTCGATATAGTTGATCGAGCCATTGGAGTTTTGGCTGGTTACGCCTGCTCCGAGAATTCTGATGTCGCAGATCAGATTCTGATTTGGCGTAACCGTGGCCCCGAGAGCACTCGGGACACCGGTCGAATTGGTGATGGTGAGGTAGTTCTTGACAACTGATGGATAATTGATGCTCCACGTCAGGGTGGGCTTGGTGCCGGTTTGAACGACTGTCGGGGCGGCGGCTAGAGATCCGATGGGAATCGATGGGTCTGCTGCCAATGCTTGTGGCGAGGCCATCACGCAAAGGATGAGTGCGGTGGCGGCGAAATGCTTGGGCTTCATGGTGGGATGTTCGGGTTGGTTGGTGGTTAATTTGCGTTAGGCAAGATATATCTAACATTATTCGAGAAGTTATGGTGCGTTATACCAGGGGCCTGGTGGCACTTCGCGGTCATCGGCGAAGCGCCATTCGACGGTGGCACCGCTGCGGAGGTGGAGGAAATCGCGCACGGCGGGGCTCAGGTCGATGCCGGCACCGTTATTGCGGTTGGGCAAGGGGGCATCGTTGCCGAAGACATATTGCCAGTGATCGACCTCGAAGGGGCCGACGTCTTCCCACTGCGCATAACAGACACGGCCCCGATGATGGATGGCCACCCAGTGGTCTTTGCACACGGAGATGCCCTCGCCACGAAAGCTCTGCCAAAACCACGGAATCACCTCGCTGGCTTCGGGTCGGTGTACCCCGCCTTGGGTCACGTCATTGTAGGGCAAGGCCACGTAAAACGGATTGAGCATCGGGGTGAAGCGTGCCGGCAGATACCCGGCACGTTGATCGGGATCGTCGTAGCCGCCAAAATTTGCCACCCAGTTGGGATCCCACGCGCTGCGTGTGTTGGGGGTCGGATTATGTTCGCCGGGCAACTCGCCCACCCAGAAAACGGTTGCGATTACATTGCGCTTCCAGACCACACTCGCCAGCCCCTGTTGCCGGGCACTCTCCAGCACCAACCGTGCCGCTGGCGGCACGCCGAACGGATCACTCAAGCCCGGCAACGCCTTGCGCCGCTCCGCCAGAAACCGCTCATGCACGCCCGCCGCCCGCTCCTCCAAGCGCGTGGCTCCGGCCAACCCAGCGAGCGCTACGCTGGCACCGAGCGTGAGGAGCAGAACTGAGGTTGAAAATGCTTGGGTCATCGCTATGTGCTTATACGTAGGTAAAAATACCATCGAGTCAAGGTTTATTTTAATTTTTTAATTTAAGGTGGCATACGAGCCAAGTGAGTCGCGGAGGATAGCCCATTCATAATCTTGTTAAAATCCCGGGGGGGGCGCTACCTGTTGCCTTCAAAACAACACCTCGCAAAATTTCAGAAAAAAATGTTAGTGTCAATAGTGATCTTGTTATTCCAAAAAGCCAAGGTTTGACGAGCCTATGCGCGGGCATCTCGCTCCTGCATCACCTAAGTCAACAGTATTGGGCATCTCGCGGGTTACGGTTCGCTGATGAGCGACGCGGCGGGCAGCCAGCGCTGAAGCGTTGCGGCCAAGGATTGCGGCGAGACCGGTTTTGATACGTAGTCGTTCATCTGGGCATCCAGGCATCTTTGGCGGTCGCCGGGCATGGCGCTGGCGGTCATGGCAATGATGGGCACCCGATGGTTGCGGGCGGTGGAGAGTGGACTGCGAATGTGGCGGGTCGCCTCGATGCCGTCCATCTCTGGCATTTGCACATCCATGAGCACCAGATCATAAGGAATGGTGGCAAGGGCCTTGACGGCCTCCACTCCATTGGCAACGGCGTCAACGCGCAGACCCAGCTTGGTGAGGATGCACAGCGCGACCTGCTGGCTAGTGATGTTGTCTTCGGCCAGCAGGACGCGGATTTTGGGGCCTCGAAACTCGGGCAGTTTGACGGCCAATGCATGGCGCGGGGTGAGCGGTCGCGGGGTTGGCGGGCCTGCCTGTTTAGCCAGGCGTGCGGTGAACCAGAATTGCGAGCCCACGCCCGGCTCGCTCGTCACGCCGATGTGCCCGCCCATCAACTCGGCGAGTTGTTTGGAGATGGCAAGACCCAGACCGGTGCCACCGTATTGGCGGGTCGTCGAGGCGTCGAGTTGGCTGAATTTCTCAAATAGCAACCCGAGCTTGTCACTTTCGATGCCCAGGCCAGTGTCACGCACAACGAAGCGGAGCAGCGCCGTGTGCGCGGTCTCTGCCTCTAAGGCGACGTGAATGCCCACCTCGCCGACTGCGGTGAACTTGATGGCATTATCTGTCAGATTGGATAGAATCTGGCGCAGGCGGCCCGGATCGCCACGCAGCAGCGCAGGCACCGCCGCATCGACGCTGGAGCGCAGCGCGAGGTTTTTTTCATGCGCCGTAACACCCAGCGTGGCAATGAAATCTTCCAGCAGGGGCGCCAAATCAAAGTCCAATGTCTCCAGATCGAGTTTTTTTGCCTCAATTTTTGAAAAATCCAGAATTGAGTTGAGCAAACTGAGCATGGCCTGGCCACTGGCATGGGCGAGTTCGGCGTAATTGCGTTGCTCGGCGGTGAGTTCGGTATCGAGCAGCAGCCCGTTCATGCCGATGACTCCGTTCATGGGGGTGCGCAGTTCGTGGCTCATGTTCGCCAGGAATTCGCTCTTGGCCAGGTTGGCTCGAGCGGCTTGCTCGGCCAGGTCGTTGGAGTATGCGGTGGCCATTGCGAGCGAGTGGTTGGTGGTTTGGAGTGCCACTTCCGCCCGTTTCCGCTCGGAAAGAATCCCGGTGAGAACCAGCACGCAGATGATGGCCACCCCCAAAAATGAATAGAGCAGCATGAGGGATTCATGCACCGTGTTGCCCACAAACGGGCCGCTTTCCAACCGATTGCCAATCATCGCGAAAATCGCGATGGCCACCGCGGCAGTGGCGGCTCCGTGCATCCCAAAGCGAAAGGCCGCCCACAGCAACAGCGGCAGCAGACAGTACTCGACGTGCGCCTGCTGTTGGAACAACACGAAAATGCACAGCAGCAGGGTCACCACCCCTAACAGCGCCATTTCCAACATCAGCCAGGATTTTTTCCTGATAGAATGTTGAAAATGCCAGGCGAGCACCAATGGCGCGACGATAATGGCACCGGCCGCGTCGCCTGCCCACCAGCCCAGCCAAGAGCAAGCGATACCCTGCCACGGGACATAGCCCCCCAGGGCTAAACCCAGCAACCCGCAGGTAGGGCTGAGCATGCAGCAGACGAGAGCGCCGATGGTGGCCAACAGCAACACGTTGTAGCCGCTGAACCAAGGGTGTTCTTCTTTGCAAACCCGCCAGACCAGCCAAGCGCCCGAGCCAGCACAGGCGCTGGTGCCGATGGCGATAATCGCGGCCGTCAGCACGGCACTGGTGATGGAATAGCCGGTGTTGGCCGTGCTGTGGAAAAATACCAGCGCATTGGCCGAAAAGGAGCCAAGCCACACACCGAACAGCGCCATGCGCCCCACAATAAGCACTGCCGCCAAGGCAAGACCCACATCCGGAAACACTGGCGAGACGCTGCCCGGTAGATTCGTCATCTGCAGCGCCACCTTGGTCCCCAGCGCATACACGATGGCAACCACCAATATGGCCAGCGGTGCTGGCACCGTGATCGCCGGGGGCAACGCGGCCCCGATGGCACCGGATTTCAGACGGCACGCCCACCACCATGCACCAGGTTTCATTAACGCCACGTTCGGAAATGTACGGATCGTTGACATGTGCGCATACGTAGGTAAAAATACCAAAGAGTCAAGTTTTTTCGTCTATCAATTTTTACGGCATTGGCTGCGGGAAAGCGCAAGCTTGCCGGACAGGCGGCGGTGCTGCATGCTGGCGCGGATGAGCGAGTGGAATTTCATGACGGTAATCATTGTGCTGAGCGTATTTGCGCTATGGAAACTGGAACTTGCCGCCACCTTGCTGAACCTGCGGGCATTCCCAGCCACGGTGCCGGCTGACCTCACCGAATTGATGGACACGGCAAAACTCGATCAGGCACGCGACTACCTGCGCGTCAACGCCCGCTTCGGAATGGTTCAGTCGAGCGCCTCGCTGACTGTGTTGCTGGTGTTTTGGGGGCTGGGCGGGTTCGGTTGGTTGGACGGGTTGGCACGCACATGGGCCGCCTCGGACCTAGTGGCGGGGCTGGTGTTCCTGTCGCTGTTGCTGCTTGGACAAAGCCTCATCGGCCTGCCGTTTGCGGTGTACGACACGTTTGTCATCGAGCAGAGCTTCGGGTTCAATCGCGCCACGCCGCGCACGTTCATCCTCGACCGCCTCAAGGGGTTGCTGCTCGCCGCGTTGCTGGGCCTGCCGCTGCTGGCTGCCGTGTTGTGGATTTTCAGCAACGTCGCCCACGCCTGGCTATGGGCCTGGGCGGTGGTCACGGTTTTTCAACTGGTGCTTACCTATCTGGCACCGTCTTGGATCATGCCGCTATTCAACAAATTCACCCCGATGCCCGAGGGCCAACTCAAACAAGCCATCGAGACCTTGGGCGAACACTGCAGCTTCCCCCTCTCCGGTGTATTCGTCATGGATGGATCAAAGCGCTCGACCAAAGCCAATGCCTTCTTTACCGGCCTAGGCAAACGTAAGAAAATCGCCCTATTCGACACCCTGATCGATAAAAGCAGCCAGGCAGAATTGCTTGGCGTGCTGGCTCACGAGATCGGCCATTTCCGCTGCGGCCACATCCGGCAACGCCTGGCAGTGGGCATCGTGCAAACCGCCGCAATTTTTTTCCTGCTCGGTCTTGCCACCGATCCCCATGGTGCCTTTGCCCGCCTGCTGTTCGACGCTTTTGGTGTTAGGACCATCTCGCCGCACGTCGGCCTGGTGCTCTTCGTCATCTTGTTGGAGCCCGTCAGCAAATTGTTGGGCGTGCTGGCCAACGCCTGGTCGCGCCGCCATGAGTTTGAGGCCGATGCCTACGCTGCCAGGGTCACTGGCAATGGTGCCGCCCTCGGCGAAGCCCTCAAAAAACTTTCCGTTGATCACCTGTCCCACCCGGCCCCGGCAGCATTGCGGGTGTGGCTTGATTACTCGCATCCACCCCTGCTGCAGCGCCTCGCCGCCCTGCGTCACGCCAGCGAGCCGAAGGGCCGCTAAGCCCCGCAAGACAAGACAAGACGAGCATAGCATTCGCCTCACATCTGGAAGTGCGC
>Ga0073936_10004305_pt1 | contig 19804 bp, 12 predicted proteins | sample AliMusrvi5mmetaG_FD_87041 | JGI IMG/M metagenome (GOLD analysis project Ga0073936, IMG submission 87041) | Freshwater lake bacterial and archeal communities from Alinen Mustajarvi, Finland, to study Microbial Dark Matter (Phase II) - Alinen... | ecosystem: Environmental > Aquatic > Freshwater >... | reverse complement strand
TTCGGACCGTCGAGGAATTGCGGACGGCGATCGAAGCGTTTATTGCGGCGTATGGGCCAACGGCCAAGCCGTTTGTCTGGCGCAAGCGCGAAGTCAAAGGTTCGCAACTGCGCAATACTATCTATAACTTTTGCAATTAAGCACTAGTCGCCTACCATGTAGCAGACCACCCATTTTTCTCCCCGCAAATACAAGCGCCCATTGGCCAGACTCGGTTGCTGCAGGTTTTCACCCATATCAACGTCGATTTTGACGCGCCCCAGTTCTTGGTAGCCGGTGGTCGTTGCCTTGACCAGCACCAGGTGTTTATCGGTGACGGCGAAGATGAGACCGTCGGCGACAATCAACTGGCGATCGTACCCCCACTCATTGCCTTCCCGTTTCCAGAAGAGTCGCCCATCGGTCAGGCTTGTCGCTTCAATGATGCCGTGCCCGTATCCACCGGCGAAGCCATAGACGACGTTGTCGAGGATGGCGACCGAGTGGTACATATTGTTCTGGTTGATCGCATCCCGATACAGTTGCCGCATGTAGACTTTCCCTTCCAGAACGTAGAGTTGCAGCACGGCGGAAAAGCCCGATGTCGCTTGCCCGGCTGAGACAAAGACGCGCGTCCCGTAAATGACCGGCGAAGAGATCAAGCCGTTATGTGTATTGGTCGGATAGCTCCAGTAGAATTCACCGGTCTTCGCGTTCACGCAGAACAGGTCACCCGCGCTGTGTTCTCCCGCGCCGTATAACAGCACGGGAATATTGTCGATCTCCGTATAGGTGGGCGAGGCGCCGCTGGCGCTCTCCCCGCGCGAAGGGGGACTCTCCCACACCACTTTGCCGGTGAATTTATTGACCGCCACATACGGGTGTTGCGGGGAGATAGTGCCCAGGTAGAGTAAATCACCAACAACGAGTGGGGTAACTCCTTCCGCACCGGCGTAGGCAGTTGATTCACTCCAGATTTCGGCGCCGTCTGTAACGCGTAAACAGGTGATTGCGGAAAACCCCGCGGTATAGTCACCGCCGGCGACAAAATAAACGCGGTCGCCATCCACTACCGGTGTGGCCGTGGGACCGTTGACAACATGGTGTGATTCACGGGCGACCAACGGGTGCTTCCATAATGTCGCACCGGTGCGCGGATCCAGACAGATCGCCCATTGCTGTTTTGGGGTCTGCGCGGCGGTGAAGGCGCGACCCGCTACCTCCGTGATCCCACTTTTTCCCTCCCCAAGCTCCACCCGCCACAATGCACGCGGACCTGTCGCCGGCCAGGAGCGGCGTAGGTGTGCCGCGTTATACACGGTATTGCCATCAATAGGAAAAAGACGAGGTAGGTCAGTATTCTTCGCCAGCACCGTACGCGTAAGGAGTTGTTTCGGTGCCGGAAGAGGCGCAGTCTTGGCGATTAATTGACTTAACAATGGTGCGATGAAGTTCGTGTCGACGACTACGGGTTGACCGGCTTGCTTGCGGTCGGCCAGCGCCTGCGTGAAAGCCGGCACATCCTCTGCAGTTCCGTTTTTCGCCAGCGCCCGGGCTGCGGTGACCGCGACCGTCGCGTCGGTGGAACGTAAACGCGACAGCAATTCATGTCGGAAGCCGAACTGTTCTTGCTCGACGAGGAGATTGGCCAGCACTTCTTCCTGTAGTGAGGCATCGGATCGGCGGAACGTTGCCTGCACCGCGGCGCGCCGGTTTGCCGTGAGCTGGTCAGTGAACAGAAGCACAGCCAGCGTATTCTCGCGTACCAACGCCGTTTTCACTGCGAGTAAACGTGCCGTGAGCGTGCCAGTGAATTGTAACCCCTGCAAACCGGCCCAATAGACCAGATCAGCCAGTTGTGGACCCGGCAACGTGTCGCGCGCTTTTGTCACTGCTTCAGCCGTCGGGTACGCACTGAAGCGACTGCGCAGCGTACGGGGGAGTGCTGTTTTTTGCACCGGCGGGAGAATGGGGTGGGTGGAGAGCATGCAGTAATTGGCGGGCCAGCGATGTTCCATGCCGTTGCCCATCATGCGATAGAGGTTTTCGTAATTCGCCCATCCTTCGGTTTCCAGCGCTAACGGGTCATTCAGGTTCATCAGGCCAAATTCAATACCGATATAGGGTGGAAGTGTGGTCAGGCCCAGGTCTTTCAGCACCGATGCTCCGTCAAGGCGCACTTCATACGCATATCCACCGTCAATAGGTACGGAACGGTAGTCCAACTTCCAGTTTGTAGTATGCGGCGTGCCGTAGACCGCGGCATCGGCCTGCAGCGACAGCGGCCGCAACCCATATTGTCCCATTTCGCGCGGATTATCCACCGTGCCCGGCGGGTCAAACCAGGTAGGTGTCGCAGCATCGCGCGCCGCACGTCCGAAGTCATAATATAACTCCAGGTAATCCCCGGAGACCCAGTATTTCCCAACCTCCACGTACCGTCGTGGGTCGTGTACGAGGACCAGATAATACAAGTCCGGGCTCCCGGGTTTCATCCCGCAACGCACGGACACCTGTAAATTATCCGGGGTGGGACGATCTGGACGCCCCATAATCGAGAGACGATGGAACCCATCAGCCTCCACCGACGGCGGAATCCCCGCCCACGCCACGAGCGTCCCATCTACCTTTGCACTCACCGGCAGCAAGTAAGTGGGTAACACCGTCGATCGCGCGTTTAATCCTGCCGCCGCAACGGCACACTGCAACACCAATAATAATCCGCAAAGTGTGCGCATGGCATCTCCTTGTGTGGGCAGTATAACATAGAGGCTGTCCCAAAGTCCGGGATGTTTCATCGCGCGCAGATTTTTGGGTCAGGCGCGAAGCGATTTTCGACTGTATCGAGAGGAGACACACGAGAAAATCGCGACAAAGCCTGGCGCAAAAATCTGCCGCGAGGAAATATCCAGGACTTTGGGACAGGCTCTAACATAACAACAAAGACGAGCATTCTTCATACGCAGGTGCTTGTTTCAGGACGAAAAGGTTCCGGTGGATGAGCAGTTCATGAGCGGCGTTCACATTACGTACTGCACTTATCCAGTCCTCAGTCTCGGTCGAAGCCCCACTCGGTATCCGCTGACCATTGCGAACGTCCACACGGAGTGTAGTCGAGGGCGATAATGCCGGCAATACTGCGGTTGGTGGACCAACTGAGCTGTCGACCGGCAGCTTCGGAACTGCCGGCCCATGCCAAAGGGGCGCCGGGAGTAGCGTCGCGGAGGCGGATATTCAGCCGGAGGTGGTCGCCGGGGGCGTGCGGCACGTCGCGGAGTTCTGACCAAGGGAGCGCGGCGCTGAGCACGTATCCGTCAAGCTCGTGGCGCACGGTTACCGTCGCGCCGTTTACCCGGCAATGCTGCGCCATCCAGGTGTAGTCCATGGGCAACGGGTGGGCATAGTAAAAGTCGGGGGTGCGCAGGCGCAATACCTCGGCTCCACCATCGCGGGTGGGGTAGAGCAAGTAGCTGTAGAGCGCCGGGAGATAGGCGCCAAACCGGTACAGGGGATTATCCGGCGCGTATACCTCATATTTCGCCACCTGAGTCGCGCGTGTGACGGGTCCAAGCGTGATCTCCAGCGAATCACCGTCGCGTTCGGGCCAAGGCGCCATTTCGCGGTAGACATAATCGGCAGGTGGATTCTGCATTAGGTGCAGATTCTTTCCGGCAAGGATGCTGGGCAGCCAGCGCGGGGTAGAATCCTTCACACGGGCCAAAAGATACAGGTACGCGTCATCAGAAGCGAAAGCAACTTCTGCGGTGCTCTCTTCGACAGCCTTGGAATATTGCACCCACGGCAGCCAGGGAGAGAGCGACGCCGGAGCTTTCTCCGGATGTGGCAACAGATATACCGGAGTTGCACCGAGTGCCTCCCACGAAGTTTCCCGTGTGGGGTCCGGCGTGCCGTGGACGATGGTGGCCACGGAAATGGACTCATCCAGCGAGGCGTCGCCCTTGCTGGTATGCACCTGCACATGGACGGGGTAACGATTGCTCCCCGTCGGGGACGCACGCAATACGGGGAAGTTGACGGTGAGTTCGCCCGTGGGAGGCAGTGCGAGAGGTTGCGCTGGGCGAGTGAAGATCAGTCCCGGTGCGCTGACCGTCACCATTCCGCTGAGCGGGGTAGGGTGGGCGTTGCGCAGCGTGACTGCCAGGAGCGGTTGATGCGCAAGGCGTGCAGGCAGGTCATGGAGGACAATCTCGACCGGGCGTAGACCAGGATACGTGGCGCGGGAGAGGGCGGCGGAAAAATCCGTGGCCGGACCGCGGTATTCCAGGTAGCGCACCTCAGCATCTACAGGCAACAATAGTGTGTTCCCGCGCCGGCGGAGTGGCAAGGGGTTGCCGTAAAGATCATATGCGCGGCAGCGCTGTCGTGGGTCATTCAGGTGCATCTCGGCGCTGGCGTCGGCGAATTGCCGGCGAAATTGGCCGTCCGGGTGTTGCGCACTGAGCGCAAGGGTGGTCGTAACCGCCGCGATCTGCCGGTCAGCGCTCGTGAAGAGCAGGACGAAAGGAGGGCGTTCCGGATGCATAACGCGAGCAAAGTTGACCCCATCGAGCAGGTGGCGTGTGCCGGCCAGTGTGACGAGTTCCGGTGTGGGATTGCCGGCGTTGTCGACGAGCGTACCACGATGCCAATAACTCAGTACATGCGCACCCAGCGTCAGGTTATACAGAATGCGCCGGACAGTGGGGGCGTCGCCTTGCCAGGACTCCCAGGTTTCCGTTTCCCACACTTCCTTGTGAAATACGCGTGCCATCGCATAAGCGGTAGCGAGGCGTGGCCACTCGTAATGCGTGGAGATGACGTCGAGATCATCCTGCCGTCCCGCGGTCAGGATTTTCCAATCCGTGTCATGGGAGCAGTCGGCGGCAACAATTTTAATCGATGGGTCTACAGCGCCGCGCGCTCGCGCCAGTGCAGCAAGCAGCGCGCGGTAATGCTCCCCACTCGATTTCCAACCGGAAATACCCCCACCTTCCCAGGGTTCATTCCAGAGCGTAATGGCGCGGCTGACTTCGCGATACCGTGCCAGGTAGACCGCCCAGGCGTGCTCCCACGCGGGGAGAAAGTCGCGACCGGGAGCGTCGTCAAGTTTGATGGTGTAGTCTTTATACGGGATATCGGCGAAGGTTCCCTTCGGTTGCGCCCACCCCGGCGCGTGCGACGCCAGGTTCATCACACATAACCCTTCTTGCTTACACGCGGCGAAAAAGGGGTCGAGATGCGACCAGTCAAAGCGACCGGGTTCCGGTTCGAAGTTACTCCAGCCAATCTCCGTGCGCAGCCAATCCACCCCGGCGCGTTTACTGGCATGGAGCTGCCAGATGGGCGTGTCCGGAGCAATACTCGCCAGGAAGAGGCCGTTCGGGTTAAGTCGACCTGTTTCACGATACGGTACCACGGCCACCGCGCCCAGGTATCCCGCCCAGCGCTGCGCACCATCGTCAATCGTCAGTGTTGCACCGTACAAGCCATAGCGGTTCGACGGGAATGGAAAAGCAAGTTCCGCCTCGCCATTGCGCGGGGACACGTGGAGCGTGCGCGTTGTCCGGCGGGTGAAGGGCACGACACGAATATCCGGACTCCAGTCCGAGTTCGGCAGTGCATCCGCCAGACGCAATTGATCAATGGCGAGTTGCGCGGTCAGGGGACGGGCGCCTAGGCCGACCAGTCGCACCGTTCCAACGGCCTGTTCGCCGGGGAATATCACCCGCTGGGCTTCAGGCACAGCGAGGGTGACGGTGAGTTTGGGTAGTGCCGGGTAGAGTATGACCCGACTTACTCGGGCTCCCGGCGGGATGACCAGCGCCAACTCATGCGTCCCGGCAGTGAGCGTGATGGGGAGCAGGAAGCGTAACCGTCGCATCTCGTCGCGCCCGCTGACCACGAAATAGGGCTGGTAACCGGTGCTATCCCCTTGCGGCGCCAGCAGGGGTGTACCATCCAGACTGAAGGTATACGCAATAGTTTCCGCGCCGAGTTGCGCGGGGGTGGTCGCCGCTAACTCAGCGTAGACGGTCACCGCGTGCCCCGTCGCCAGACGCCAGACGACGCGACCGACTCGTGGGGTTGGAAGATCCAGCGTTAACGGCGCATCACCAAGCGGGAGTTGCGCCAGGACGGGGCGCAGGAATATGACGATGAACAGCAAGGCTAGCTGGCGGATCTGCATGGTTGTTCCTCGTGGCGTTGGAGCTTTGTGGGCTATGTAATTGCTGCCAGGGATTGTGCGATCATCGTCTCGATGGCTGCGGAATCAAGGTGTTGACCGATACACACCAGGATGGCGCCGTTACTGGGAGTCGCACCAATAAAAGGAGTAATATCCCAGGCATCGTAGACACGGTGCAGGACCTGCCAGCCTTCATCACAGACGTAGGCGAAGCCTTTAGCGCGTATGACATTTTCCGGCAGTGCTTGGATGAGCGCTTCGAGCGCGGGACGAGTAACGACTGACGGCAATGCGGTGGCGAAGGTGCAGAAAGATGCGGGCAACGCGTGGCTGTGGCTGTGGTGGTCATGCCTGCAGTGTACGTCGTCACACATGTGGTGCATCGGTGCGGTATCGGTCAACAGACCGCGCATGGCGTCGTCGCCGATGTCGCCGTAGCGCGCCCAGTAGCGGGTGGCGTGGGGCGCCAGCCCGGCGGCCAGGGTGTCCACCGACTCCCGACGCTCCGGCACCAGTGTGTCTTCTTTGTTAAGGATCACCACATCCGCGGTGGCGACCTGGGTTTTGGCTAACTCGGTGACTTTCAACATCGCTTCCGCGCGACGGGCATCGAGGAGGCAGACGATGTGCGAGACGGCGATTTGTCGTACCAACGCCGGACTACTCAAGGCGGATAAGACATCCAGTGGGTTGGAGAGCCCGCTGCATTCGATGATGAGCAGATTATAAACGCCACTCTCAATAATGGTGTCGACCGTCTGCCCCAACTGCGCCTGCAGCGTACAGCAAACGCATCCGCCCACCAGTCGCGCCTGCTCAGCGTGAAGATCAGCGAGCAGTTCACCGTCTACATCCGTCGCGCCCACCTCGTTGATAATCAGTGCCGGGCGCTGTCCGGTGTCCGCACACCACGGCAGCAGGTGGCGCAGGAAGGTTGTTTTGCCGCACCCAAGAAAACCGGTCACGATGAGTACTGGGATAGCCATGTATTACTCCTGAAGTTGCGTAAGACGTTTCTTCGCCGACCCGGGCGATGAATCCTCGTGAAGGAATATCGCGTAGTAGATTTCCACAATAGACGAGACAATTGTCTGCGATCTGTCATTCCATCACGGGCTATGACTCTTATCATAGCGGTAATGCGCTTGCGCTGATAATGTAATAACGACGGATTGAATTTTGTAGAATGGAGTAGTCCATAGAGGGGGCAATATGGTGAATTTACATTGTCCGGGACAGGATACACGTTACTGGACGCCGGAGCATATCTATGAGGCGAACTGTTTGCAGTGCGGCAAACCGGTGGAATTCTTCAAAGATGATGTGCGGCGTATTTGTCCGCATTGCGGTGAATATACGCTAAACCCACTGCATGACATGGCGTGCGCTGCGTGGTGCGCGTGCGCGCCGGAGTGCCTGGCATTGCTTGGGAGGGAGAATCCGAACTCCAATGAGCAAAGGCCCGTATCGCCAGTCAAGTAATGATATATCAATTGTTTTAAATTACCGGTATAAGAGATATTTACACCGATGAAACAAATTGATTGGTCAGGAAAAAATACTTGACAAACGTCAGTGAATGCGCTAGAGTTCGAACAGATTTTCTGTAAACGATTCAAGGAGTCCAATGATCAATCAATCGAAGCGTGGGTTCACGCTTATTGAGTTACTGGTAGTCATCGCGATAATTGCGATATTGGCCGCAATCCTTTTTCCGGTGTTCGCCAAGGCCCGTGAAAAGGCACGGCAGACTGCATGTTTGAATAACCAACGTCAGATCACCACGGCAGTGCTGATGTTCGCGCAGGACCACGACGAGTTATTGCCGTCCACAACGTCGGTGTGGGGTGACATCAGTCTGGACAAGGGTGTGCTGGTGTGCCCGACCGCGGGTACAAAAATTAAGAACGCCTACGGGTATAATTACTGGGTGGGCGGCAAGGCTTTAGGCGAAGTCAGTGATCCGGTGTCGACGGTGTTAACCGCGGATGGCACGCAAAATACGCTGATCACAGGAATCGCCGATATTGACCCCCGTCATGCGAATGGCGCCATCATGAGTTATCTTGATGGACATGTGGCGATGGTCAAACAAAGTGATTTTCCGTTATTGGTCATCGCCAATCTGGACATGTTCGCCGGAGCCACGCGCACTCCCGCCGCCCTATCCGGCGCCAATGGGTATTGGACCTCGTCAACGACCCCGGACACCGGAAAAGATTATTCCAACCCCCTTTCGGGGGGCGGGTATAAATGTGGTTTTGCCAGTTACAAGGGGCATTCAGGCGCGTTACTTGCCGGCAATCAGAATAATCAGAGCGGTGGCTGGGGGCATGCCATCGGTAGTTTGGATGCTTGTGCCACCGCGAACACTGTGACGACCGCCGCGGCCACCACGTACTGGATTGTTGAAGGCGATGTCTCGGTCTACAATAATGGTGAATCGCCAACGTTCCTCGTACGTAATGGCGGTGGCGCGATCATCGGCGCCGCGAATTTCTACGGAAATTTTACCGCCAATAGCGACTGGTGTGCCGACGCTAAAGCGATCGCCTTGAATGGTGTGTCGACCGCTAATCCGCTCTTTCTCACAAACGGCATCTCGGACAACCGGGAAGACAAACATAACTCGGCCGATCCCGCCACGATGATTACCAAAGATTATGGAGGGTGGGATTCGCCGTTTACGCATTTTCAGATGTATGGCATCAATGGCAAAGTCTATCTGAAGTACGGGACGGCAAACGCCATTTCGCGCTCCGAGGCGGCCTGGGCGGACCCCAGCATGTTTGAGTTTGGCGCACCGTTACACGACAACTCCTTCAAATATATGTTTATCGACAACCTGAAGTATTCGATTCAGTAAAACGAGAAACAGACTGTTGCCTGCACCGGGGTCGTGTGATTGCACGGCCCCGGTGTTGTTGTGAGACATGGCTGCAACGCACCAAATTACCAACGCGCACGAAATTACCAGGGCATGCGCTGAAAACGCCATGTATTCCGCACCAGATTACCAGAATAATGTACGAATTGTCGGTATTATGGTAACGTATTCCGCGCCCTGTAGGGCGGAAGGCAGGACTATGGCTTTGAAATTGGCGATCTCGGGGAAAGGCGGCGTCGGGAAATCAACGCTGGCCGGCACACTTGCGCGTTTATTCGCGGCGGAAGGTCGTCGCGTGCTGGCAATCGATGCGGACCCCGATGCTAATTTGGCCTCTGCACTGGGTCTACCCGCGGAGTTGCGCGCCGTTGTACATACCATATCGGAAGAACGACAACTCATCGAAGAGCGCACCGGGGCACGGGTGAACGAATTCGGACAGATCTTTTCCCTGAACCCCGATGTCACCGGCATAGCGGAGCACTATGCCACTCGATATGCCGGGGTGGACCTGATCGTGCTGGGCGCGGCGCAGCGCGCGGGTGGCGGGTGCGCGTGTCCGGAGAGCGTCCTGCTGAAATCGCTGGTGCGCGATGTGGTCCTCAAGCGCGATGAAGTGGTGATCCTCGATATGGAAGCGGGCATCGAGCATCTGGGCCGCGGGACGGCGATGGGCGTTGATGTCATGCTGGTGGTCGTAGAACCCGGCCAGCGCAGCGTGGATACCGCCCATCGGGTACGCGAGATGGCCGCGGGTCTCGGCATCAAGCGCTTCGCGCTGGTCATTAACAAATCCACCGACTCCCCCGGGGATCGCGCCTGGGTGGCCAACGAATTTGGCGACGACGCCATTATAGGCGTCATTCCCTTCGACCCGCGCATCAGCACCGCCGACCGCACCGGGCGTGCGCTGGTGGACATCGCGGCTGACGACCTGGTTGCCCTCTATCGTGACATCCAACAGGAATTAGTGCACCGATATGAACAGACGGTTCATCCGTAACGAACGGTGATGCACGCATCACCACCCCGGCTGGTCTGTAATCCGGAATAGAAACGAGGAGCGTCCCATGAGTTTTACGCCTAAATGCCTGGCCACGGCTATCGGCAGCTTGCCCCATGCCAAAGCGGAAGACGCAGTGCGCGTGGTGCTGGAGAACATCCCTGACGCGCCGATCTGGCCGCAACTCCCCGCCAATGGCATGAACGAGCAAATGGAGATTCAATACTCCGAAGGTCTGCCGCGCATCGTCATCGACCGCGAAAAAGAGCGCGTGTATATCGATACGACGGGTGACTCTTCAATGGATTTGGCGACGTTCTATGAGAACTTCCTCATGGAAAATGTCGACTATTTCCAGATTACTCCGGCGTTCTCAAAAGGCATCTATGCCATGGAATCCGCCTTGAAAGCCGCCGGCGGAAGTCGTCCGTTCGTGAAGGTGCAGACAACCGGGCCCATCAGCTTTGGGCTGACCATTGTAGATGAGAATAAGCGCGCCATCTATTACAATCCCGAATTCATCGACGTGGTGGTGAAGGGGTTGACGATGAAATGCCGCTGGCAAATCCAGAAGTTCCGCGGCTTTGCCGACAAGGTGATATGCTTCATCGACGAGCCGATCCTCTCCGCTTTCGGGTCCTCCACTTACGTGAGCGTCCAGCGCGACGACGTGGTGGCCAAGTTGAACGAAGTGGTGGAAGCCGTGCATGCGGAAGGCGCAATCGCCGGCGTGCATTGCTGCGGCAATACCGAGTGGTCGATTCTCATCGATGCCGGCGTTGATCTGGTGAACTTCGATGCCTTCGATTTCGGTGAGTCGATCGCCCTATACCCGCAGGCGGTGAAGGCACATCTGGAAGCCGGTAAAGGGTTGGCATGGGGCGTCGTCCCCACCAATAGCGCGAAGATCAATGCGCAGACCGTAGAAAGCCTGGTGGCGAAATTTGACGCCGGCGTGGATAACCTGGCCAAAGCCGCGGGTCTGGATCGCGACCTAATATTGAATCAGGCGATGATTACCCCCTCCTGCGGCACCGGATCGTTGCCGGTGGCGGACGCCGAGCGGGTCTTCAGCCTGCTGGGTCAGACGAGTAAAGCGCTGCGCGCGCGGATGGGTATCTAGCGGAAATGGCAGTCATCGCGGTAACCGGAAAAGGCGGCGTCGGGAAGACGACAACCTCCTCGCTGATGATCCAATGGCTGGTGTCACAGGGACAAACACCCGTGTTGGCCGTCGATGCCGACTCCAATGCGAATCTCTGCGAGGCGCTGGGGGTCGATTACGCGGCGACGGTTGGCGGCATCCGTGAAGATGCCAAGCAGCAGGCTAAGGAAATGGCCGGCGTTGGAAAGCAGGAGTTCCTGGACCTGCGCGTGCAAGAGGCGCTGGTGGAACAGCACGGCTACGATATGATTGTCATGGGCCGGCCGGAAGGTCCGGGCTGTTACTGTTTTGCCAATAACGTGTTGCGTGATGTCATTCAGAAGATCAGCGGCAATTACCGCCATATCGTCGTGGATAGTGAGGCGGGGTTGGAACACGTTTCCCGCCGAACCCTACTCTCCATCGATTTTCTCTGTATTGTCTCGGACTGCACCGTGCGCGGCGTGCGCACGGCGAAACGCATCGCCGACCTTGCCGCGGAGATGGGAACTCCAGTCCATGCCCGCGGGTTAATCGTGAACCGTGTGCCGGATGGCGTGCTGCCCGAAGGTGTTCGCGCGGCGGTGGCGGAGACGGGCCTGCCTTTGCTGGTTGCCATCCCCGCGGACGCCCAGGTAGCCGCCCTCGATGCCGGAGGCATCGCCGTGGGAGATATCCCCGGCGATGCCCCGGCAAGACTCGCGGTGAACAGCGTGATGGAGCAGATCATTCGTGCATGATCCAAATTGGGTGTGGAAAATCGCGTCACAAGCATCGGGACCCCATACTCAATGTTGCATGTAGCATTTCCAGAGGAGCTCGTATGTCAAACAATGATGAGCACGGCGCCGTGCAGGTCTCACGCGATAATGCGACCAACGAAATGGTTGGACACGCGAACGACCAGGGCATCCCCACGGTGTGGGATCGCTATAAAAGTCAGCAACCGCAGTGTAAATTCGGTACGACCGGCGTGTGCTGTCGTCTCTGCCATATGGGGCCCTGTCGCATTACGCCGAAAGCGAAGTTCGGCATCTGCGGAGCGGATGTCGATACCATTGTCGCGCGCAACCTGTTGCGGGAAATTGCGGCCGGCACGGCCGCGCATTCCGACCATGGGCGCATGCTGGTGAAAACGCTCAAGCTGGTGAGTGAAGGCAAAGGCGGTGCGTATAAAATCACCGATCCGCGTCGGTTGCGCGATGTTGCTCTCTTCTTCGAGATCGATATCGACGGCCGCGACGAATTGGCCATTGCCGGTGATCTGGCGGATTTTTTCATGCAGCAGTTCGCATGGTCCGCGACGCCGAACGTCACCCTGAAGCGCGCGCCCCTCAAACGGCAAAACCTATGGGAAAAGCTGGACATTGCTCCGCACGGCGTTGATTCGGCGGTGGTTGAGGTGATGCACCGCACTCATATGGGCGTGGATCATAATTATCGCCATCTCATTATGGGCGGGCTGAAATGCAGCCTGGCGGACGGCTGGGTTGGCTCCATCATTGCCACGTCGGTATCCGATATCCTTTTCGGTACTCCCAAACCGATCCGCAGCAAGGTAAACCTGGGCGTCATTTCCGATACGAAGGTGAATATCATCGTCCATGGTCATGAACCCACGCTCTCCGAAATGCTCGCCGTAGCCTCAATTGACGACGAACTCCTGGCCTATGCGCGGGAGAAGGGAGCCGCCGGCATCAATATCGCCGGTATTTGCTGTACGGCGAACGAAGTGCTCATGCGCCATGGGTTGCCCATCGCCGGCAACTTCCTGCAACAGGAATTGGCTATCCTCACCGGCGCCGTGGAGATGATGATTGTCGACGTGCAGTGTGTGATGCCGTCGCTGGCGGAAGTCGTCAAATGCTTCCACACCCGTTTAGTGAGCACCTCGGAAATCGCGCAAACCTTTGACGCCGAGCAGATTACCTTTGAAGTACAGCATGGGCTCGAGCATGCGAAACGACTCATTCGTGATGCCATCGACAACTTCGCCAAACGCGATGCCGCACGCGTGCGCATTCCGAAAGAGTCGATGGAGCTGGTCGCCGGGTTCTCCAACGAGACAATCTTCCACATGCTCGGGGGGCGCTTCCGCAGCACCTTCCGCCCACTCAACGATGCCATCATTGATGGTCGCATCCGCGGCGTGGTGGGCATCGTAGGGTGCAATAACCCGAAGGTGACTACGGATGAGGCGCACGTGAAGCTGGCCACCGAACTGATTAAGAACAACGTGCTGGTGCTGCAAACCGGTTGCGCGGCGATTGCCTGCGCGAAGGCCGGCTTGCTGGTGCCGGAGGCGGCGCTGGCGCGGGCCGGGGACAGTCTGCGAGAAGTATGCGAAGCGGTGGGCATCCCGCCGGTGTTGCACATGGGGTCCTGCGTGGACAATAGCCGCATTCTGCTGGCGGCGACCAATGTGCTGCTGGAAGGTGGACTGGGCGAAGATCTCTCCGATCTGCCGGTGGCGGGCGCCGCGCCGGAATGGATGAGCGAAAAAGCAGTGGCCATCGGTCATTACTTCGTCGCCAGCGGTTTATATGTGGTACTCGGTCATCCGCTCTATGTGGAAGGCAGCGAGAACGTCAACCGTCTGCTCACGGAGGAGATGGAGCAAATTACCGGCGGCAAGTTCGAATGGGAGCCGGATCCGGTCGTCGCCGCTGCGAAGATTCTGGCGCATATTGAAAAGAAGCGTGATGCCCTGGGCATCAACCAGAAGAAGGAACGCAAGCTGTATGACATGAAAGAACGACGGGAACTCGCAATCGAAGCGTGAGTGTGCTATGTAGTAGTGTTGCGGCTTTCGCGGTCAGATCAGCGGTTGATCTTCATTTATATGGTCTATCCGACCATGCGAGGATGTTGTTATGAGTAAACTTATCGCCTCGTCAGCTATTAGAGGCGCCCATAAGATTGTTAATGATGCCGAGGCCAAGGTGCGCCAGGCGATCGCGGAGAAAGGCGCCGATTTTCCGGTAGCATTCCCCGATACTACCTATTCATTACCGGTCATCTATTCGCTGCTCGGACTGCGCGTGGATAAGCTGTCGGATATGGAAGCAGTGCTGCGGGAATGCCGTTCACTGCTGCCGCCTATCCCGTCGCAGGATGTCTGGCTCCCCTACCTGGGTGGTACGCTGGATGCGGGCATGGCCACGTTGTTTGCCTTCGAACTCATCGAGGCCTGTAAATATCTCATCGGCCCCAACCCGGTGAACGGCATCTGGCTCGGAGCTGCCAGCGACGTGATCATCCGCGAACGCGGCATCGAGTTCGTCGACGGTTCCGCCCCCGGCTTTGCCGCGGTGGTCGGCGCAGCGCCGGATAAAGAAACCGCGGTGAAAATCGCCCGCGAACTACAGGAGAAAAACCTGTATATCTTCATCGCCGGCAACACCAATGGCGTCTCCTTTGCCGAACAATTGGAAGAAGCCGGTGTGCAGTTGGGATGGGATACGCGCCTTGTGCCGTTCGGCAAGGATATCTCCTCCGCCATTTTCGCGCTGGGCTTTGCTAACCGCGCGGCACTCTCGTTCGGTGGTGTGAAACCGGGCGATTACGAGCGCAATCTGAAGTACAATAAAAACCGCATCTTCGCCTTCGTGATGGCGTTGGGCGAAGTGGATGAAGAAAAATACGCCGCGGCTGCCGGGGCAATTTCATATGGCTTTCCGACGATCGCCGACACTGATATTCCTCAGATTTTGCCCACCGGTATCTGCACCTACGAACATGTGGTGTCTAATGTGCCGGTCGAACGCATCGTGGAAAAATGCCTGGAAGTACGCGGGTGTAAAATCAAAATCACCAAAGTACCCATCCCGGTATCCTACGGCGCGGCGTTCGAAGGTGAGCGCATCCGTAAGGAACAGATGTATGTGGAGTTCGGCGGCAATAAAACCCCGGGCTTCGAATACGCCACCACTCGCGATATCACCGAGATTGAGGACGGGAAAATCACCGTCATTGGTCCGGAAATCGACGACGTGGAAGCCGGTGCGGCACTGCCTTTGTCCATCTGGGTTGAAGTTGCCGGGCGTAAGATGCAGTCGGATTTCGAACCGATTCTTGAGCGCCAGTTTCATCACCTGATTAATGGCGGTGAAGGGGTCTGGCACATGGGGCAGCGCGACATCATCTGGGTGCGCATCAGCAAGGCGGCCCAGGAGAAGGGTTTCAAAATCAAGCACATTGGTGAAATCCTTCATGCTCGTTTGCTCAATGATTACCCGGCGATCGTCGACAAAGTGCAGGTGACGCTGATCACCGACCGCGATGAAGTGGAAAAACGCTTGAGCGAAGCCCGGCGTGTGTATCGCGAACGCAACCTGCGCCTGGAATCGTTGACCGATGATAGCGTAGACACGTTCTACTCCTGCCTGCTGTGCCAGAGCTTCGCCCCTAACCATGTGTGTGTGATCACCCCGGAACGCCTGGGGTTGTGCGGCGCCTACAACTGGTTGGACGGCAAAGCCGCCTTTGAAATTGACCCCACCGGTCCCAACCAGCCGTTGACCAAGGGGGAATGCCTCGACCCGGTACGCGGACAGTGGGTCAATATCAACGACTACGTGTATGCCAATTCCAAGCAATCCATCGAAAAATTCAACGCATATTCGATGCTCGAGTTCCCCATGACCAGTTGCGGGTGTTTCGAAGCGATCGTGGCGTTGTTGCCGGAATGTAACGGCGTAGCAATTGTGAACCGCGAATTCCCCGGCGACACGCCCATGGGGATGAAGTTCTCCACGCTGGCGGGGGTGACCGGTGGTGGGCAGCAGACGCCGGGGTTCATCGGCGTGGGCAAGGCCTATATTTCCAGCCGGAAATTCATTTACGCGGAAGGCGGCCATCGCCGCATCGTCTGGATGCCCAAAGAATTGAAGCAGACCCTGCGTGAAGATCTTGAACTCATTGGCCAGCGTCTGGGTATTGAAAATTACATTGACACCATTGCTGATGAGACGGTGGGCACCGACACCGTCGCCATCCGCGCCTATATGGAAAAGATGAACCATCCGGCGCTGGAGATGTGGGATATCACGCAACCCTCGCCGGAAGCCGCGGCCGTCGATGCCGAACGGGGAGCGCAACCTGCTGTTGCCGCGGCGCCGGCGTCGGTTACCGCTGCAACTCCAGCCGCACCACCAGCCCCGCTTCTTGTCGAAAAGCCGGCAAGCGTGTCCGCAGCACCGACGCCAGCTCCGCAACCGGCCACGCTACCGGCCGCTCCCGTGGCGGCGAAGGCGCCGGCATTGCCGGGTCAGGGAAGCGATGGGCTGACGTATATCACCGCGGTGTTGGACCAGGTGCGCGCTGCCGGCCTCCCACCCGTGCCGGCACAGGCCACACCGGCAGAACAAATGGCCGCCTTACAGATGTCGACGGCGCTGAGCCTGCTGACCGCCGGCGCCAATATGCTGCTCATGTACAGCGGTGCGTTAGGCGCATTACCGGCAGCAGCTCCCGTGGTCCCGGCGACGCCCCTCGCCACACTCCCATCGGCGCTACCTCAGGAAACTGCACTTCCCGTTACTCCCGCGGCGCCGGCGCCACTCGCCAAACCTGCACGCGTGAAAGAAGTCGCTTCCGCGACAATTACACTGCCGACCGCCTTTACAGTGCCCGGCGAGGCATATAATCTTGCGGTGCGTGAAGTGACGCTGGGCGGCAGCGGCACGCGCACGTCGGCGCTCGTCCTGGGCGGCGCCCAGGTGCTGCCGTTCCGCCTCTATGAGGGCAATACCGGGCGTACACCGGCTATTGCCATGGAAGTCTTCGATAAAGTGCCGCGCAATTACCCGAATTCGCTCCGCGCCAGCTATGGCGATCTGCTCAATGACCCGCCGAAAATGGCGAAATATTGCGTCGAAGAGTTGGGGGCCGCGGCGATCAGCATCCGTCTGGAAGGCACACACCCGGACAACGGCGACGCTTCTCCGGAGGAAGCCGCCAACCTGGTGCAGGAGGTGTTGAAGGCCGTCGGCGTGCCGATCATTATCACCGGTCCGGCGCATTATGAGAAAAACAATACGGTGCAGAAACACCTTGCCAGCACCTTCGCCGGCGAGAATCTGCTGCTGAACTGGGCGGAGACGGACAACCACAAAACGCTGGCCGCGGCCGCCATGGGTTACGGGCATTGCCTGATCGCGCAGACGCCCATCGACGTGAATATGGCCAAGCAACTCAATATCCTGCTGACGAACATGGGACTGTCGGCGGAAAAGATCATCATCGACCCGATGACCGGCGCATTGGGGTATGGCCTGGAATACACCTATTCGGTGATGGAACGCATCCGCACCGGCGCCCTCAGCGGCGATCAGATGCTGGCGATGCCCATGGTCTGCACCACCGGGTACGAGGTAGCCAAAACCAAGGAAAGCAAAGCCAGCGAGAAGGACTTCCCGCTGTGGGGGGCAGAGAGCGACCGCGGCGCGCTGCTGGAAATCGCCACCGCCATGAGTTTGCTCAACGCCGGCGCCGACCTGCTCATCATGTACCAGCCCACCGCCGCCGTGACCGTAAAACGGAAGATCGCGGAAATGGCGACGCGGTAGTGAGAGTCTGTCCCAAAGTCCGCGATGAAACATCCCGGACTTTGGGACAGGCTCAATATAAGTCAATGCCCGAAAGGCAGATATGCGATCACCCGGGGTGATCCCCGGGGTACCGCCGACTTTTGAAATAGTCGGCACTCCCGATGGAGGAGATCATGGCGTTAACCGGTTTAGATATTTTCAAACTCTTGCCGAAGACCAATTGCGGCGAGTGCGGCGTGCCCACCTGCATGGCCTTCGCCATGAAGTTGGCGGCGAAAAATGCCGAGTTGTCATCCTGCCCGTACGCCTCAGAAGAGGCAATGACGAAGATAGGCGCGGCAAGCAAACCACCGATCCGATTGGTGAAAATCGGTCCGGTAGAGCACGAGGTGCAGGTCGGCAACGAGACGGTGATCTTCCGTCACGAAAAGACTTTTGTGCATCAAACGGCGATTGCGATAGCCGTGTCGGATATTGACCCGCCGGTACAGTTGGCGCATGTCGCCGCGCCGGTGCGCGAATATTGCCTGGAGCGTGTGGGCGAGCAGTTGAAGATCGACCTGGTGCTGGTCGAAAATACCACCGGAGAAGTCGCACCGTTTGTCGCCGCGGTACGCGAGGTGGCGGCTTCGTCCGGACGTGGGCTGATCCTGTCCAGCAGCTATCCGGAGGTGATCGAAGCCGCCTTACAGGAGTTGGCCGGGCAGCGACCGCTCATCCATGCCGCCACGCCGGAGAACGCCGAGGCGATGGCCGCGCTGGCGCTGAAATACGGGGCGCCATTAGCCGCCCGTGCTGACTCATTGGATGAACTGGCCGCGTTGACAATCAAGCTGGCTGGCTTGGGCGTGCAGGATCTGGTGCTTGATTTGCCGGCGGACAACCCGGCGGCGACGCTGCAATACAACACCATCATGCGCAAAGCGGCATTGAAAGGTCCATATGCGCCGATGGGCTATCCGGTGCTGAATTGTGTGACCCATCGTGAGTTGCCCGATGTGGTGGCCGATGCGGCGTCGTTGATCTGCAAATATGCCTCCATCCTGGTGCTCGATACCGTGGCGTACCAGGCCTTGCTGCCGGTCATGATGCTCCGCCAGAATATCTTTACCGACCCGCAGAAACCGATTCAGGTTGAACCAAAAGTGTATCCGATCGGTGAGCCGGACGAGAATTCGCCGGTACTGGTGACCACGAACTTCTCCTTGACCTATTTTATTGTCTCCGGTGAGATCGAAAATTCCGGTGTGTCCGCGCACCTGGTGATCGTCGAATGTGAAGGCATGAGCGTGCTGACCGGCTGGGCGGCGGGAAAATTTACCGGCGAAAAGATTGCGGCCTTCATCAAGCAATGCGGGTTGGAGCAGCAGGTGAAAACACGCCGGCTGATCATTCCCGGCTACGTGGCGCAGATCAGCGGCGAACTGGAAGAAAACTTGCCAGGCTGGACTATCGTCGTTGGCCCGCAGGAAGCCTCCGACCTGGCGCCGTTTTTGAAGCTGCAAGCAGCGGCGGTCTAGCTGGTTACACCTGTCTCCGTATTCCGAACTGAAATATCACTATGCCCAACGTCACCTTCTTACCGGAGAATATTACCGTTGACGTGCCTTCCGGCACGCTGATTCATGAGGCGGCCATCCGTGCCGGCATCGAAGATTTGCATCTGCCGTGTGGCGCAAAAGGCACCTGTGGGCAATGTCTGGTGGAGATCGTCAGCGGGCAAGTCGACGCCATGGCCAAGTCGCGACTCGGGGAGGCACTGGCGGGTAAAGGCCTGGTGATGGCCTGCCAGACCCGGGTACGGGAAGACCTGGTGGTGCGGATGAAGGAGACCCATGACGCGGCGATGCGCGTGGTGGGCGACAGCCATTTCCTCGTCAGCCAGGAATTCTTACCGGATAAAGATCATCTCTCACCCCTCTACCGCACCGAGACCTACACCATCCCACCCGCGACGATTGAGCAGCATTCTAGCGATTGGCAGCGTTTAGACTAAACGACGCCAATGGCTGTAATGCGCTTCACTCGTCTCCGGTGGGATGGTGTGCGTGTC
>Ga0073936_10004303_pt1 | contig 19828 bp, 15 predicted proteins | sample AliMusrvi5mmetaG_FD_87041 | JGI IMG/M metagenome (GOLD analysis project Ga0073936, IMG submission 87041) | Freshwater lake bacterial and archeal communities from Alinen Mustajarvi, Finland, to study Microbial Dark Matter (Phase II) - Alinen... | ecosystem: Environmental > Aquatic > Freshwater >... | reverse complement strand
GTGCTGGACGACGATGTGCTGATCGCGCTGGCCTGCCGTGCGCCCGCGAACCGGAACGAGCTGGGTTCCATTGCGGACTGGCCGGAACGCCTGCCGGCGGACGTGGCGGACGCGGTCCTGGCCGCGGTGGCGTGCGGCGCCGGCCTGCCGGCGGAGGCATGTCCGGCGCCGGCCGAACGGATGGGGCCGTCGGCGGGACGCGCCTTGCGGGCGGGAACCGAGCGCCTGCTCGAACAGGTGCGGCGCGCCTGTGCGGAGTTCCGGATCGATCCGGCGCTGGTCGCTTCGCGCGCCGACATCGAAAGCTGTGTGCAACGGGAGGCGCAGAGCGCCACGCCCGATCACCCGTTAGCCCGCGGCTGGCGGCGGGAATTGCTCGCGGCAGTCAAAATTCAGTAGTGCATGCCAAGGCGTTATGCGACCACGCAGTTCACGAAACAATGGTTCCAAACTGGAACCGGCGATGCCGCAGACTTCCGGGTGACCGTGCAGTTCACAGGCGACCAATCAGCGGCAAGACAAGCAGATTGACCCGTCTACCATGATTCGATACCCTCTTATCCAGACAAAGGGAATGATGCCATGCCAGCGGTGATGAAAAAGGAAGAAGCGCATAAACTGGTGGACCGCCTGCCGGATCGGGCGACTTGGGAAGACCTCATGCACGAGATCTACGTACATGAAGTCATTGACCGTGGCCTTGCCGACAGCCGTGCGGGGCGTACAACGGATGTGCGGGAAGTCCGGGCGAAATACGCTCTGCCGGAATGAACGTTCACTGGACAGAAACTGCGCAGGACCACCTCGACGCAATCTATGCGTTCATTGGACGGAACTCGGCGGAGTACGCCTTGCGCATGGTTGACCGCCTGACCCGCCGGTCGCAGCAAATTGCCGATGCCCCACTTTCTGGCCGTCGCATGCCAGAATATAATCTGGACCAGATTCGAGAGTTGATCGAGGGCCCGTACCGCATCATCTATCACATCAAGGCTGGCCAGATCGATGTCATTGCGGTGATTCATGGAGCCCGAAACATTTCGCGCGCTGGCGAATAAACCTGAAAAGGTAAGTAGGCTGAAGGCTGAAGACTGTTAGGTTTGGCAGCCAATGAGTTGCGAGCTTTATCCGCGCAATTGCCTATCGTTGTGTGCTCCGGTAGTATGGCAGTCATGCAATGCAGAACCGCATGGAGGCGCGCGGCACGAGCGGCCAGTGGCTTGCCTCGGTCGGTCGTGGTCGCCAGCGTCGTCGCGCTTGTTGCTGCGGCGCTGCTGCCGCTGGTCGCGGCGGCGGCCCCGCTGGTTTGCGATCGGCCGGATTTCCAGTTCGGCGTCGTGGAGGCGACGACGGGAATCGTGTCGCACGTCTTCGAGCTGCGCAACGAAGGACGCCAGCCGTTGGCGCTCGACGAAGTCGCCTCGCCCTGCGGCTGCGTCGCCATCCGTCTCCAGACCAACCTGCTGGCTGGCGGCGAAAGCACGCGCCTGCCGGTGACGCTCGACCTGCGCCGGCGCAACGGCGCGCAGCGGCTGGCGGCGCATGTCTGCTATCACACGCGCGGACTGGATGACACCACCATTCTTCCGCTGACGTTCCACGGCACAGTCATCGGGACCAACGCGGCCGCTGTCGCAACCGGCAACCTTGTCGGGAATTTCGCACAACCCACCGATTCAACCAACGCCGGCGCACGCCGGGTGGTCGTGGAAGTGTTTGGCGAGGCGGGGTGCGAAGCGTGCGCCACGGTTCACCAGGAGGTGCTGCCGGCCGTGAAACAGCGATTCGGCGACCGCATTGCGGTCGTCGACCGCGATGTCTACGAGACCACCAATTTCGTCGTGCTGGCGACTTACCAGGAACGTCTGGGCGTGGCGATGGGCAGGCGCAACGATCCGGTCTCGGTTGTGGTGGACGGCTGCCGCTATCTGGGCGGCGTGGCGGAGATTCGACGCGAACTGCCGAAGGTGCTGCAAGAACGGCTGGCAGCGGGGGAAGCAAAAGTTCTGGCGGCAGGCGACCACGAGGCGGTGCCGGCCCGTTTCGCGCGGTTCACGCTGCCGCTGGTCCTGGCGGCCGGGTTTCTGGACGGCATCAATCACTGCGCGATCACGACGGTCATTTTTCTCGTGAGCCTGCTGTCGGTTTCCAAGGTGCGGGGCGGCGCGTATCTCCGGCTCGGCATCGCGTTCTGCCTGGCCTCGTTCGTGACATATTTTCTGGTCGGGCTGGGGTTGCTGGAAGGGATGCACCGGCTGGCCGGGTTCCGGCTGCTGCGGCTGGTCCTGAATGCGGTGGTGGCAGGCGCGGCGCTGATCTTCGCATGGCTTTCGTTTCGGGACGCGTGGCGCTACCGGCGCAGCGGCAATGCGCACGACGTCACGCTGCAACTGCCGCTGGCGGTCAAGAAGGCGATCCATGCGGCGATGCGGCGCGGGATCGGCGGCGGCAGCCTGGTGGTCGGCGGGCTGGCGGCAGGCGTGGCGGTGACGCTGCTGGAGGGGATCTGCACGGGGCAGGTGTATGTGCCGACGCTGGCCATGATTGCACGGACGCAGGAACACAGCGGCCGGGCGCTGCGCTACCTGCTGGCGTACAACGTGGCTTCGGACGTTCCCCAGGTCGCGGTGCTGATACTCGGATACATCGGCATTCGGACCGATGCGCTGCTGACGTTCAGCCGGCGGAACGTGCTGACGAGCAAGATCCTGGCGGGATGCTTCTTTGTGGCGCTGGCGGCACTGATGCTGGCGGCGTAACGAGCGCGCGGCTTGCATTTTGCGGCGGCGCATCGCGATGCTTTTCGAGCGATCTTGCTTCGATGGCGAAAGGTTGCAAACGATGATTCTGCATCGAGTTGCCAAGGAAACAATAACCCCCGTCGGTCTGAACCACGGCGACACGCTGCGCTTCACGCTGTCCTCCGGCCGGGTTTGGGAAATGACGTTGCTCGCCACGTCGGCCAGTGTGTCTGCGCATGGTTTGTCGGCCGAAGACGATCCCAAGCACGCCCGTGGAACGATATCCGCCTACGCTTTCGAAGCCATTGTCCAGGTCAACGGGAGCGAACGCCGCTTGCACCGTGAAGTAGGTACGCAGGCGAGTTTTTATGCGCCGTGGGAACTGGATGGTGTCCGCGTCTGGTTCGATGCCGCTTCCTGCGCGTTCACGTCCGACGGCGGTTTTATGGAAGAAAAGGATTGGGGCGTCGGGCTGATCTGCATGCCGGCGCAGAAGGCCCGCTTCGCCGTGCAGGAAGCGTCGCGTTCCGTATGCCCCGAGCCGTTGCACGCATGGTATCCCAACGCGACCGGGCGCCTTGACATCCATGAATGTTACTGCGGTGATGACTGCTGGATGGGACCGTACAATGGCGGTGCGGCGCATTGCGGGCTGGACATCAATATGCCTGCAGGAACGGTGCTTTCCGCGCCGATCTCGTTTGACGAGCACTATTTGTTCCACACCACGGCTGCGGGATTCGGAAACAACCGCTGGCGTGGCATCCGGCATTGGCCCGACGGCTCGCGGTGGGAATTGCAGGCGCATCATCTGATCGCCATGCTGGCGCCGGAACGGACGCCGCTGGCGCGCGGCACAGCCTATGCCACAACAGCGGGAACGGCTGTGGGTTGGCATGAACACACACATTTTCTCTTTCGTGTGATCGAGCAGGGCGGGGAGTATCTTCTGGACCCGTGGATCCTGTTCGGGGAGATGGCAGCCCGTTGAAAAAGCCATGCAAACCCGGCGGCGACGTCGCGTCGCCCTCCACAACAGGCGATTTTTAATACAACGGGAGCGCGAGCCTCCGTGCGAGCCGTTTATCCACGGACTGGTACGTAAAAACGGAAAGTACAGGTCAGAACCCGCTCGCCATTGTCCCTTGCTGTCGGTACTCCATGGCGCTCATGCCTGTGTGCTTGCGGAAGGCCACCGAGAAGACCGCGTAGTTGGCATAGCCCGATAGCGCGGCCACTTTTGTGACCGGCGTCTCGGTCTCCTGCAGCAACTGTTGCGCCTGCTCCATGTGCGCCAGTACGATCTCGTCGTGCAGGCTATGGCCAAGATGTTTCTGAAACCGCCAGTCGAGCATGCGGCGCGACAGCGTGGTATGCTCCAGCAGTTCCTTGACCACGATCGGTTGGTGCGCCCGTTCGCGAATCAACCGGCGCAGGGAGGCAACTTCCGGGTCCCGCATGCTCCGCACATCGCTCGACTGACGCGGGATGATGCCCACGGGCGGAATCAGCAGCGGGGCTTTCGGCGCTTTCGCCCCGTGCATCAGCCGGTCCAGGAGCCGCAAGGCTTCGTAGCCCTGCCGCGGACGATTCAGGTTGATTGCCGTCACGGGCGGGTTCATGTTCCGGGCGAGATCGGCGATTTCGTTTCCGCCCACCACGGCTACCTCCTCCGGCACGCGCAACCCGCGTTCCGCGCAGGCCCACACCAGACGCACTGCCAACTCCATTTGAACGGCATGCACGCCGACAGGCTTGGGGAGTCCGGTCACCCAGTCGCACAGTTCGTCGTCCGAAACCGGAGTGCCCGGCAGGGTTTGGGCGGAAAGCTCGATGCGGTGGCAGGTGCGTCCCGCCTGGCGCAGCCGGTCGCGAAATCCCCGCCAGCGAAGGGTGACGTAGTAGTCCCGGTTGGACGCCGCCGCAAAGGCGTAGTGTTCGAGACCCTGCGACAACAGATGTTCCGCCACCATCCGGCCAATGCGTTCCTGGTCGGGCATGACTGTCGGATACGTGGGCGCCCGGAGGTCGTTGACGCTGACCAGCGGCACATCCGCCTCCAGGCGCAAATCGCACCGCTGCCAGCAGGCATGCGCCAGCACGCCGTCCAGATGGAAACGCGCGACCAGCCGCTGGACCAGGCGCACGGTCGTGACGCTGTCAGGGGCCGCCATGCAGAAGTGGAACCGCAACTGCGGGTGCGTGAGCAGATACTGGCGCACGCCGTTGAGCACCCCCCCCCAGTTAGCCTCCACCGTCAGCACGATCAACACCTTTTTGGGATTCGCCATAGCCATCTCCTCCGCCATTGTAAAAAACCTAACACCAAACGTAAAAAGTATACAATACTCAGCGTACAGCGGAAAGACTATGCTAACGGGCATGTGAGTTGTTTATTCTGCTTTTTGATCGACAACACGGTAGGAGCGATCCTGACGAATCCGCGGCCGCATGGCGCACCTTTCTACGGCCTGTAAATATCGATACTTTTGGGGACGGACCGTTCGCAACGGGGATGAATGGAAGGTTAAGGAGGAGAAAGCGCATGAAACGCATATCAATGACCGTGGCGGCAGCAGTGATGTTGGCGACGGGGCTGGTTTCGGCGGGTCAGTACGACGCCTATGGCTATAAGGCGGCAATCACGTTCTCGGGCTACAACAAGTCGGAGACGCTGACCAACTTCCCGGCGCTGGTCGTGCTGTCGAACAACTGTTTCTCCGGCTTTGCCTACAGCCAGCTACAATCCGGCTCGAACGATCTGGCGTTCACGGCGGATGCCGTGGGCACGATGAACCTCAACTATGAGATCGACACGTGGAACACCAACGGCGCGTCGTATGTCTGGGTGCAGGTACCGGCGCTGGCCAGCAGCACGACGATCACGGCCTGGTGGAGCGCCACTGGCGTGACTGCGCAGGCCTGCACGACCAACGGAGCGACGTGGACGAACGGTTATGTTGGCGTCTGGCATCTGAACTCGACGGCCGATTCGAGCGCGAACATCAACAACGGCGCGAATGTCAACGCGACGGCGACAACCGCGGGTTACATCGCCGGGGGCTATAACTTTAACGGCTCCAGCGCCTACATTCAGTTGCCGCTTTCCTCCAGTCTGGCTCTCACCGGCTCGGCGATCACCATCGAAGCATGGATCAGACAGACGGGAAACAGTACGGGAACTGCCAACGGCATCGTTGGGCGTGGAAACGCCCTTTCGGACAACACCTACGACTTCGGTTTCGAAATCCGCAACGACAATAAGGATGTCCGCTGGTTCACTCGCAGGCTCACGACCACGGATCTTACCTCGCCAAACGCGATTCCGGCAAATGTCTGGGTCTACATGACGGCCACATACGATGGCGCGACCAAAAACATCCTGGCGAACGGACTCCCGAATGGCAGCACGAGCGCGACGGGTACGCTGGGAACCTCACCCGACGCCATGCGCATTGGGTACAGTTCGATTACGAGCGATGGCAACAACTATTTCAATGGACAGTTGGATGAGGTGCGGCTTTCGAAGGTCAGCCGCTCCGCCAATTGGGTTTGGGCGTGCTACCTGAACATGGCTTCGAACCGAGTGTTCAACACCTACGGCGCGGCGGGACAGGTGAATGCCTCTCAGCCGCAGATCACCGACGGTGTCTCGCAGAACGTGTTGAACACGTCCGCGGACGTGGTGGGGACATTGGTCGCGAACGGCTCGGAGGCGGCCACGGTCCATCTGTACTGGTCCACGACGGACGGCACGACCAACGCCTCGCTCTGGACAACCGGCGGCGGCAGTGTCAGCAACCTCGGCGCCTCCTTTGCGGATGGCGCGACGTTCACCAACACGTTGACGGGGCTTGCGTCGAACACGATCTACTACTGGAACTACAGTGCGAGCAATTCGTCCGGCACAGTTTGGGGCGGCCCGGCGGCGGGTTTGTCATCGCTTTCGTTCAAGACCATGGGGCCGCCGGGGGTGAACAACGACGGCGGAGCGGGTAGCATCGGCCCCTATTCCGCCACCTTGCGCGGAACGCTGACCAACGGCGTCAGCGCGTCCGCAACCGTCTACTGCGGAACGGACCCCAACAACTGGACGTACACGAACGCGCTGGGAACGATCACGGAAGCCCAGGGCGTTTTCTCGGCGAACCAGACCGGGCTGGCGCGAAACAGCGCGTATTACTACTCCGTCTTGGTGTCGAATCAATACGGGACGGCCCAATCGCCGGCGACCAACTTCACGACCCTGCCGTATGTCTGGATCACCGCCAACACGACCTGTTTCGAGAATCAGACCAACCAATGGGCCGGCGCTCCGGTGGTTGTGGACGGCGCAGGCGTGGTGCTGACGCTGAGCAATTCCGCCACCTACGGCACCCTGCCGGTCTATGCGTTCGGCAACCTGATCGTGACCAACGGCGCATCAGTGGTCTGCCTGTCGCAGGGAAGCATGTCGCCCTACACGATCACCAACCGTGGCGTGGCGATCCAGTCCGCGGGTGACGTAATCGTTGCTGGCGGGAGCAGCATTAACGCGGATGGCACGGGGTTCCCGGCGGGGGCCGGTCCCGGCGGTTCGTCCCCTTACGGCCTTGCGTATTGCAGCGGTACGTATGGCGGTCGCTGCCCGACCAACCCTGCGGCGACGTACGGATCCGCGACGAATCCGGTCTGCCTCGGCAGTGGCGGTCAGGGCGCCAACGGCGGGGGTGCGGTCAAACTGATTGTGACCGGCAATCTGATCGTCAATGGCCGCTTGAGCGCCAATGGGCTCGATAACGGCTACGGCGGTGGCGCGGGTGGCAGCATCTGGATGACCGGCGGTTGCACCTTGGGCGGGACGGGGGAGGGTCAGGTTTCGGGTGGGAATACGGGGGGCTATCTACAGTACGCGAGTGGCGGCGGCGGCGGGCGGTTGTCGATCGACGACACGGTGACCGATCACTTCCATGGCAACATCCGGGGCGCAAACGGGAACCAGATCAATTGCTATGGCGGCGCGGGTTCGGTTTATTTTGGCGCGCTGGCCAGGCAGGATTTCATTGTCTTTTCCAACCAGACCATTGTCATTGGCAATGACATCGCGAACGTGTTCGGCAACCTGACAGTGTATGGCACGCTGGTTCCGGCGGGAAGCTACGCCGGGCAGGGTTCGGGCGTCGTCATCCGGGCCACCAGCGTCACGATTGCCGCGAGCGGCAGCATCAATGCGGATTCCTGGGGCCTTTATCCTGGTCCGGCATGGCTTTCGGGGGCCGGTGGCACGCATGCGGGCTTGGGGGAAAGCAGCAACGCAAACGTCTCCTGCAGCAACACAATCTACGGTTCGGCAACGGCCCCGACCAGCATGGGCAGCGGTGGCGGTGGCAACTACGGCGCCGTGGGCGGCGGCGCGTTCGAACTGATCGTTTCGGGGAATCTCAACGTGTTGGGGAGCATCAGCGCGAATGGACCGCAGGGCGGCTATACGGGGGGCGCTGGCGGCGGGATTTGGATCGATGCCGGAACGTTGTCAGGCAACGGCAGCATCCGTGCCAATGGCGCGGCGTCAAATCAGGGGACATACCGCGGCGGCGGTGGGCGGATTGCCGTCTACTACCATAGCGCGAGCACATTCACCGGCCTGCCGGCGCCGGGACTCTACACCAACCTGGAAACCATCAGTTCCACGGTGACCGTCAAGGGCGGCTACAACATCGGCGCCAACGGTCCGGAGGATGGCTCCCTCTACATCGTGCATGTCGTGCCGCAGGGGACAATGGTTTTGTTCCGGTAGCAACAAAGAAACGGGCGCACACCGCCAATTCCCATCGCGCCACGGGGTGGCGCTCCCACAGACATACCAAGCCAAGCAATTGTGAGATACGCCAATAAAATTTGTGGGAGCGCCACCCCGTGGCGCGATGGGAATTATTCTCAACGAAGAGTATAGAACTTTTCACCCGCAGCGCAGGTTGCGTGGGTCGCCGCCCCTACGTAACTAATGCCTTTCGCGCTACTGGACACGCTGCCTTGCGCGGTCCATAATAAGTGACATTCAACCGCACCAGCCGGAGGCAATGGCAGGCCATCCAGGAAAGCCGCCGCCGACTCGTGCAAATGGAGACGCATATGAACGTAACCAACCCACAATTTCATTGCGCGACCCGCGGGTTGCGACGGATTTTCGTCGTCGGCTTACTGGCGGGGGTGGCGGCCGTGACCGCGTCGGCTGCGGACGCCACGAATAAGCCGGCCATCGATCCGAAAGCGGACGCGCTGCTGCGGCGCATGGGGGATTGCCTGGCGCAGGCGCAGTTCTTCTCCGTCAACGCGGAAATCTGGCAGGACATCCAACTGGCATCGGGACAGCGGGTCCAGGCGGGCCGGACGGTCGACCTGCAGGTGCGCCGTCCCAACCGGTTCCATGCAGAGGTGCGTTCCACTCGCCACAGCCGCGGGTTGTATTACGACGGCGCCACGCTCACCCTGCTCAACCGCACCCAATCGTTCTACGGCAGCGTTCCTGCGCCGGCCACACTCGACGAAGCCCTCGATGCCGCTTGCGAACGCTTCGGCATCATGCTGCCATTGGAGGACATCATCGTCAGCGATCCCTACCAGAGCGCGATGCGCAAGGTCACGTCCGGAACCTACCTCGGTCCAGTGACCGTCCTGGGCGTGCCGTGCGAACATCTGGCATTCTCCCTGGGAAAAGTCGACTGGCAGGTCTGGATCGAACAGGGCGCCACACCCGTGCCGCGCAAAATCGTCATCACCTATAAAGACGAGGAGAACACGCCGGAATACACGGCGATTCTGTCCCATTGGGACTTCCAGACCAAACTGCCGGACTTCCTGTTTGCCTTTGAGCCGCCCCAGGGAGCCGCCAAGATCGACGTCGCCGAGATCAAGAGCAAGATTCAGGCGCACCAGAAAGAGAGCAAATAACCATGAATTTGAGCACAATTGCATCGACCGGGAAGATCGGGATCGGCGTGCTGGCGTTGCTGGCATCCGGTTCACTGGTTTACGCCCAACGTCCGCAGGATTCCCAGCGCAGCGATTTCGCGCCGGGAAATCCACCGGCGTCGCGCAACGTCATGCCCGCGCATGCGTCGGAGGACCGCGCGCCCATCGCCGTGGGCCGTGTCGAACACGGATCCATCCGGCACGTGGACCAGCAGGTTGTGCCGCAGCGGCCCATTGAAGTACACCGCGAGGGCGCCGAGCCTCGTCATGAGGTTGTCGAACCTCGCCATGAGGTTGTCGATGCGCATCGCGAAAGCGAGTTTCGTCCGCGCGTCGTCTTTCACCGCGACGTGGAGGTAGACGTCGCCCACGCGCGGTTCTGGCATGACTTTGCCTTTGGCCGTCGGGTGCGGGCGATGCGCGAGGGATGCCGGCGGGTGTTCGTGAATGGAGCGCTCTTCTTCTACGACAGCGGCATCTACTATCAATCGGCGGGCGATGAATATCAGGTGGTCTATCCGCCAGTCGGCGCCGTGGTTCCGGAACTGCCCGATGGCGCCGTTGCCATCGAGGCCGGGAACCTCGTTTATTATTACGTGGCCGGCGCTTTTTATGTGCAGCAGAACGGCGGATTCGTCATTGCGCCAACCCCCATGGGCGTGACGGTGCCGGAACTCCCGCCCGGAGCCGTGTCGGTGTCGGTCAATGGCAGCGTCGCCTACCAGTTCAACGGCATTTACTACCAGCCGGTGTTTGTGAACGGTGTGACGCAGTACATGACGTTCCTGCCGTGATATTCAACCACAAAGGTATCCCGCATGAATTCCCAAGCCTGGCAGACCGTTCAGCGTGAAATCGCCGCCACCCGCCACCTGCACCTGCGCGATCTGTTTGCCGAAGATCCGCGGCGCGCGGAGAACATGACGCTGCGCGCGTGCGGTTGGACGCTTGACTACTCCAAGCACCGCGTCACGCCGGCACTGTTGCGCAGCCTGGTCGAACTGGCCGAGGCCGCCGAACTGCGCAAGTGGACCGAGGCGATGTTCACGGGCGAGCCGATCAACCGCACCGAAAACCGTGCCGTGCTGCACACCGCGCTGCGCAACCCGGCCGACGAGCCGGTCGTCGTGAACGGCCGGGACGTCATGCCCGAGGTGCGTACGGTGCTGGATAAGATGGGCGTCTTTGCAGACCAGGTGCGCAAGGGGGAATGGAAAGGGCACACCGGCAAGCGCATCCGCAACATCGTCAACATCGGCATCGGCGGATCCGACCTCGGCCCTGCCATGGCCTGCGAGGCGCTGAAGCCGTTCTCCAAGCGCACGCTCCGGATGTTCTTCGTTTCGAACATCGACGGCACGCATCTCGCCGAGGTGCTGCGGCAGGTGCAGCCGGCGCAGACGCTCTTTATCGTGGCCTCCAAGACCTTCACCACCCAGGAGACCATGACCAATGCCCGCTCCGCGCGGGCATGGCTGGTGGCAAAACTCGGCGAGGCCGCGGTGGCGCGTCACTTCGTGGCGGTTTCGACCAACGCCGCCGAGGTGTCGAAATTCGGCATCGATACGGCCAATATGTTCGGCTTCTGGGATTGGGTCGGCGGACGCTACTCGCTTCCGTCGGCCATCGGCCTGCCGGTGATGATCGCCATCGGACCGAAAAATTTCCAGCGCATGCTGAACGGCTACCACGCCATGGACGTGCATTTCCGCAAGACGCCCTATGAGCGCAACCTGCCCGTGCTGCTGGCGCTGCTCGGCATCCTCTACCACAACGGCTACGGCGCGGAGAGTCATGCCGTGCTGCCGTACGACCAGTATCTCGCACGCTTGCCGGCCTATTTGCAGCAGCTCGACATGGAGAGCAACGGCAAGTCCGTGGACCGCCAGGGGCAGGCCGTGATTGGTTCGACTGGCCCGGTCATCTGGGGCGAGCCCGGCACCAATGGCCAGCATTCGTTCTACCAGCTCATTCATCAGGGGACGCACCTGATCCCGTGCGATTTCATCGGCTTCTGCCAGTCGCACAACCCGCTGGGCGACCATCACGACAAGCTGATGGCGAATTTCTTTGCCCAGACCGAGGCGCTGGCCTTCGGCAAGACTGCGGCGCAGTGCCGCGCCGAGGGCATCTCCGAGGCGCTTGTGCCGTACCGGACGTTCGAGGGCAACCGGCCGACCAGCACGCTGCTGGCGGACGAACTCACCCCCGCCACGTTCGGCGCATTGCTGGCGCTCTACGAGCACAAGGTCTTCGTGCAGGGGATCGTCTGGGACATCTTCTCCTTCGACCAGTGGGGCGTGCAGCTTGGCAAGCAGCTCGCGGACAAGATCCTGCCCGAATTGACCGTGGCCGCCGAGCCGGATTTGCTGCACGATTCCTCCACCAGCGCCCTCATCCGCCGCTACCGCAAAGTCCGCGGCCGAGCATGACGCAAAGAAAGTGACGGGCAGGAACGTATCCAGTAATGAAGGCTGGAGGTTCCAGTCAGGAGGCCCGTCATGAATATCGATCCCACGTTCCATGACTTGACCAATCCGGGCGCCCAAGGCGGGCTGGCTTCGTGGGAGGCGCCGCGGCTGCCGCTGGCGCAACGGGTGCAGAAACAGTGGCGGCAGATGCTGATGCATCTCTGGGGTCCGGCCGGGTCGGTTGCGTTTCATGTGGTGGCGGTGGGCGCGTTGATCGCCATCTCGACCGGCACCCGACCGGAATATGTGCCGAGTGGAGATGTCTTCATTTCCAACAATTACAAGGAACCACCGCTGGAGACACCGCCTGCTTTGCCGACAACCAGGCAGGAAAATCTTCTTCCGCCGGTCGTGCCGCCGACTCGGGAGAACGCCGACTACCAGCCTGGCCGCGCGCTCTCGGGTTCGGACGCGGACGATGCTGGCGGCGGCACGCAACCCGACGGCGAGAGCCTTGGGAGCGGGCCTTCCTCGTTGCCGAGAACGGGGTTTGAAATCAGCGATAACGTGATCGGACGGCTGCACATCCCCGGTCTTGTGGCCGACCCTGCCGCGGGGGGCCGCGGGAATCGCCTGCGCAAGTACATTGCCGGCAATCCCGTCGCCAAAGAAAACGAGAACGCGGTCCTGCGGTCGTTGCGCTGGCTGAAGCGGGAGCAGCAAGCCGACGGCGCGTGGATCGGATCGAAGCAGAATGTGCCGCCCGCCATGACCTCCCTGGCGTTGCTGACGTACCTGGCCCATGACGAGACGCCGGAATCCGTCGAGTTCGGGGCCACGGTCAAGCGGGGAATCGACTGGCTGCTGGCGAATCAGGAATCGGACGGGCATTTCAAGGGGCGCGACAGTCACGACTACACACAGCCGATCGCGGCCTATGCCCTGTGCGAGGCGTACACGCTGACCAGTCATCCGCTGGTCAAGGAGGCTGCCGTCAAGGCGGTCACGCTGGTGGTGAACGGGCAGCACGCCTCCGGCGGATTCAATTACAACCTGGATCAGTCGCTGCGCAACGACAGTTCCTACATGGCTTGGTGCTGTCAGGCGCTGAAGGCGGCCCGGATGGCGAAGTTGCAGGACGATGTGCCGGGGCTGGAAGCCGCGATCAAGAAGGGGATCGCCGGCTTCCGCTTCAACGCCGATCCGAATGGCGGGTTCGGTTACGAAAACAGCGGCCGCACAGGTCTTTCCGGCGCCGGCACGCTCTGCCTGCAACTGCTCGGCGCGCCGAACGCGCCGGAAGTTCTCAACACGCTCAAGTTCCTCGATGCCTGCACCTTCAGTTTCGCCATGCCGGACCAGCAGCCGTACGGCGGCGGCAGTCCACTTTACTACTGGTACTACATCACACAGGCAAAGTTCAACCACAGCCGGGAGACGTTCGCTCCGTGGGACAAACAATTTTCTCCCGAACTACGTCGGACGCAGGTGATCGAAAAGAACGCGATTCCAGGGGTGGACGGCAAACCGGTGGATGTCGGCCATTGGGAGAGCCCGGTCAAGGGCGAGCATACCGGCGGGGTGGTGCAGGACACGGCGCTCTGCACGCTGATGCTGGAAGTCTACTACCGCTATTTGTCCACATCCCAGCATGTGGATGTGGACGCCGATGTCCTGGCAAACGGCGCGAAGCCGGACGACGCCATCGCCATCAAGATTCGGTAGTCGGCCTGGCCGTAAACTGCGGGAGTTGCGCGCGAGGAGGAAATACGAGCACAGAGACCACGGAGGCGGGATAAGGCCACAGAGGATTCTTGTTGGTGGCTGGCAGCGGTCGGTTCCGCCACTCGCTCGCAATTCCCGCAGAACACGGGCTTGCCCTGCGGGCTGCGCCGCGGCATCATGTTTCCCTGTCATGCCTGACAAAGAAAAAAACGCACCCGAGGCGAATCCGACGTTGCCGGCGGCGGATTCGCCCCAGCGGCGGCCGCGCCGCCGCTGGGGGTGGTGGAGCTTGCTCGTGCTGCTGGTTGCGATTTCCGCCACAGCGCCGACCGGCTGGCTGCCGCGCCTGACCAACGCCCTGATCCACGAATACCTGCGCGTGCGGGATCTTTCCGCGATCCAGGTCCGCGTCGACCGCCTGACCCCCTGGAACCTGCGCGCCGCGATTCAGTTGGGAACGAATGCGCCGGTTTCGCAGATCGATCGCATCGACGTCCGGTATTCGCCGGGCGGCCTGTGGCATGCGCGCCTCGACCGTGTGGAGATCGATGGCGGCCTGCTGCAATTCTGCGTCGGCTCCAATGGTCTGGCGTTGTGCGGGCTTCCGCCGGACTTGGACCGCTTGCGGCCGGGCGCTTCGCCGGTCGCCGATGAAGACGCGGTTCCGCAGCTATGGCAGGTGGAAAAAATGCTGCTGGACAACGTCACCCTGCGTCTGCTGCCGCCGGAAACGAACGGCTTGGCCTCCAATGGAGGGGCGAGCTCTGCGAGCCCTTCCTGGCATCGCGGAGTTCCGCCCTCCAGTGCGACTTTCGGCCCACAGCCATTCGACATCTGCCTCCACGCCTCGGCTGTGGCGGACAAACAGGGCGAGACGCGTTTTGTCCTTGCGGATTACGGTCGCGCGGGCCTGCTGGCCAATGGCGCCGTCCGGCTCGACACCGGCGACGGCTGGATTGTGGCCGTGTTGCCGGAGAGCGATGTGCAGGAGTGGTTGCGCGTGGCCCAGTGGTATGCGCATGACCCGCGATTCCAGGGGAGCGGCCTCTGTGCCGGAAACGGCGGCGTGACGTTCCTGGCCCGCATGGAGCAGTGGCGGCCGGCGCTGGCGCAGGGCGATCTCTCCCTGCGGGCCGCCACGCTGCTTGACGATCTCAGCCTCACGTACGATCTCCGCGTGCATGGCGTGGCGCAATGGGAAGAGGCGGACAGCCTGCGCCCCACCATCTCCGCCAACGCGGATCTCGGCGTACGCATGGCGTCATACAAGACAGTTGCATGGTCCGATGACCGGGAACTCCCCGCCCATGTCAGCATCGCCCTGAAATTGACGCCGCAGCGGACCGAATGGGAATGCCAGGCGGCGGCCCGCGCCGTGCTTTCCCACGAGGCGGCGCAGGCATGTCTTCCAGAAGGCACGGTGCGCGTGACCGAGGCGCCGCGACTGCAGCTCGACGGCGTATTTACGAGTCCGGACCTGGCGTCGTGGGCCGGCGCGGTCGAGGCCACGGCGTTCGTATCGCAACCGCGGTTGCCGGCGGGCGGCATGACATTCGCGTGCAGCGACCTGGTTGTGCATGCCACGGCGTCGATCAAAAATTCGCAGCCGGCAGGCGTGCGCGGCTGGGTGGACACCTCCGGTCTCACGGCCGCCGGCAGCGGCGTGGCGTGTGCGGGTGAAGTGGACATGGCGTGTGAATCGCACGCGCCGTTTGACCAGGCGGCCCTGACGGTGACCGTCCGGGTTGCGGCCCTGACGTTGCCGGCGGGCGAGGTCATTTTTGACAACGACGAGCCGGTGCAGGCGACTGTGGCGGCTTCGTTGCAGCGGTGTCCGGACGGAGGCCTCGAGATCCGTTCGGCGAGACTGGAAATGGCGCCCTGGCAGGCGACGGTGGGAAACGACAGGATCGGGATGCCGGACAGGCTGGATATCCGTTTGCAGGGCAAGGCCGGCAACTGCGCCGAGAAATAGACGGCAGTCGGACCGCAAAACGCGCCATTGCGACCGGGAGGGCTTTTCGTTATTGTTAGCTGCGGTTGTCGGGTAATGGAATCATCCGGCGGGGAGTTGCGCCATGGCGTCAGGACAGACAGGCAAACGCAGAATCTTGCTGGTGGACGACGACACCAGCCTGCTCGAAACGCTGAACGATTTTCTGAGTTACGAGGGGTACGAGGTGGTGACGGCCACCAGCGGCGAGCAGGCGCTGCAGAAGCTGGGCATCACGCCGCCCGACATCGTCATTCTGGACATGAGCATGCCGGGCATGGGCGGCGTCGGGTTTCTCGACCGCATCACCAATGCCGATGGCAGCACGCAGGTTCCGGTGCTGGTGCTGACGGCGCGCGCCGCCATGGCGTCCTATTTTGCCGACAAGCAAATCGACGGATTCATCTCCAAGCCCTGCGATCCGGCGGATTTGCTGACCGAGGTCAGCCGCATCATTTTCCTGCGCGGCGACACGGTCCGGCAGCCGGCGTCGGCGCTGCCGGCGGTGTTGGCGGAGAGCGATCACGTTCTGAACGAAACGCTGACCCAGGCGCTGACCCAGGCCGGCTGTGCCGTGAAGTCCTGCTTTACCGGGCCGGATGCCATCGAAGCGGTGATCTCCACCCGGCCGGTGGTGGTGATCCTGCGGCTGGAACTCGGCGGCATGAGCGCGGACGAGGTGTGCCGCCTGCTGCGGCGCCTGCCGGGCACGCGCACCACGCCGGTGGTCGTGTACGGCGTGGACGTGCCGGGTGTGCAGCTCGAACATGTGGCGGCGCTGGAAGAGAAGACTACCCGTTTTGTCAAGGATCTGTCGGTAAACCAGATCGTACAGACGGCGCTCAGCGCCGTGCGGCTCTAAGTTCCGGAAGAAAGAGGTGTGGCATGCGGTGCCCGAAATGCGGACACACGGATGACAAGGTGCTGGACAGCCGCGCGGCGCGCGACGGTTCCGCGATCCGGCGGCGGCGCGCCTGCCTTGGATGCAACCAGCGGTTCACGACCTACGAAGAGATCGTCAAGGATGCGCTGCGCGTCGTCAAGCGCGACGGACGCCGCGAAGAACTGAGCCGGCTCAAGCTGATGAGCGGCATCATGCGCGCCTGCGAGAAGCGTCCGATCAGTCCGATGCAGATCGAGGAGGTCGTGGACGAAATCATCGACCAGATCGAGCAGGAATACGACACCGAGGTGCCGAGCGCCATGATCGGCGAAAAGGTGATCGCGCGCCTTGAAAAGCTCGACGAAGTTGCGTACGTCCGGTTTGCCTCGGTCTACAAGCGTTTTGCCGACGTCAACCAGTTCCTCAACGCCATCCACGACATTGTCGGGAAGCCGTGAGCAGATCGTTCCTCTGTTCTTTTGAATTGCGGGCACCGCCCGTCATGAGAGAGAGACAAAAGCATGATATCCGAAGCGCGCATTTGCGCTGAACTGCACAACGTTCTCGCCGCCACGGATTTTCCCGGACTCGGCCGCCGGATCAGCGGCAAGGTGCGCGACAGCTATCTGCTGGAGGGGCGTCGCATCCTGATCACCACGGACCGCGTTTCGGCCTTCGACCGCATCCTCGGCACGATTCCGTTCAAGGGGCAGGTGCTCAACCAGATCGCCGCCTTCTGGTTCGGGAAGACCGCGGCCGTGGCGCCCAACCACATGCTGTCCGTGCCGGATCCGAACGTGATGGTGGTCTCCGAATGCGAGCAGCTTCCGCTGGAATTCATCGTGCGCGGCTATATCACCGGCGTCACCAAGACTTCCGCCTGGTACAACTACCAGCAGGGCGTGCGCAATCTCTGCGGCAACCCGCTGCCGGAAGGACTGCGCAAGGATCAGAAGTTCGCCCAGCCGATCCTCACGCCCACCACCAAGCACGAGGAGCATGACCGCAACATCTCCCGTGAGGAGGCGCTGCGCGAGGGGCTGATCGACGGCGCCACCTTCGACGCCGCGGCGGATCTCTGCTTCCGGCTCTTTGCGGAGGGCGTACGGCACGCCGCCACGCGCGGGCTGATCCTTGTGGACACCAAGTACGAGATCGGCCGGCGCGACGGACAACTGGTCGTGAGCGACGAGATCCACACGCCGGACTCCTCGCGCTACTGGCACACGGACACCTACGAGGAACTTTTCCGTCAGGGGCGCGACCAGCGCAAGCTCGACAAGGAATATATCCGCGAATGGCTCGTTTCGCAGGGTTTCCGCGGCGACGGCCCCGCGCCGGTTCTCCCGGACGAAGTCCGCGTCGAGGCCGCCAAACGCTACATCCAAGCCTACGAACTGGTTACCGGCCTGCCGTTCCAGCCCGTGGAAGGCCCGATCCGCGCGCGCGTGCAGAAGGCGCTCGAACATTTAGTCTAATCTGCGCAATCAGCGGACAAAAAAGCGTTACTTCTGCTCTGCGCGATTCTTTCTCCCGTGCGGGCAGACATACAGGCACATGCCGCAGACGCCGAACTTGGCGTTGGTTTCGCGCATGCGCACCAGGTACTGCTCGCATTTGCGGGCGTCGTAACGCGCCTCCCGGGGTTCGGCTTCCCGGAACGGCTCTCCCGTGAAGGCCTGGGCCGGGCAGGTCTCGACGCACAGCCGGCAGTCGCCGCAGCGCACCTCCATGGGCTTGCCGGCGGCGAGCGGGGCATCGGTCAGCACCGTGGCCCACCGCGCGCGCGGACCTGCCTGAGGCGTGATCAGAAGGCAGCTTCGGCCGATCCATCCCAGCCCTGCCAGATGCGCCGCCAGTTTGTGCGGGAAGAGACCGCAGAGGCGTTTTTCGTCCACGGTCTGCGAGGCCGGCACGGGCCAGGCGCGATGCCCGGCGCGTTGCAGCGCGCCGCCGATCTGCGAGGCGATGAGGTCCAGCCGCTGGTTGATCACATCATAGCAGTGGTGCCGGTAGCTCAGCGTGACCGCGCGATCGGCGCGCTGCGGCAGTTGGTCGACAATCGCATGCGGGAGCGCAAGTCCTACGGAGACAGCGCGCGGAAAGGCCGCGATCTCCGGGCCGCCCTGCGCCAGGATGGCAGCATACGCCGGCGCCAGGTCCGCGACACCGAAGAAGTCGGTGCCCCAGGTGTCGGCGATGGCGTGAAGCTGTTCAGAGCTGTTCATGAGTGTCCTTGGTTAGTCAGACTTGTCTGACCTGTCAGACCGGTCTGACAACGTGCACTCCGCTACAGCATCGCCCTGGCCATCGTTGCCACGTTGTCGGCCGTGAAGCCAAATGCCTTGGCCAGGTCCTTATAGGCGCCGGAGGCGCCGAAGTGGTCGAGCGTGAGCGTGGCGCCGCAGCGTCCGATGTAGCGCTCCCAGCCGAACGAGGAACCAGCCTCGACGACCAGGCGCTTGCCGCACTGCGGATCGATCACGCTGTCGCGGTACTCCTGTGTCTGCGCGGCGAAGAATTCCCACGACGGCATGCTCACCACGCGCACGTTGACGCCCGTAAGCTGCTTCGCGCCGGCGAGCGCGATCTCGACCTCGGAACCGGTGGCGAGAATCGTGAGCGCCGGCGTGCCCGTGCCATTCTGCCAGAGTGTGTAGGCGCCCTTTTCGAGGTTATTCGCCGCCGGGTAGGTGGTGCGGTCGATCACGGCGGTGTTCTGTCGGGTGAGCAGTAATGCGACGGGCCCCTGCTTGTGTTGCAGCGCGGCCACCCAGGCGGCGCCCGTCTCCGTGGGGTCGGACGGGCGGATCACGGTCAGACCGGGAATGCAGCGCAGCGCGCCGATGTGCTCGACGGGCTCGTGGGTGGGGCCGTCCTCGCCGACGTAGAAGCTGTCATGCGTGAAGACGTAGATCACCGGCAGCTTCATGATTGCTGCGAGGCGGATCGACGGGCGGCAATAGTCGCTGAACACGAAGAACGTGCCGCCGAACACGCGGAATCCGCCATGCGCGGCAATGCCGTTCATGGCCGCGGCCATGGCATGTTCGCGGATGCCGAAATGGAAGTTGCGGCCGGCAAACTCACCGGGCGCCACCGAGGCTTCGCCCTTCATCAGCGT
>Ga0073936_10004301_pt1 | contig 19835 bp, 14 predicted proteins | sample AliMusrvi5mmetaG_FD_87041 | JGI IMG/M metagenome (GOLD analysis project Ga0073936, IMG submission 87041) | Freshwater lake bacterial and archeal communities from Alinen Mustajarvi, Finland, to study Microbial Dark Matter (Phase II) - Alinen... | ecosystem: Environmental > Aquatic > Freshwater >... | reverse complement strand
TGGAAATTCGGAAGCTCGAAGCCGCCTTTGACCGGCTGGAGCACGAGCGGCGCGTAGCTGCGATCTTCGAGCGAGCTGAAGCGGAGCGGCAAGCGGAATGAACACGACGCTACCAGCCAAGCGCGGGCCTGGGTGTCCGCCCAAGTGGACGCCCCGCACGGTGCGGACGTTGCTCCGCTGCATCGAACGCGGCATGCCCTACAAGCACGCGTGCCACGTGGTTCGAATTAGTGTCTCAGGTTTCTTCGCCATGAAAGCGAAGGACGCGCAATTCAACGCCAGGGTGCAACAGGCTCTTGCCAAAGGGATTGAGGAACGGCTGGCTGTGGTTGAAGCCTGCACGAAGAGCGAAGATCCTGCAATCGCACTTCGCGCAGCCACTTGGTACTTGGAGCACATCGCTCCTGAACACTTCGCCCGGAACCGAATTGAAGTGAGCGGCCCTGACGGCGCACCGCTGGCCGCAGCCGTCGCGATCTTCCTTCCGCAGAAACAGGACAGCAACGGCGGACACTTGCCCGCCGTCAACGCGCCCGCACTGCTGGCAGAAAGGACGGCCAATGGAAACGGCTGAAATCAAACCGCAGCCAGGGCCGCAAACCGCGTTCCTGCAATCGAAGGCGGACATTTGCGTGTTCGGTGGGGCAGCCGGGGGCGGCAAGTCCTTCAGTCTGCTCTTGGAACCGTGCTACCACATCGGCAACGAGAAATTCCGGTGCGTCATCTTCCGCCGTACGCAGCCGATGGTACGACAACCCGGGGGCTTGTGGGATGCTTCCCGGGAGATCTACACCCGGCTGGGAGCGGAAGCCCGGGAGCAATCGCTTGAAGTGCGCTTCCCTTCCGGCGCCGTGGTGAAGTTCGCGGGCATGGAGCTGGATGCCAGTTGCTTCGATTGGCAGGGCTCAGAGATTTGCTTGCTGGCCTTCGATGAGCTGACGCAGTTCACGGAGCGGCAGTTTTTCTACATGCTCAGCCGCAACCGTTCAACGTGCGGCGTGCGGCCGTACGTTCGGGCGACGTGCAACCCGGACAGCGATAGCTGGCTCAGGAATTTCCTCGCATGGTGGATTGACCCGGACACCGGCCTGCCGATACCGGAGCGGGCCGGGGCGCTCCGCTGGTTTGTCCGCCGTGAGGATGCGTTGACCTGGGGCGACACCCGGCAAGAGCTGGTGGAAAAGTTCGGCGCCGATGCGGAACCGAAGTCCGTGAGCTTTATTCCGGCCCTGGTGAGCGACAACAAGCTGCTCCTGCAAAGAGACCCGGGCTACGTCTCGAATTTGAAAGCCTTGCCCCTGGTAGAACGTGAGCGGCTGTTGCACGGCAACTGGAATGTCCGGGCACAGGCGGGCAACTACTTCCGCCGCGAGTGGTTCACCATCGTTGACCATGCACCGGCTCAAGCTGTTGGGCGGGTGAGGTTTTGGGACCGGGCTGCGAGCGAGCAGAAGCCCGGCACTGACCCGGACGCAACCGTTGGCTTGCTACTCAGCAAGACGGCAGACGGGGTGTACTTCGTTGAACACGTCGCGAAGATGTTCGCCACGCCCGGGGCAGTCACGGCAGCAATGGTGAACATCGCAGGCGCAGACGGCAGACAAACCACCGTCGCCTTCGCGCAAGATCCAGCGTCCGCTGGGAAGATGGAAGCGGAACACACCAGCCGCGCCCTGGACGGCTTCAACGTCCGCTTCGCCCCGGCCACTGGCAGCAAAGAGACAAGGGCCAAGCCGGTGAGCGCACAGGCAGAAGCGGGCAACGTCCGGCTTGTCAGGGGCCCTTGGGTTGATTACTTTATCCGCGAGCTGGAAAACTTCCCAACCGGACGCCATGACGATCAAGTGGACGCGTTGTCCGGCGCACACGGAATGCTGAGCACTGGCAACGGCGCTTTCGGCTCTGCCGAGATTGCCGAGTGGTCGAAGTTCACCAGCACCAACCGGCGCCCTCCGGGACCGTTTGATGATTGGCCGCAACCCTCAGCCTTCGAACCGTCCACGTTCTGATATGAGCGGGACGAGAGCGCCCTCCCTACTTCCCTACTTCCCTACTTCCATACTTCCATACTTCCATACTTTCCGACTTGCCGACTTACCGACTATCGGGTAAATTGCGGGCAGCATGAAAACCAAACACAAAACAGCAGCGGCTCCGGAGGAATTCCTGCCGGAGGTGCAACTGGCAACGGCGGAGAAGGTCCTGCGCGACATCGCGAAGCGCAACGACCACGTACTGCGCAAGCGGCGCTCCCCCACCCTCAAAACCCAACTGGGCGACGGTTACGCCGTCATTGACCCTTTTAGAAACTCCCTGCTGTCCTCCCCCGGCCTCTCCAGGGATGCGTGCGACTTGTCCCTGGTTGATCTCGCCGAGTGGTACAAGGACGACGAAAACAACACGCCCTGGCAACGCACCGTCATCAAGGCCATCCTGGCCGGAAAGGTGGCATGAAAAAGACAAGGCCGCCAAAGTCCGTAAAGGTTCGCTGTGAGTGCGTCAAACTGCCGCAGAAACCTGCCACCGTGTTGGTCGCGGTGTCGCAAGAGCAACGCGAGCCCCGTTACGTCAAAATCGGCGTGAGCGAGCCCGAACGGAAAGACTTGGTCCTCAAAGTGCGTCCGCTCAAGTACTGCTCGATGGCCGCACCGCAACGCTCAAGTACGGCCGAAACACTCGAAAACGACCCGCGAGGGCAAATTCCCGCCCTGCAAGTCCTCTATGGTGCTTCAAAACCTACCGCAGTGTCGATGGGGACCAATTGATCCTGCTCGCGGGAATCTCAAACCGCAGCGTCCCTTCACCGCCGAAGTTCCTTGCCGGAAGTTCAAGATGAAGCCACTCGATGTTCTGCAATGGGACTTCAAAAACGACGGGGTCATAAAACCTCTCTGTTGGGCGAAGTGAAGCGGTGTCACGAGCTGGATCGAGAAGGTTCGGCGCTGGGGTCACGTCTATTCGTTTGTAACTGCTTCCGTAATTGTCCGACATACTTACAGCGCACCTGCCGGCGCGCCAGGTTTCGACGTCCACCTTCTTGGTAGCGCTTACGTTTGCTAAACCAAGTCCAATTGTCAGATACGGACCCGTAAATTGTGGTCGGTTCACCACGTCTCGGTACGACACCGTTCCGACATTCGCCGAAACGACCACGACTTGAATATTCTCTTGCGTCACCGAAAGAGACTTGGACCATTCCTGACCAGTCAAAACCTTACCAACCTGTGCTGTCCGCTCAACAGCCGATGTAGCAGTAACGCCCGAGGTAGCGGTTTTTGAGAACCTTCCGGTGGCAAACCCAATCAACAGGGATGCCAAGCAGATGACACCCAAGAATCCATAAAAGAAAACCCCGTGTTTCTTTCTCCTGATAAAGGTTGCCCCGCAAGATGGGCAACACTCTGCGTGGTCACTCACCTGTTTCCCACAGAATCCGCACGGCCGAAGATTGGAGTTCTCCAAGCGCGGCGGTGGTACTATCGACGCGACAGGCAGTGATGGCGGCAGAGGAGCTTGCGGGATGTATAGCAAAGTTTCCATTCCGCAATGTGGACGATCCACTCGTCGGCCGGCGTCAGTGGACTCAAATTCCAAATGACCGCTACAGTTATTGCACAGACATTTTATACCCATAACCCGTGTATCCGATGATGGTGATGGCGCCGATTTCAGCCGTATATTGGAGCTGCGCTTGCACCGTGGCGAGTAGCACCAACAGCAGCAGCACCGGCGGGAGCGTTTGTGCTTTCAACGTTATTCCTCCATTGCCCGGTAGAACCGCTGCGGCACATTTGTCCCCGCTCCGTCCATAAACTGCACTGTGCCCCAGTCGTTCGTCACCGTGCCCAGCGGCGCCCACCCGCTCAAATCCGCCGAGCCGAGAATCTGGTAAGCGACACCAAACTCCCCCGTCAACGTTAGCCGGAAGCCGTCCTGACTCAGCAAGTCCGGGTCGCCCTGGCCCTGCAACCAAGGCCGCTTGGTGAAGCTCGCGGTGATGACCTTGGTCGAGTTCATAGTCACCAACAGCGGATTGTCACTGCCGCTCGCGGCGCCCGACCAGCCGAGAAACTCCTGCCCCGCGTCCGGCTTGGCTTGCAGCAAGACATTCGTGTTGAGCGGGAAGCGGTTGCCCGGCGGCGTGAGCGTCACCTGCCCACGGCCATCCGAAATCACCGTCAGAGCGTTCGTTTTCGTCCCGCCGAGGCTGGCAAACACCGCTGTCACGGTCGGGCTCGCGTTTGTGAGGGTGAAGCTCAGGGGGTTGTTCGTCTGCCCGGCAGCCGCGTTCGCCCAGAAGGCGAGGTAATTGCCCGTGGCCGGAACGGCGGTGAGCCGGACCTGGCTGCCGTAAGGATACCCGGGTGACACCGGGCTGCTCACGATGCTGCCGCTGCCAACTACCGTGACGTTCAGCAGGGTGCCAAACATTGCCCGCACGCTTTTGTTCCGAGTCATGCTGAGATTCACGACGGGGTTGCTGCCCGCCGCATCGCCGAGCCATTGCAGCAGCGTCCATCCGGGCGCGGGCGTGGCCGTCACCACCTCCTGCAAGTTGCTGAAGTTGTCACCCATGGGGGGTGCAATGGTCACGCTGCCGCCTCCGTCGGTCAATCCCGACAAGCTGTAAGGGCCTTGATACTCGCAAGCGCCAACGTCCACGGTTCCGGCGACAATGCGGGGCCGACCGGCAACGTCGGTCGTGCCGACGGCGTAGGCGTTATTGGCAGCGTTGATGCATGGGGAATTGAATTTCAAGCGCAGGTCGCCGCCTGCCTGATTCACGAACAGTGGCGCATTTGTAAAGTTTCCAGTGTCCATACCGCCAAGCGTTGTCGTGCAACAGTAATACAAACTGCAAGCAACGTAGTCTGCGTTTTGATTCCCGTTGTTATCGTTGTTGTAGTAGAGAATGCAATTGTACAGGTTTGCGTGCGAAGCCCCGCCGGAACCATAGGAGGCCCGGTTGCCGACCAGTGTGCAGTTGTTCAGCGTACCAGAATAGGCCCCGCCGCCTTCGCTACCTGTGGCGACCGTGTTGCCGGTCAGCGTGCAATAGTTCAGCTTGGCATCGTATGCGCCACCCCCGCCATCACCGGTTGAGCCGCCAGTACTAGTCGAGGTGTTCCCGGTCACGGTGCAATTGTTCAATAAGCCGCGATAGGCCCCACCACCTGCTTTGGACGCCGAGTTGCCAGTGAGCGCGCAATTGTTCAGGTTTCCTTCGAAAGTCGCACCCCCATTGTTTGCCGAGTTGCCAGTGAGCGTGCAGTTGCTCAACCCGCTGCCATACGCCCCACCACCGACCTGGGCCGAGTTGCCGCTCAAGGTGCAGTTGTTCAGGGTACCCAAATACGCCGCGCCCCCGGCGTTGGCAGCGGAGTTGCCGGTGAAGGTGCAGTTCGAGATAATCGCACTGGTGGATTCGCACCACACCCCTCCGGCGTTCTGTTCACGAGTCGCATCCCCGGAACTCCGCGTGGCCCCGTTGGTGAGAGTGAAGCCAACCAGTGCGGCTCCGTCCGTCAAATAGACGCAACGCACTGCGCTGTTGCCTGGAGGCGAGTTACCCTGAATCGACGTCGCCTCTGGGCCGTTAGCGCTCTGCACCGTCACCGGTTTGGTCACGGCCACGCGGTTGCTCATTGCGCCATACACCACCCGCCCGCCTGTCTGGTAAACCCCATTGGTCACTACGATTTGGTCCCCGGCATCCGCCGCGTCAACCGCGCTCTGGATGTCTGTGGCCGCTGAAGTCCAGTTGGTGTAAGGCTGTCTGGGGTTGGCGTTGTTCAAATCCACGTAGCGCACCGCGGCCGAGACGGTAATTGTTGAGGCGATTGTCGCCAGAATCGACAAGCCGCGCTGCCAACGCCGGACAGCAGTACCAAAGGCGCCGCCCGCAGCTTGCGTTGAAAGCATCCGGCATTTGCAGCCTACCGCAGCGAACTGCCACACGTACCGCTCCCGATCCCTAAACCGGGCGAGCACTACTTCAATCCTGCCTTTCATGGAGAGTCCTTTCGTTTCGTTTCGTCTGGATCATCCAACCGCTTCCAGCCGCATACCCGCCCGAACACTACCGTTGGTTGGGTGTTGGAAGCAATGGGAATGTGGATGCTTTCCGTGTGGTCAAAACCACACTAACGAACCTCCTGTCGCGACTACGGCAACTGCGCGAGGCCCACGGGCTGACGCAGGAAGCCTTCGCAGAGCTTTCGGGCATCTCCTACAAGTATTACCAAGCCGTCGAAGCCGGGCGGAAGCGTGAGTTGCGCCTGTCCACCTTGGAGCGGTTGGCGCACGCTTACGGCATTGAAGTTCACCAGCTCCTCGCTCCGGGGCTGCCGGAGACCCGCCTCGCTCGCAAGCCCCAGCCGAGGCGCAGTACCCGGCCGAGACCTGCCAAACCGCCCTGCTTGGCCGAATCAGCCTGAGAACTTGGCTCTAGGATTCGATTGCAGGCGTCGCAACAGGGTGACCGCATAGATGACACCATCCGGAGCCGTCCAAGGGCAGGACGGGCAAGGGGTGAAGGGAGGCGGGCTGCCCTGAAAACGGCCCGACCCCAGCAGGGAATTCTTGGACGTCGCCATGGGAGAGGGGCGGAATCTGCCCAGAATTGCCCGCACAAACCCCGCACAGAATCCGCAGCCGAAACTCTACCGCACAACTCCCGCACAGCCGCACACCCCCGCACACGATTTGCTTCCTACGATTTCCCAGAAAAGCACACGGAAGGCTTGACAGCATTGGCTGATCGTGTATAGTCGAGAGCATGACAACGCAAACATCGGCAATCGTAGGAAGCACTGAGAACCCCCTAGAAGTAGGTTCGAATCCATGCCGGACAGCCATTTTTGCTCGTCAAAATGAGCTTTCGGCTCTGGATACCAAGGATTCCCCTAACATCTCGGGGGATCTAGGAAGCGAGAACGAGCAACACATGGAGTTTCCCAAACGACTGCGGCACTGAGGCAAGGGGAGAGTGCCCCTAGTCGAAAGCGAAGATGCCATCAAGGTCAACTGGTGTGAATTGACGGTTACCGACCTCGAAGGCGAAGCGCTCTACCTCAACGGCTGGGTGACCGATTTCCAGATCACCGACCAGAACGTCGCCTCCATGGTTGCCGCCAGCCGCGCCCGCTGCAAGTTCGAGAACGAAAATAATAATACGCTCAAGACCAATGGCTATCACCTGGAACATATCTTCGGTCATGGCAAGCAACACCTCACCTCGTTCTTGGCCACCATGAACATAGCAGGACCTCGGCCCGCCACGGACTACCCGCTGGCTCTTCACCCGCCTCATGGTTCGTTTCCCAAAGCAAACCTCCACCGCACCTGCTATCCAGCGTCGGCAGGATGAGACTAGCTGGGAAAAAACGAAAGTCCTTTCGGCAGGAACCAACGGCCGTGTCGGAGCGCGGCCACAAGCCCGCGCCCCGATGTGCCCCCCGGTCAGGTTTGCGATATCAAGGCGGCGTCTAGGGGTAACGAAATCCGAACCATTCCATTCTGGCCGGACTTGGGCGCAACGATTTCCAACCTGCCGCGGTGGGTCTCAATGATCTTGCGGGCCACGGTCAGACCGAGGCCCAAACCGACGGCGCGGGTCGTGAAGAATGGCACGAAGGCCTTCTTCGCGGCCTCGGGGGTAAACCCACCGCCATTATCCTGTAATTCAAGCTGCAGCACTCGCTCACCGTTGCCACTTGATTCGGTGCGCGCAAGAACGCTGACTTTCGCGTCCGCTAGGTTCGCTTGGAGCGCGTTGAGCATCACTTCAGCCAGTGCGTGCTTGATAGCCAGGCGCTCCCCGCGAAGGGAGATGGGATTGCCGGGCGGATCGTATTTGAGCGGCGCCACTTTGGCCGGCAAGTGCTTGCAAGCTTCCTGGTAGGCCTCCTCAAGCAACTCGGCCAGCGGGGAGGACTCCTGGGAAAACAGTGTGTCGCGAGCCAGAAACCGCATCTGATTGATCAGCCGATTTACGCGATCGACACCCCCGGCCAGCGCCTCACTGAGGGTGATGCGGAACTCCGGATCTTGCCACCTGTCGGCCAGCAGTTGTTGGTGGGTAGAAAGCGGTACCAAGGCATTGCCGATCTCATGCATCAGGCGATCCGCCATGGCTTTGACCAGGCGCAGGTTGGCCGCCTCAATTTCCAACCGTTGCAGTTGCTCGCTTTGGGTGACGTCCTCGGCCATCAGCAGCGCGGAAGCCGGCGGGCCGGCTTGCGACCTTTGGAAGGGGACAATGTTGATGTTATAAACGGTGCCTGGTGAATCCTCCGGCTCGTATTTGAAGCTGGCAATGGCGGCCCCGGTCTTCAGGACCTGATAGACTCTGGCGCCCGGGATTTTGGGCAGATCACTGAATTCCAGGTCACAGTTGTGGCGCTCGGCGCGGCAAAAATATTTGCGGGCGCTCTTGTTGGCGTGGAGGATCGTCAGGTCGCGACTCACCACCACGCAGGCGCTGCTAAGCTCGCGCAGGATGTCCGCCATCATTTGATGGTTGGAGGCCAATTGGTCGTGCAGCCAGATGTTCTTGATGGCCATCCCCAGTTGTTCAAGCAAATGGAAGATCAGCTCCAGCTCCGAATTCACCAACGGCTCGCCGGTGATTCGCCCGTCAAAGACGGCCACCCCCAGGACTGTCTCCCGGTCCAGGATCGGCACGGCCACCTGGGCGCCGAGCAACTCGAACTCCTTCTGGGTTTCAACGTCCAGACGGGCTACTTCGCCCGATCGTCGGAGGATGCGCCCGAGACGAAGGAGATGTCCCCCAATGCCGGCCTCGAACGACAACTCGAAATGCTGCAGCAAGCCAGGGGACAACCCGATGGCGGAGGCGGCGCGCAGCCGCCGGCTCTTCGCCACGACAGGAGCGTTGCCAAATCCGGCTACCGGTTGTCGCAGGAAGATCACCGCGCGGTTGATGCTAAGAATCTCGCGCAGCAGCAGCAGAAACTGGTTGAGCATCCGTTCGGCGTTGAGGGAGTGAGTAAGGATGCCGGAGAAGTCGCGCAGGACACCCAGCGTCTGAGTCGCAGCAGGAGCTCTTTCCATCTCGGCTGACTTTATGGGTTCCGGCGGCGGCGACTGGAGGGCCGGTAAGGTTGGGCCTGTCCCCGTGGGCGGCAACCATAGTCGATCCAGCAAGGTTGCCAGCATGCGCGCACGCACGGGCTTGGTCAGAACATGGGTTACACCTTGCAGGTAGGCTTCTTCCTCCCACTCTGATTGCTTGGTGCCAGCGTACAGGATGACCGGGCACCGGGGCGCTTTCCGGTGCAGCTTTTCCAGCATCCAAATCCCTTGAACTCCGGTTAGTTCGACATCAACGATGCAGGCCTCCGCCAGGCCGTGCTCCAACAGCGGCTCCGCATCCGCCAGGTCGGTGCGGGCGATGACGCGATAGTGCTCGGGATTGACTCCCGTGCGGATCGCTTCCGCGAAATCCGGATGCTCGGCTAGCACCAACAACGTCCTCATGATTTGAGGCCCCCGGCTGACGCAGGGAGCTTTCGGTGGCTGGGCTGCGAGCGAGGCAAATCCACCGGGGCATTAAGGGACATTTCTCTGCTCTGGGCAACCTTTAGATTGCTCTCTTGCCGAAGCGCCTCCGCTCTACTTGCCAGCATCTTTGGCCGGTCATTCACAAGTCTGCCGTCTGATAAACTCAATCATGGCCAGCAGCATTAGCACTTCTGGCAGCCAGATTCAACGACAGGAAATACTGATATCAGGCTGCGGAGGATACGTAGCCCCGCCCGGGGATTCCCCGGGTGGAAGCAAATCCCAAACCTAGACGCCAAACTCGGCGGTTCCGCTAGAGTTAGCCGCCGGAAATAAGCTTCTCCCAGAGCGTTTCGCTCAAAAGGACTTTCTGGAGGAATTCGCTTTCGTCCTGAAGCGGCGGCGCCAGGTCGGGATTAACGGGCAGACGCAAGGTAAAGGTTGTTCCTTGCCCTTCCTCGCTCTTGGCATCAATCCGCCCGCCGTGATGGTGTACGATAAAATAGCAGGCCATCAGGTGAATGCCGTATTCCATCGGGCTGTCGCTGCGGACCGCAAACGGGTCGAAAACCAGCCGCAGGGCCTCCTTCGGCAATCCGGGGCCGTTGTCACTCACCTGCACCTGGACTTCCTGTCGGTCTGCCCGGGCGCCATCGAGCGGCTTGGCCGAGACCGTCACTCGGCTGCCCGGCGGCAGGCTGGCCAGCTCATCTTTGAGCAGCAACTCGAAGAGCCGGCAAAACTTCGGCCGGTCGACGTTCAACGCCGGGAGCGAGAGTGGGATTTGGTTTTCGACTTCAATTTGCTTGGCGGCGAACCCACCCTTGAGCTGCACGAGTGCTTCCGCAACGACTTCATGCACATGGACTTGGTCCCCGAACGCGAACACGGGCTTCTCTGACGCCGTCCACAGGTCCTTCAGCATGTTATTGATCTTCTCAATCTGCCCCTGAACGTTCTGGTAATACTCCTTCCAAAAGTCCGGGTTACGCAAGCCCTCCAAGTCCACTTTCTCTTCCTCCATCTTCGCCGGCGCTAGGTCCAAGAAGGTCTTCACGGCCACCAGCGCGTTGCGGATGTGGTGGCTCAGGCCCGCCGCCAGCAAGCCCAGGCTGACAATCCGGTCGGCAATCATCATGTTGTGCACCACCGACATCTTTTCCTTCAGCAATTGGTCGCGCTCACTCTGGACCATGAAGAACTCCAGGCCACGCTTGAGCGTGCTCTCCAGTTGGGGCGGGTCCCAGGGCTTGGTCACATACTTATAAATCGCGCCTGTGTTGACCGCCGTTATGGCTGCGTCCATGTCGGCATACGCTGTGGCCAGGATGCGGATGATGCGCGGTCGAAACTGCCTGGCTTTTTCCAACAGCCAGACGCCCTTCTCTCCCGGCATTCGTTGGTCGGTCATCAGCAGACCGATATCATCCTTGTGTTCTTCCAGCAGCCGCAGCCCGTCCTGCGCGTTGGTCGCCATGAGGATGCGGAACTGATCCTGAAAAGCGAGGCTGAAATACTTCAAGGACTTCACTTCGTCATCCACGTAAAGGACCGCAAACCGTTTATAGTCGTAGAGATTCTGCATAACGCTAGGCTTTATTGTTACTTCTGCTGCTGCCCTTTCGTCGGAAACTCCAGTGCAAACTCGCAAAACTTGCCTGGCTCGGTCCGGACAGAGATCTTCCCCTCGCACTCTCGCACGATGCGGTAGCAGATGGACAGACCCAGCCCCATGCCTTCGCCGACGTCCTTGGTCGTATAGAACGGGTCGAAGATCTTGTCTAAATGCTCCGATTCGATGCCCTCCCCGTTATCACGGACCACCAGGATGCTCTTGCCCGATTCCAGGTGGCCCTCAATCCAAATGGTCGGCTGCCCATCCGCAAACGTCTTGGCCTTCAGCGCATCGAGCGAATTTTGCAGCAGGTTGACCAGCACATGGATCAGCTTGCTCTTGTTCGCCCACACACTTTGATGCTTCGCCAGCCTCTGCTCGATCCGCACCTTGTCCTTCCACTCGTTACTCAGGAAGCGGAGCGCCGCCGTGACGACCTCGTGCACTTCCACCTGGTCCCGGCTTTCGGTGTCGGGATGCGTGAACATCCGCAAGTCGGAAACGATGGTTCTCACCCGCCCGATCCCCTCTTCCACGTCTTTCAGAATTTCATGGTATCCCTCCTGTTGGTCGGGTGCGAGATACTTGCCTTTGTTGCGCAGCGTGAACAGGCCAGTAATAGCGTAGTTCAGTGGGTTATTGATCTCATGAATGATGCCTGCGCTCATGCGGCCAAGGGAAGCCAGCTTCTCGGTTTGCACTAGTTGTGCCTCGGTGTCCTTGAGTTGCTCGATGGTGGACTCCAGCACCTGGTTCTGCTTCGAGACCTTGCGCTGGTACTGGTGGGATTCCACCAAGTTCTTAATGCGCACATGCAGTTCGGTTGTGGAGAACGGCTTCGTCAGAAAGTCGCTCGCCCCGGCCGATAACGTCGCAAGTTTGGTCTCCTCGTCGGCCCGTGCCGTGAGCAGCACGATGGGAATGCTCTGCGTTGGTGTGTGCTCGCGGATTTCCCGGCAAGCCTGCAACCCGTCCTTCTCCGGCATCATCATGTCCAGTAGAATAACGTCCGGCAAAAACTGGCTGGCCTTCTCGATTGCCTGCTGCCCATCCATTGCCTCCAGCACCTGGTAACGCGCACTCAACTGCGATTTCAGGAAGTGCCTCATGTCCGGTTCGTCGTCTGCCACCAGTATCGTCGGGAGCCTGCTGTTGCCTGTGGTTTCCTCGGCGCCTAGCGAATCGCGCGACGGCGCCAGGGCGGGGAAGAGTTCGGCCCGCCGATACAAATTGGCCAGCCATTCCTCAGAGGCTGCGGCGCCACTGGTGTCCCCCGCGGCCACAGCACCTCCTGGTGCCGCTTCGGGCTTGGGAGGTTGGGCCTGATCGCTCTCCTGATACGGCAGTGTCACCGTGAAGGTGGTTCCCTTGCCTTCCCTGCTCTCAACCGCAACCTGGCCGCCTTGAACTTCCACTAGTTCCTTGACCAGCGCCAACCCGATGCCCGCTCCTTGGTATTTGCGCGTCGAGGAAGCGTCTGCCTGCCAGAAACGATCGAAAACGTGCGCCATGTTCTTCTCGGAGATACCCATGCCGGTATCGGCTACCACCAGTGCCAGTTCTTGCCCCCGCTTCTCGGCGCGTAATTCCACCCGGCCGCCAGCGGGAGTGAACTTCAAGGCATTGAATAATAAGTTCAAAACGACTTTTTCCAGTTTGTCCCGGTCACCCAAGACCGTGCCCAGCGCGGGATCCACGTAGGTCTCGAGCTGCAGTCGCTTGTCTTTGGCGACCTGGCGCGCCGCGCTGGCCAGACCCTTGGCGAACCCAGCCACTTCCACTGGCTCGCGTTTGACTTCCATCCGGCCGGATTCCAGCCGGACTAGATCGAGCAGGTCATTAATCAGTTTCAGGAGCCGCATCCCGTTGGAATGCATGGTGAACAGGAGGTCCTTTGTTTCCTGATCAAGGTGGTACCGTGGGAGCAGCGCTTCCAGTGGTGCCAGGAGCAGCGTCAACGGCGTTCGCAGTTCATGGCTGATATTGGCGAAGAAGCGGTTCTTGACCTGGTCCAACTCTATGAGCTTTTGGTTTGTCGCCGCGAGCTCGTCTCGGCTCTTGTCCAACTGGCGGAGGGAAATGAACTCGCGAACCCGCACTTTGCTGTGAAAGTAGGCGCCGAACGCAATCGCGGTGCCCATAGACACCAGGAAGAACAGGTTGTTGACAAACAGAGCCTGATTGAGAGGCGACTTTGAATGTAAACAGGCTGCCAAACAGGCTGCCAGGTAAAGCAGCAAGACCAAGCTGACCGAAGCAACGCTTTGCCAAAAGGTCCAATCCAAAACCACCGCCAGCACCATCAACACCAGATTCAAGCCGGCATAATATGTGGATGCGGCCCCACCGTCCAAACCAACCATCCAGGCGATGGTTGCCGTTGGTATGAGCAGGAACAGGATACCTTGGAAACGGTAATACCTCCGCCCGAAACTCGAGCCGATCAGAGGATACATCGCTGCTATCAGCACAGAACAACCCAATCGCAGCAGCAGGAACAAGAAGAAATAGTCGTGGCCCTCATCCGCGCCCCTGAACTTGTAGTAATCCAGAGGGGTAAAGAGCGGCACCAGAACGATCCCGAAATAGCAGCCCAGGCGGGTCTTGCGGATCGTTATTTCTCGATCGTATTCCTGGTAAGCCTTTCTGAACTCCGGAGGAATTGATTGCATGCTACGCTGGCTTTCGCACGTGCAGGAACAAGTTCACCGACGTCTCCTCCGCCTCCATCCTCGCTGCCTCCAAGGCTCGTGTTGGTGCAAAAGACCCCAGTTTTTCAGCGTTCCGATAGATTAGCCGCCAATCCAGCACGAACTCCATGCAGTAGCGAAACGGCTTATCGTCCTTCATGTTCGCAACGACCACTAAGCCCCCCGGCTCCAAGGAATTGTAGAAAAGCTCTACCAGTGCGCGGCAGGTTTGGTCCGGCAAGTAATCAAAAAGGCCCGCGCAGTATATGAGGTCGTACCTATTTTCCACCCCCCCGTCGCCCGGCTGAGAGCCGTAGCGCAGCAATTGGTACACCGAAATGTGATGCGTCTGAACCCGGGCGGGGTGCCCAAATCGGCGTTGGACCTCGGCGAGCCGACTGCTGGCATGGCGAAGCGTCTCCTCGTTGAAATCGAGGAGAGTAAACTCCTGAGGCGGGCCGGGCGGGGTGTCTCGGAAGAAATACTGTATTTCCATCGCGGGGCCACACCCGACGTTTAAGATCCGACACGGCCGGCGCTGGCACGCCGTGCGAATGGTTTCGCGAAGGATCACCTCCTTGAGGTGGACAACGCGGTTGCGAACCGATCTGGCGGGCCATTGGCTTACCAAGAGGAAATGAATGAACTTGGCAAAGAGCGAACCGCCTTCGGGCTGGTTCCGATGAACCATATTCATCATCTCGTAATCCCCGGCATAGCCAAGCGGCTTGTAGTAGGTGCGACGCCCAAAGGGAGAACATAGAAACAGCTTCTGCCAGTGGCGCCGGACGAAGTGTTCGTGGACCCCGAGCAACTCGGGCGGAACGGCGCATACCAACTCCTCGAACCTTTCCTCCAGGCTGTTAAAAGTCGCAATAATCCGCGGGGCCATGGTTTCCACCAATTCGCGCTCGGACGGCACACCATTGTGACGAGTCGCCAGGCCCAACTCCACCTGTGAAAGCCAATGCCCCACGCCGGTTAGAAAGGCCTCCACATCCGCCACGACCACTTTGAATTCGGGTGCAATCCGGTAACTGCTTTGCCACTCTTGGAAGAAGCGATCATACGCCCCCTGCAGGCTGGAGCCAGACAGGGTTGATGGCTCGATCACCATTTGTGCCCCGCCCTCGTCCAGCCTTGCCTCACAGACAGCGAGCGTGCCTGTATAAACCCACCCAGCGACGACCGCGCGCCCGGCATAAACGACCTGACGCCCCGCCAAAACCTGGAACTTACCAAGCACCTCTGAAGTCTGCAAAACCACGGCCGGATCATAGACCTCAAATGCAACGGCATCGCGCCCATGACGTACGACAGTGCCGTGAACCTCGAGCCCCTGGCTCGTCTCACAGCACACCTCAGCGTTGTTGGTCTTGCCGTTTTGTGCGCCCATGGTATTCCTGGAAAGCCAAATTATGTGTAATCGTCCAGCTCTTGCCGTGACTGGGGCACACAGCGCGAGCAAGGACCGGGTGGCCGTGCATCGCACTTGTTAACGTCTTCCGCACCCGGAGGAAAGCAATTTAACAGCCACGAACCACCGTGGATTCAGGAAAGCGCCATCTTAGGTAATCAGGGGGGTAACAGGCCCGATTTCATGGCTCCTAGCACCAAGTTCAACCGGAGAAGGCCCGACCTTCGCTGAATCCCGCGCGACGCGCTCCATCGGATGTTGCTTGCTGTCTCAATTCTGGGCATCCAGTCAGCAGGATATTCCGCAACCGGGCAGTCCCGACTCCCGAGGCAACAATCTTTATGCGACCCGGGCGCATCTCTGCCATTGCGCGATGCCATAGGAGCGCGGCCTTTAGGCCGCAGCAATGTCCGAATGCAGAGGCACCCTCGAGAAAGCCGGTGCTTGGCCGCATCCGACATCGCTGCGGCCTAAAGGCCGCGCTCCTCGGCTTGCGTGTTTGCCGAATGCTCACATCTAGTAGCACGGGAACGCTCCTTAGCTCCTCTGCGATATGATGTTCTGCAGTCTAGAGTCTGCCCTCGTATGCACCGGTGGTGCCGGCAAGCTGCGCCTTTTCGACCCCGGAGTGGAGAAAAAGGCTTTGCCGCCTACCGACTCTGCGTTAAAAGGGAGCCATGCCACGTCGTTCTTTGTGGGTTCCCTCCATGGGCTGCCAGGTTACACCTGCCAGGTTGGCAGGTCAGGTGCTCCCAGGGCCCCTGGCCCGACTGGGCTTTCCGAGTTGTAACGATAACTAACAAGCCCCAACCACCGCCAATCGAAAGCATGAAGGAACACAATCCCGACGGTTCCCGACTGGCAGCCCTCCGAGGCTCGCCCCTCCAATTCTGCAGCCCGGTTCTCTCCGCCCTGTTGCTTTGTGCCTCGGGCCTTTGGGTGCCTAATGCCAGTGCTTTGGGCTTCCGCGTGCCCAATCAGGATGCCTCCGCCATCGCCCGCGGCAACGCCTTTGTCGCGACTGCAGACAATCCCTCAGCCATTTACTACAACCCTTCCGGCCTCACCCAGTTGGAGGGGCAGAATGTCCAGGTCGGCTCCCTCTTCTACCTGGGGATCTACGGAGACTACAACAGCCCTAGCGGCCAGGGCTCTCACAATGATCCAGAGGTTATCGCCGCTCCGACCCTGCAATACACCATCACGCCCAAGGAATGGCCGGTGTCGTTTGGTCTTGGCATCTATGAACCATTTGGGTTCAGCGTTAAATGGCCCGATGACGTCCCTTTTCGCCAGGAATCGCTTAAGGGGAGCCTCACTTACATCACTATGAACCCTGTTGTAGCCTGGAAGGTGCTGCCGTCACTTTCAGTCGGTGCCGGGCCCACCTTCAACTACTCTCGGATTCAGTTGGTTCAGGGCCTTCTGCCGACGCCGCTTCCCATGTTTCCAGCCGACCAAAGCGATTTCAAGGGCGATGCCTGGAGTTACGGCTTCAACGCGGGTGTGCTCTGGCAGCCCCATCCCCAGTGGTCCTTTGGTGCCTCCTACCGCAGCAGCAGTCGCATGGACTATCAGGGCGATTTCAGCATCCATGACCTCCCCCCCACCGGTCAGTCCCTGGCTGCCAGCGGCGCTTCGAGCAAGGTGGATTTCCCCCAAATTGCCGTTGGTGGCGTGTCCTACCGCCCCACCAAGCACTGGAACCTGGAATTCGATGTGGACTGGGCTGACTGGACGTCCGTCCAGAATCTGTCACTCCAGGGGACGCCTGTCCCGGTCCAGAACCGGACGCTGGATTGGCAATCAAGTTTCATGTATGAGTTTGGCGTTACGCGCTACTTCGACAACGGCTACTACCTCAGCGCGGGGTACTTCTACAGCCAGGCCTCCACTTCAACCCAGTTCTTTACGCCCATGGTACCAGACACGAATTTGCATATCGGCAGTCTCGGCGGCGGATACAAAGGCAGGATCTGGAGTTGGGCCCTGGCCCTCCAGATCATCGGCGGTGGCTGGCGGAGTGTAGCCGTGGATCCGAGTGTCAACCAGTCCGTGAATGGTGAATACAAGCTCTTCACCCCCACGCTCTCGTTCACCGTCGGATACCACTTCTGAGAGGGATTTGAGGTTTTACTTGAAGCTGGAAGGGGTTCCCAGCCGCTTTCTCCGTGGCTTCAAGAAGCGTTCAGGGCGAGCTTGACTGAGGGTACTCCGCAGTTACAGGGGCGGGTGCCACGGCCGAGTGCAAGCCACGCCTTGGTGTATCGGGGAGCGAAATGCCCCGCTCGCCCTTGCCTTGCCACCGCCACTTGGGAGGCTCTCTGGCCGCCGATAGCGTATCAATTTCTCCTTGTCCTCCCGCCAGAATCGAGCTAGCATGAGCCATTCCGTGGAACCGAACCTCTGCTATGACTGGTTTTGACGGCAACCGTCGGCGCCCGCCTGGACGGCTCCTTGCAGGCCATGCCTTGGCCAGGCCGAAAAAGCCCTCGATTCCCCGGCCGCACAGAATCGAAGCTGTCACGGAAGGCCTGGGCTTCACCAAGGTGCTGCATGATTGCCTCGCCTCGGGAGTGATCCTCGTGGACGGAAAAGAGAAGGTCGCCTCGCTCAACGGCCAAGCCAGGACAATCCTCGGGTTGAGCCCGGACCAGGCGCCCCAGCCCCAGATCGCGGCTCTTCCATCGGCGCTCCGGGCCATGGCGCGGGCGGCATTGCGTTCGGGGAAATCGCCGGCTGATCGCCGCGTCACCATCAAGGCCGGCCACGGCGAGGCGATTACTGTTCACGCCAGCGCGGTGCCACTGCGCGTTGGCCATGAGAACTCCGGCGTTGTGCTCGTGCTGCATGATCTCACCCCAGCCAGCGGAATCGAACATCGCGTCCGGCAGCTTGATCGGCTGGCCAGTATCGGTACTCTCGCCGCTGGCATGGCCCACGAGGTTAAGAATGCCCTCGTTGCTGGCAAGACCTTCGTTGATCTGCTCCTCGAGAAACACCAGGACGACGAGCTCGTCGAAGTCGTCCGCCGTGAAATAGGCCGCATCGATGCCATCGTCAGCCGGATGCGCAGTTTCGTCGGGTCCACCCGACCCTCCTTCAGTGACGTTCGCCTCCACGAAACCCTCGAGCATTCCCTCCGCCTTGTTCAGCCCCAATTGGAAGCCAGAAGGGTTTCTCTGAACCGTTCGTTCCTGGCTTCGCCCGACCTCCTCCATGGAAACGATTACCAATTGCAGCAGGCCTTCGTGAACCTGTTCCTGAACGCCCTCGACTCGATGGGCGCGAACGGCACCCTTTCGGTTGCTACTGACCTCCTCCCGCCCGGCGCCATAGCCGGGAAGCTCCCGACGGCCACCGGCCTCGCTCACCTCCGGCTCACCATCAAGGATAACGGCATTGGCATCTCCCGTGAGAATTTGGCGCGCCTGTTCGAGCCGTTCTTCACTACCAAGCCGAACGGCACGGGCCTGGGCCTGCTCATTACCCAGCGCATCATCCAGGAACACCGCGGCGCCATCGCCGTCCAAAGCGAGCCCGATCAGGGCACGACCTTCGAGATACTTTTCCCCGCCCCGGCCTGATTCCGCGACCCGGTTGACGCTGCCCCATCACCTGCCCCAACATAGGGCCCATGCGCACCTGCACGGTCGCCGTTTTGAGCGACATTCATTATGCCGGCGCCGCCGAACAAGCCCGCGGCTCCGACTTGGAGCTGCGCCGCATCCACAATCCCGCCCTCCGTGCCTTCGCCCGCTTTTACCGCCACCGCGTCTGGCTGCGCGAGCCGCTGAACAAAAACCATCTCCTCGACCAGTTCCTCGAACACAGCTCCGGCTTCGACTACGTCATCGCCAATGGCGATTATACCTGCGACTCCACCTACGTCGGCGTCAGCGATGATGCCGCCTGCCAGAGCGTCCTGGAGTGCCTTGGCAAGCTCCGCCAGCGATTCGGCGCCAAACTCCGCGCCAACTTCGGCGACCACGAACTGGGCAAAATCTCCTTGTTCGGCGGCACTGGCGGCATGCGCCTGGCCAGTTGGCGCCGCGCCCGTGAAGAAGTGGGATTGGAGTCCTTCTGGCGGCTGGAGATCGGCAATTACGTCCTGCTGGGTGTGGTCTCTTCGCTCGTCGCCCTCCCGGTCTTCCTGCACGACACGCTGCCCGCCGAACGGCCCGAATGGGAACGCCTGCGCGCCGAACACCTGGCCGAGATTCGCCGCGCCTTCGACGGCCTGCAAGCCGGCCAGCGCGTCCTGCTCTTCTGCCACGACCCCTCCGCTCTCCCGTTCCTCTGGCGCGAGGAAAGCGTCCGGGTGAAGCTCCCGCAGATCGAGCAGACCACCATCGGCCATTTGCACTCCAACCTCATCGTGTGGAAAAGCCGCCTCCTGGCGGGGATGCCGCCCATCCGCTTCCTCGGTCGCAACGTCCAGCGCATGAGCACCGCCCTGAGCGAGGCTCGCTATTGGCGCCCCTTCCGCGTCCGCCTCTGTCCCGCCCTGGCTGGCATCGAGCTTCTGAAGGATGGCGGCTACTGCACCTTCGAGCTCGATCCCGAAGCCCGCCACCCCGCCCACTTC
>Ga0073936_10004299_pt1 | contig 19847 bp, 22 predicted proteins | sample AliMusrvi5mmetaG_FD_87041 | JGI IMG/M metagenome (GOLD analysis project Ga0073936, IMG submission 87041) | Freshwater lake bacterial and archeal communities from Alinen Mustajarvi, Finland, to study Microbial Dark Matter (Phase II) - Alinen... | ecosystem: Environmental > Aquatic > Freshwater >... | reverse complement strand
GTGAACCTCACAGCGCGGACCACCCTGAGCCTTCTTCGAGGCAGGCACAGAGGTCGACCCTTCCACCACTAAACTCATCCCTGAGTTACTCCATAGCTCCACGTATTCTTGGCCCCAAGAATCGGAACAGTGACTGCAATCTTTTGCTGGGTAGTCGTGTCCTGTTCATGCCACAGCGCAATTGTCTTGATCAAAACGATTGGTTTGCTGCGGACGCGACGGAGGTACCGCAAAGCGTGGGGGATGTGGCTCATTCTCGTGGGATTTCGGCTCACCCTCCGGGGGATAGTTTGACTGCCACGAGAAAGACCCTAGCTTTTTTGCGTTCTTTGCGGTTAGACAACTGCCGGGTCCAAGCTGAAGTCTACTTGGCCTCTTTGGGGGCTTCCTTCTTCTCCTCGCCGCCTTTGGCTTCGGGGGCTTGCTTGGCGGCCTTGAAGATATCCTCCACGGGCAGAATAATCGTAGTCATACTGTCCCGCAGATTGCGCGAGGCGCCGCCCTTCGAGCTGATGGCTCGCATAACGAACACGCCGACGACGTTGCCGTCGAGAGCAAATGCCGGGGAGCCCAACGTCGTCGCGGACATGTTGCTGTCCGGGATGTAGAAGGTGCGGGGCTTTTGGATGACGGCGCTGATGCGCTCCACCGAAGCGGCGTAGGCGCGACCAGCGGCGCTGTTGAGGCGGTTAAGGGTGATGACCTGGTCGAGCACTTGGAGAGGGGTGGACTTGGTCAAGTCAAGGGCCGCCATGGGGCTGGCAGGCTTGGTCTTGGGCCGGATGAAGGCCAGGTCCAGATCCTTGTCGCGCAAAACAATCTCGGCCGGTATTTCGGTGCCGTCGTCGAGTAGTATTTTGATGTCCGTTACTTCGACGTCCAGCTTGGATCTGGAGGCCTCGTCGGGTATCATGCGCTGAAGCATCTCGCTGGGATCACATGCTGAGAGAGCAAGCACGGTCAGCCCTGAGGGATCAACCACGGTGCCGGTGAGGTCCTGCCGGTTCTCGCCCGACCTGTTGGCCCCGGAGTAAGAAACCTTAACCACCACCTGAACCGTTACGACTGCATGCTGGTGCTGTTTGAAGATGCCGCGGCCCTTTTCGGCCAGTTCGTCGGCATGGCTGGGAGAGGCCCCGACTGACAGCAGGAAGGCCAGGGCGAAAAGGTGGCAGCGAGATTGGTAGCGCATAGAAATGTCTTTGTTAAAGTCTAGTCCTTCCAGTTGGGTTCAATTTCGAGGTAGCAGGTGTGAATTCCGCGCAGGACCTTGATTACGACTTCCTTCTCTTTGGCGCTGGCTATCTGATCCATCTCGCGCCGCAACGCGTCCACCGAGTTCACCGGCCGGCCGTTTAGCTCCAGAATTAGGTCGCCGCCGGCTAGCGAGCCAAGCTCGGCCCAACTGCCGGACTTGACGTTCTCCACCAGCGCGCCGCGCTGGTCGCCGGCCCATTGCTCCTCGACAGTGTCGAAGAACGAAACGTCGCGCGCGGTGAAATCGAATTCGTCGTTGCGGTATTTTTTCATTTCCCGCTGCAGGCGCGGCGATCGGGCAACCTCGACCGGAATCTTAAGTTCCGCTTTGTCGCGGAGGATAGTCAACTCCACTGTCTTGCCGACATCGTACTGCCGGATCAAGGAAGAAAGTTCGTCCTCGAACTCGGAATCAGAGGCGGAGAGTCGGGCACCATCCACCGCTGTAATGAAATCACCGGGTTTGAGTTCGGCTTTCTCGGCAGTGCTGCCGGGGTAGACGCGCGTGATGTAAAAGCCCTTCAAAGATGGCTGGCCAAGCTGTTTGGCGATCTCGCGGCTGATGACCTGCGTTTCGACCGGCAGCCAAGCCTTAGTGACCTCCAGGCCTGGGTCCTTGAACTCATCCAGGCCTACCCGCACGACGGCGAGGTAGCGGGCCGCCTTGCGCTCGAACGTTACGGCGAGCGGGCAGGGCGCCGCCCGGCCTTCCGTCAGCTTCCGCGTCAGGGCAATCAGCTCCTGCGCGTTCGTCACTGGCTGTTGGTTGACCTCGACGATTACGTCTCTGGCTTGCAGGGAGGGCTTGGCGCTGCCGGCGGGTCCTCCCGGCCGAACCGAGGTGACGAGTACCCCGGCTTGCCCCGGGCGTTTCATTTCATCCGCCAGCAGCCTCGAAAAGTCCTGCACGGTCAACCCCCACGCTTTGAGTTCCTGCTGCTGGGGAAAAACCTCCCCGCGCTCGAACGGAACCGCGTGGAGGGTGATTTCCTTTCCGTCGCGCTTGACGACGGCGATCACTTGCTGGCCGATTGGCAAACTAGCCAGCCGCCACATCAGGTCCGGCATTTGCTCCTCGAAGCGGACATCGGTTGCGGTGCCACCCAAGCGCAGGAGCAGGTCGCCGGGTTTGAACCCTGCTTTGTCGGCCGGGGAATTCTCCAGCACGCCGCTAATCAGCACGCCGCGCTTGTCCCGGCCATGTTTGAAAAGAGGTTGCAGATCAAGACCAAGCCAGCTCCGCTGGACGCGGCCCTTGGCCATGATCTGTTCGGCGACACTCTTGGCCAGGTTGCCGGGAATGGCGCCCGCGAGGCCGTAGCTGATTTCGTTGATGCCGATGATCTTGCCGCGCAGGTTGACCAACGGGCCCCCGGAATTCCCGCCGTATATGGCGGCATCATGCCCGATCCAGCGGACTAGCGAGCCCACGTCCTCGCCATCCAACCGGAACCGCCCAGACGATCCCCAGAACCGAGGCATGGTCATCTCCGTGTTGCTGATGATCCCGAGCGTAATCGATTGGGAGAGTGCCATGGGGCTCCCCATAGCCAGCACGTATTCGCCCACCTGCACCTTCGAGGAATCCCCGAACTCGGCGGGCTCAAACACGACCGGGTGCTCCGGCTTGAGTTTGAGGATGGCGATATCCGTCAGGGCGTCGGTGCCCACCAGTTCGGCTTCGATTTCCTCCCGATTCCACAAGGTGCAGAAGATGCGCGCGGCGTGGCCGGCAACATGGTGGTTGGTGATGAGATATCCGTCCCGGGTAATGATCGCCCCGCTGCCGACGGCCTGCATTTTGACTTCGCGCCCCTCGCTGTACTCGGTGGAGACGACGCGGATTCGCACGAGCGCTGGTTTGACTTTGGCAATGGCCGAATCAATCTGCGACCGGAGCGCGGACGGAACGGGGCGATCCGTTGCGCCCAGGCTGCCGGTCTCGGAGAGAAAGAGCAAACTGAAAGCCAGAGCCAGCCCCGGGATGCGATAAAGCGATTTACTGCCGAACATCTGCGTTCTTGTAGAGCAAATCCATGCCCATGCAAGCATTGAATCAGGGTTTCAAATCGGCTAGTCGCGCCATGATCTTATGCCAATGGGTGCCGTGTCAGAACAGTTTGTCACACCGGCGGCACACGAAGAACTCGTTCAGCCAGCGGTAGGTCTTCGGCGGGATGCGGTCGTGCAGGGTTTCCTTGGGGACGCGGCGCAACTCACCGCCGCAGCTCATGCAGCGCGGCCCGCGCACGACGAGGCCAAACTCACGGAACACCAGACCCAGTTGCTCTGGAATGCTCAGAGTGGGCGGCAGCCAAAAGGTTTGAATGATCCGGTCGCGCAGAAGCCGCCGCTCCATCATCATGGCATCGGTCGTGAGGAGGGTCGCCTGGAGGCTCCGCGCCTGCTTCAGCAAATGGGCATCTTCGATTCCCGGCCGCCAGTCCGCCTCGTAGCCCGCGGCCCGTAGCCACCGGGCCAGCCCGCCCAATCCGCCATCGCACAGGAAGTGGATGGAAACGGGCGCGGGCGACGAAGTTTGAAAATGCTCGTTGGCCGCGAGCCGTTCATAGACTCGCGCCAGCGCGCCGGCGAGAGTAATACCCTCGCGTGCGCTGAGGTTGTCCGCCCTCGCGACCAGCCACTGCACACCTTCTTCGAGGCGTCGCGCCGTCGCCTGCCGCAGCAGCATGCGGAATCGGTCCTCGTAGCCTTTACTGATGCGGCTCACGCACGGAGTTTAGCCGCAAACCGAGCCGGATACTGCAAAAAGTTGCAGGAATACGACGTGTAATCGCGCTCGGTTCGTAGTAGAAGAGTCGTATGAAGCTGTTTTGGATTGTAGCTGCGGCTTTCCTGACCTCGCATTTGCCCGCCGCGGACTGGCCCCAATGGCGCGGGCCAAATCGCAACGGAATCTCCTCGGAGAACGTCAGTGCCGCGTGGCCGGCTGAGGGGCCTGGGGTGCGCTGGCGGGCGTCCGTCGGCACGGGCTTCTCGTCCATCTCCATCAGCCACGGCCGCGCGTACACGATGGGCAACACCAACAACGAAGACACCGTGTGGTGCTTCGACGCCAGCACCGGTCAGCGTGTTTGGAATCACTCCTACGCCGCCCCACTCGGCCCGCAGTGGTACGAGGGTGGGCCTGGTTCGACCCCCACCGTTGACGGCAACCGCGTGGTCACCATCAGTAAGTGGGGTAATGTGTTCTGCTTCGATGCCGCCCAGGGCACTGTGCTGTGGCAGAGGGATCTGCGCCGAGACGGAATCAAAACCAACCGCTGGGGGTTCGCCGGATCGCCGCTGATTTGGGGCAACGCGGTGATTCTCAACGCGGGATCGGCCGGCATCGCCCTGGACCGCGACACGGGCTGCATTATTTGGTGCAACGGCACTAACGCAGCCGGCTACGCCAGCCCGACTCGTTTTGAGACCGGCGGCACCGAAGCCGTTTTGATCTTTGCGGCCAAGCACCTGGTAGCCTTAGAGGCGCAGAACGGGCGCGAACTATGGCGGCAGCTCTGGGAAACCGGCTGGGACACGAACATCACGGACCCACTGGTTTGGCGCGAGCGCATCTTCCTCTCCAGTTTCACCCGAGGCTGTGGGTTATTGTCCGTGCCAAACGGCAAACCGGAGGTCCTCTACACCAATATGCTCATGCACATGCACCTGAGCCCGGGCGTGGTGCTGGGCGACTATTTGTATGCCTTCAACGGCGAAGCCAAACAGGAGACCGACCTCCGGTGCCTCTATCTGCCCACCGGCGAGGTGAAATGGGTGTCCAAGGATCCCACGTTCGGCTCGCTCATCCTGGCCGATGGCAAGCTGATCCTCCTTTCTGATAAAGGCGAATTGCTGCTGGCCGAAGCCTCGCCCGTCGAATTCAAGCCTCTCGTGCGGGCCAAAGTCCTGAGTGGCGTTTGCTGGACGGCGCCCGCGTTGGCCAACGGGCAGCTCTACGTTCGCAATGCCAGAGGCGAACTGCATTGCCTTCAACTCGACGCAAGGCCTTGATGTTAGAAGCGGCCCTTAACGCAAAGACGCCAAGAAGCAAAGCCGCAAAGGACAGAGACATGGCGATGAGAAGACCAGGTGTGCGACATCATCCGGCAGCAAATTCCTCCGATGCCTTAGCCGTAACTATGCTGTAGTGGGAGAGCGCGCCCGCCCCGGGCGTCGGGACTGGCGCCCTCGCCAGTCACCTGCTCGGCTGCCTGAACGGACTCACTACTCAGTGACTCGGCGCGCGGCCCAGCCAACCGGCGAGGGCGCCGGCTGGCCACGCCCGGGGCGGGCGTGCTCCCCATCTCCAACTGCATGGCTACGGCTCAGCCCGGCGGCCAGCCCAGGTGGCGGCCACCCAGGATATGGCAGTGCAGATGCGGCACCGCTTCGCCCGCGTCCGGACCGTTGTTTAATATCAGGCGGAAACCGGACTGAGTTAGCCCTAACTTGTTCGCCACCTCGGCAGCTTTCAGGAGGAGATGCCCGAGCACCTGCTGGTCTTCACACTTGGCCTCCGCAACGCGCGGGATCGGCTTTCTGGGGACGATCAGCACATGCACCGGCGCTTGTGGTCTGATGTCCCGAAATGCCACCACCAGGTCGTCCTCGTAGACAATCGAACCCTGGAGTTCACGCGCGATGATCTTCTCGAACAGTGTCTTGCTCATTCGGCTCTTCCCCGTTCACTCCACCAGCAGAGCGATTTCCGCCAGCGTGGGCTCGGCGCTCAGACAGCCGCGCAGGTAGTCCACGATTTCTCCTTCCAGGGTCTGGCAACGCAGACTCCAGCGCCGTGCGCCGGCGAGTTGCTTGACGCAGTCGCGCAACCCACGAAATCGCAGCACCTGCGGGGTCTGCTCCAGGTGCCGCTGTAATTCGGCCCGCAGGCGCGGAAAGAAGACCAACTCGCGGCCTTGGCCGGATTCATGCGCCAGCCGACACAAATCACACTCTACCAAGCGGGGCGCAGAGTCGGCGGGAGATGAAAGCCGCGCTGTAACAGCGAAGCCGCGCAGCAATTTCTCCAATGCCGCCGCGAATTCCCCGACGGACACGCTCTGCCGGCCCAACTCATGTTTGAAGTAGTGAAAGACAGCCTTCGTGGCGTGCCAAACAAACTCCGAATCGAACATCTCCGTCGCATCGCTCGCCAGCTCCACTCCAACCATGTCCGCCGAATACGGGATGGTCTCGCCACTAGGCAGTTCAAAGAGGAGACAATCTGCAGCCAGCGTGATCACCCTTTGGCCTCCAGCTTCTTCACCTCGTGCACGAAATCGGTCGCTTCCTGGAAGCGCCGATACACACTGGCAAACCGCACATACGCCACGTCGTCGGTCGCGCGTAACCCATCCATGATCAGTTTCCCAATCACTTCGGCGGGCACTTCACGATCATACTTGTCCGTGATGTCGTTGACGATTCTCTCGACCAGATCTTCGATTACTTTGAGGCTGATCGGACGTTTCTGGCACGCCTTCTGGAGTCCGGACAGCAGTTTCTCTTTTGAAAACTCCTCGCAGCGGCCATCGCGTTTGAGGACCAGCAGACCAGTCCGCTCGACTTCTTCATAAGTCGTGAACCGATACCCGCACGCAATGCACTCGCGGCGACGGCGAATCGTGGCGCCCTCCCGAGAAGCTCGAGAGTCAATCACCTTATCGTCCTGGCAACCGCATTTGGGGCATCGCATGTCGTAATATGCCACTGCTAATTGTGGTAGCGGAGCTTGTACCACACAAAGTATTGGGGCGTCAAGTGCCAGACTTTAGAATACCTGGGGTACCCCCTCGACGAGCATGCGAACTTTGTGGGTAAGGCCCTGCTCCGCGGCAAGCTGCCGCAGCCAGCGGGGAGGCTCATCCAGTTCCTCGAACGAGAGCCGGAATGTGCCGTAGTGCATCGGCACCAGCCATCGGGCGTGCAGATCCTTGAATACTTTGATGGCGTCATCGGGTCCCATATGCATGTGGCGAAATGACTCCGGGTGGTAAGCGCCGATCGGCAGTAACGCGATTTCCGGCTTGCACACCTTTCCGATCTCCTTGAAGCCATCGAAATAGGCGCTGTCGCCTGCATGATAAATACGCCGGCCTTGATGTTCCAGAACAAACCCGCCGTAACCCCGCCGATGGTCGCGCAGGACGCGTGCGCCCCAGTGTTTGGCGGGGGTCAAGGTCACCTTCCAGTCTCGCTGGCAAAAGCTCTCCCACCAGTCCAACTCTACTACTCGCCCAAATCCCAAATTGTAGGCCAGGTCGCCGACGCCCCAGGGCATGATGCCGATTTTCGGGTGCGGCAGGCGTCGGAGTGTGGGCTTATGGAAATGATCGAAATGCGCGTGGGTTAGCAGCACGAGGTCAATCGGTGGCAGGTGTTCTATCTTCAGGCCGGATCGCTTGATTCGTTTCAGCAGAAAGAGCCAGTTGGCAAAGTTAGGATCAATCAGCACGTTCAAGTCCGTGAACTGGACCAGGAACGAGGCGTGGCCAATCCAGGTGATGGCCACCTGGCCGACCGTCAATTTGGGAAACGCCGGTCGTTGGGGGTGGCCAGTGCGCCGAGTCAATAAGGCCTTCCAAACCATCTCGCGAAAGAAGGTGCGCGGGTTGAAGTGCTTGGCTGGGGTTAGATCTTTAAAAGATCGCGGGAGCGGCTGACGGCCCGGCGCCGGTCGATACGGAGCGTGCTTCGTCATGAATCGTTATCCATCTTATAGATACTACGCTTTGAATAAAACTCAAATTGGACCGTCGTACCGGGCTGAGTCAGTGAAACGGCAACTCGACAGATTCCTTCTGAAGAAGCCAGCCCTGGGCAAAGGCGTTTATATTGCCCGGGGCGCGGTGGTGCTGGGCGACGTCACGCTCGGTCATCACTCCAGCGTCTGGTACAACGCCGTGCTCCGGGGTGACCTCAACCGCATTGTTGTCGGCCACCATACAAACATCCAGGACAATGCCGTCTTGCATTTGGCGGACGATTTCCCCTGCATCGTAGGCAATTACGTCACTATTGGCCATGTCGCCGTCGTTCACGCCTGCACGATTGGCGATCAGGTTCTGATTGGCATGGGATCGGCCATTCTTGACGGCGCCGTGATCGGCGAGCAGTCGCTCGTCGGCGCAGGCGCTTTGGTCACGCCTGGCACTCAAATTCCTCCCGGTTCCCTGGTGCTGGGTTCGCCTGCCAAAGTGGTCCGCGCGTTGTCGCGGCAGGAACGGATCGGTCTCAAGAAAACGGCCGAGAAATACGTGCGTCTCGCCGCTTACTACTCGGAGCACTCGATTAACGTCTCCTCGTCTCGAGGCACTTAGCCGTGACTATGCTGTAATAGGGGAGCGCGCCCGCCCCGGGCGCCGTGACTGGCGCCCTCGCCAGTCACCTTCCGGGCTCGCGAAAAGGACTCGCTTTTTTTGTGACTCGGCACGCAGCCCCGCCACCCAGCGAGGGCGCTGGCTGGCTGCGCCCGGGGCGGGCGTGCTCCCCATTTCCAACTGCATGGTTACGGCTTAGCCGCGGAGTAAGTCTCCTTGGGCCGTAAGGGGCGGTGCTTCCGGCTCCGGTTCGTGTTTTCCTGACCGGTAAACACTCTCCACCAGGAACAGCGGCCGCCCTCGCGTCTGCTCGTGGATCCGCCCCAGGTAATGCCCGATGATGCCCAGGACGGAAAGCTGAACACTGCCCAGGACCGTGACGACGATCATTAAGCTGGTCCAGCCCTGCGGCGTCTGGCCGACCTTCCACCAGGAGTAAAGCGCGTAAACGATCAGCAGGAATCCGGTGCAGGCGAACAATAACCCGGCGTAACTTGCCAATGCCAATGGCCGGGTCGAGGACGCCACCACGCCATCCAGGGCCAGGCGGAGCAGTCGGCCAAATGGATACTTGGTCGTGCCCGCAAACCGCTTGTCGCGATCATAGGGAAATGGCACTTGCCGAAACCCAACCCAGCTCACCATCCCGCGAATAAAGCGGTGGCGTTCTGGCATTTGCAGCAGCAGTTCCAACACCCGCCGGGAGATAAGCCGGAAATCCCCGCTGTCGAGCGGGATCGGGGTCTCGGACAGGCGGCTCAGCATGCGGTAAAACACCGCGCACGCGAGCCGCTTCAGCCAGGCATCACCCCGACGACTACGGCGTTGCGCATAAACCACGTCGGCACCTTGTTCCATCAAGGCGAGCATCTGCGGCAGCAGTTCAGGTGGGTCCTGCAGGTCGGCGTCCAGTATCAGCACGCGCCCGCCGGTGCAGTAATGCAGGCCAGCGGACAAAGCCAGTTGGTGCCCGTGGTTGCGGGAGAGGTTGACGATCACAAAAGCGGGGTCCCGCTGCGCGAACTGGAGCATTTGAGCCAGCGTATCATCCTTGGAACCGTCGTTCACGAGCACGACCTCATACTCCTTCCCCAGGGCATCGGCCACAGCCTTGACCCGGCGGCAGGTTTCCGGCAGCACCGCGCTCTCGTTGTAACACGGCAGCAGGAAAGTCAGATAGGGACGCTCAGCGCTGCCGGAAGAAACAGACGTTGGCTTCATAGCACGATTATATTCGGCGCAACACAAGTGCTGGTAATTTACCTTGGAATATCGTCCAAATATGAGACGCGGAACTTCGTGCGGTCCAGCCGATCCTTGCTGTCACCGAGTTGGTAAAGGGGCTTGTTGCCGTAGAACGAGGCCCATTGCGAGTAGCTGCTCAAGGGCCCCAATATGTAATCGCATTTGGCGAGGGCATACAAATCACCCATCGGGGATCCGGGACCAAAGCCAACCGTCAAACCCGGAAACTCCTCTTGGCGCCGCGGTTCATCGCTGCACACTAGGAAAGCCACCTTTTGGCCTGGAAACTGGCCGGCCAACTCGCGCATCCAGGACACATATTGTGGGATCGTGAAGAAGCACGTGCCTTTCCTCCAATGCCGATAGTCTTCCTGGCGGACATGAACACCGATAACGACATCCGCATCCTTGCGCAAGGGCACAACGGCCTGAGTGCTGGCTCGCTCATACTCCGCGATCGGCCGGAAATACGCTCTCACTTTCTCCGCCTGCCGACGCATGGCCTCGGGAGCGCGGAATATCCACCCATAAACGAACACGATCCTGGCGTCCTCGATTTGTGCCTGCACTTCTGGAGTTTCCAGGAGAATGATGAGCTGGCCAGGCCGTTCGCGCAAGGTGAACACCCGTTTGCCGAAGAGCGGCAACTTCTCATTCAGCAAGCTCACTCGGCGGATAATATGGACGAAGATCCGGGTCTTGCGGATCGCACCGGCGATACCGGGAATCCGGTCTAGCCAGCTTTGGCGTTCCGACACCGGGTAACGGCAGTAAATGTCTCGCCGCGTGGTCTCGAAGAGAGCAGCGTAGGAATGGAAAGTGACGTTGATCAGCCTATGTCCATACTCCGCCGCGAAGGCGACTAAATTGGCGAACAGGGTGAGGCGATTCCCCATTCGGCCGCACCGCAGTCCGACGACCAGCAGCTTGCCCTCTCTCGACCTTGCCGACTCAGATGGCAAGGAGAGAGTGTGCAGAGGCGGATGTTCGGGCGCTGGGGACATCACTACTGCTTGGTAAACAACCCCCAGCAGGTTGTAAAGGAGAATGCCGGGTCTCAGCGCAACTCGGGCTTGGGATTGCCGAGAATCTCTTGAACCGCACGAACCAATTCGGAAGTCTCGACGCCTTGCAGCGGCTCCCTTTCCGCCACCACGGTGCCAAATAAGGTACGATGCGTGTCGCCGACGGGGATCCAGCCATTTGTACCGGGGCCGGCGCGAAACCACGATACCGTGGGCGTTCCAGTCATCAACGCAAGATGTAATGTCCCCGTGTCCCCGCACAGATGCACTGCGGCCTGCTGGATCACCGCCGACAACTGCACCAGGTCCAGCTCGCCGGCAAACACCCGCCAGGGCTTGTGCGGCAGCATCGCCACCAGGGCCGCCATCTTGGCGCGTTCGCGTTCGGTGGGCGCCGCCGACAACACGCAGCGCTTTTCGGGGAAACGGTTTTCCAGGCGGCTGATGAGCTCGACGAGTTGTTTGGGAGGCAGCTCCTTCTTATCGGCAGTCGTGAAGGGGCTAAGGTGGAAATAGGTGCCGGTTTCGGCCGGCGTGATGCCAGCAGCCTGCAAGTTGGCAGGATCGATCTGCGGACGAAACTCCGCTTGCGTGAAAGGGAAGCCGGCCTGCTCCAGGCAGCGGCATTTCTGGACGTAAACCGGTTCCGTGGGCGAGTAGTAGTTGACGAACTCGGTGAACATCCGGCCCCAAAACGGCGGTCCGCCACTCCTGGGTCGCCGTCCCAACCGCGCCCGCGCCCCACTGAGAAAGCTCAGCCAACTCGACCGGTCCGATCCGTTGAGGTTGATCAGCACGTCAAAGCGCTCCCGGCGCAGCCGCGCGACCATCTGCAGGTTCTGCTTTAGCGTCGCATGCTTCGGAAAGCGCGCATACCCCCAGGCGCGGTCAACCCAGGGCACGCAGGCCATCAACGATACGATATGGTCGGCGACTGCCGCATGCAGCTCGGCTTCAGGATAGGCCTGTCGGACCATCCAGAGCGTCGGCAACATGTGGACGGTATCTCCCAGAAAGCCCAAATCCAGCACCATGACCTTTCTGGCACCGCGCGTCCGTTCCAAGAAACCGCCCTGGGCAGGTATGGCTGCCATGTCAGATCTTAGTGTCGCGTTGAATGAGTGGTTTGATTCACTTTCCCCCGAACATACAAGTGCCGACATCGGCTGACAATGCTGCCCTGCCTCCATGGTGGTTGACGCGACTTCGCTGTTCTCGCTGGAATAGCCCTGGTCGCATGCTCATGGCCCACAAGCAACTCCGTTCTACCTCCCGATCCCCGCCGGAGCCTCGCCGGAGCCTCGCCGTAGTACCTCCGTTAGTCTAACGGAGGTACTACGGCGAGGCTCCGGCGAGGCTCCGGCGGGGCCCGCGCGCCCTGCCCGGGGAAAAGGCTCGTCTCCCCGCAGCCACCTGAACATACTCGGTACCCGATGTTACGTTCTGTGACGGGAGCACCATCATGAAAATCCTGGCCATCCAATTCCGCTACCTGGGTGACGCGGCTCTGATGACACCAGCCCTGCGCGCTATCCGGGAGCATTTTTCGAGCGCTGCGCTTCACGTGCTCGTGGCGGAGGAAGTCGTGCCGCTGCTGCAACATATGCCAGGCCTGACCCGCGTCTGGGCCTTCCCCCGAAGGCGGGGCAGAGCAAAGCCGACCCTATCTTGGCCGGCCATCCGGGCGCTGCGGCAGGAACGGTTCGACCACTCGATTGATTTCGGTGGCAACGACCGGGGCGCAATCGTCAGCCTTCTTTGCGGCGCCCGGCAGCGTTTGGGACCCTTATGGCCCGGCGGCTTTCTGGGCCGGCGCTTTTGCTACACGCACGCCCACCGGCTCCAGCCGTCAGGACACCAATCGCTAACCAATTTCCAGCTCCTGTCGGCCTGGGGAATTGCCGCACCCGATTGCCCCAGCCTTGAGATTCACTCCGATCCCGGGCTGATCAAAGCTGCCGAACAGCTCCTTCCTCGCCCAGCGGTCCTTTGCCACTTGTCCCCCAGCCAGCCCAAGAAAGAATGGCCGCTGGCGCATTGGGCCGAGCTTCATCGCCGGGCCACCGCCGCCGGACAAGAACTGGTGTTCTCGACCGGAATCAGCCCCCGGGAGCGCGCCTTGCTCGAGGACTTGCGGAAACAGCTTCCGGGCGTGCCCGCGCTTCCCGTGCTCCCGGACTTGCCGACCTTCCTGGCGGTACTGAAGCGAGCGCGGTTGTTCATCAGCGGGGACACCGGACCCATGCATTTTGCTGCGGGGCTCGGGGTACCGACCATTAGTATGTTCGGCCCCTCCCCAGCGGGAAAGTGGGCGCCGCTTGGCAAACAGCATCGCACCCTGCAAGCTGATAAGTGCAGTTGCGGTGCCGATACTTCTGTTTGCCTCAGTGCGAGTCCTTGCATGGCAACACTTTCCCCGGAGGCCGTACTGCGGTTGGTCCTGGAGGTCACGGCGGCCCGAAGACCTTTCTAATGGCTCGACAAGTTGCATAAGTTACATGGGTTACATCGTTACTAGCGCAGGCGGCGCAAGTTGCTCATGTAACTCATGTAACTTAGGCAACGATTTAACTTCGTAATTGCACTACAGCGAATGATACCGAATCTGCCCCTCCCGGTTATCTGGCGACCCAAAGGCTTTGTTCCATCATTGGAGGAGCTGGATTCAACCCACGGAGTGCTGGCTAAGAGTGATGTTGCTCAAGCGATTGATCCACAGGGCGATGGCCATCACCCTTTGAGCGTTGTTGAATTAGCGGAGGGCCGGATTGTAGGAGATTTGAGACTGGCGGTCACCCGTAACGGTATTGCCATAGGAAAGCTCCAATCGTTGATCGGCAGCAAAGATCCGGGGACGCATTATCTGCTCCGTAACCCGCGGCTGCGTTTATTGCGTCGGTTCCCCGGCGTTGCCCTCCTGCTCGGAATCCCCGAATCCGCCAATTATTACCATTGGTTGCTCAACAGCGTGCCGCGTTGGAAACTACTGGAGGCGGCAGAGCGAACTAACGCTTACGATTATGTTCTTCTGAATGAGTCCGGCCCTTCTTTTCAGGACGAAACCTTGGATCGGCTGCGCGTGCCCCGAAGTAAACGATTGCGGTGTTCCACGCATTTCCTGTTTCAGTTTGAACGACTCGTAGTGCCGGATATGCCTTTGCCCTTGTTCAAGGTGCCAGGCTGGGCCCGCGATTGGGTGCGATCGCTCATTCCCGAACGCGACCCCTACGCGCCCAAACTCCTCTATGTCTCCCGCCGCGCAGCCAGTCGCCGCCGACTCGCGAACGAACTGACGGTAGAGCCGCATCTGAAGAAACTAGGCTTTTCTATAGTGCAGCCCGAGCGATTGGGGCTTGCTGAACAAGCCAGGTTGTTCAGCGCGGCCGAGTGCATTGTCGCCCCGCACGGAGCGGGTCTGGCCAACCTGGTCTTTGCACCCCCCGGAGCACACTTGGTGGAATTATTCCATCCGAATGCCACGGCGGTATTCTATCGCGAGCTCGCTATGGTTTGCGGCCTCCGTTACACGAGATTATCTGGACACCCAAGCGGCTCGCCGAAGACAGCCGATTTCACCATCGACTTACAGCAGCTCTTGGATTTAGTCTTATAGATTAAGCCATGAGCCTTAGCATTTTAGGCATCTCTGCCTTTTACCACGACAGCGCCGCTGCCGTGGTGAAAGACGGCCGGATTGTGGCCGCGGCCCAGGAGGAACGGTTCACCCGCATCAAGCACGACCATAACTTCCCGAAGAACGCCGTGGATTATTGCTTGAAGGAAGCCGGCGTGGCCGCTGAGCAACTGGATTACGTGGTGTTCTACGATAAGCCGTTCCTGAAGTTCGACCGGCTTATGGAAACATACCTGGCCTATACGCCGCGCGGTTTCCGCTCGTTCATGATGGCCATGCCGCTCTGGCTCAAGACCAAGCTCCACCTGCCTCGGGAAATCCGCCGTGCTCTCGACTCCCGCTACCGCAAGCGCATTGCCTTCACGGGCCACCACGAGTCACATGCCGCAAGCGCGTTCTTCCCTTCGCCGTTTGAGGAAGCTGCGATCCTCACCCTGGATGGCGTGGGCGAGTGGGACACCGCCACCATCGGCTGGGGCAAAGGCAATAAGATCAAACTCCTCAAGACGCTGCACTTCCCTCACTCGCTGGGCTTGCTTTATAGCGCTTTTACCTACTTCTGCGGCTTCAAGGTCAACTCGGGCGAATATAAGCTCATGGGCCTGGCGCCCTACGGTGAACCGCGCTTCGCGGACCTTATTCTCGACAAGGTGGTGCATCTTCAGGATGATGGCTCTTTGGCCATGGACCTGCGCTACTTCGACTACTGCGCCGGCTTGACCATGACAGGAAAGGAGATGGAGCGTCTCCTTGGCGGTCCACCCCGCAAACCGGAGGCCAAGATCACTCAGCGCGAAATGGATTTGGCGGCCTCCATCCAGAAAGTCACGGAAGAGGTAGTCTTGCGCATGGCCAAGACGGCTCGGGATCTTACCGGCGCGCGCAAGCTTTGCCTGGCTGGGGGTGTGGCATTGAATTGTGTCGCCAACGGCAAACTGCTGCGCTCGGGCATCTTCGAGGATATCTTTATTCAACCGGCGGCGGGCGACGCCGGCGGAGCAATCGGTTCGGCCCTATTCGTTCACCACCAATTGCTCGATCGCCCGCGCACCACCAATGGCGCCGACACGATGCGTGGTTCCTGGCTCGGCCCCTCCTTCAGCAACGAGGAGATTCGCCGCCTGCTTGATGGACGCGGCATTCGCTACCAGTTCTTCGCCGATGAAGCTGAGTTGCTCAAGACGACCGCTGAGGCCATGGTGACCGGTCAGGTGGTGGGCTGGTTCCACGGGCGGATGGAGTTTGGCCCGCGCGCCCTCGGAGCGCGGAGCATCATCGGCGATGCCCGCAACGAAGCCATGCAGGCCACGATGAACCTCCGCATCAAGTTCCGCGAATCCTTCCGGCCGTTCGCTCCTTGCGTCCTGGAGGAAGACGTGAGCCGGTATTTCGACCTCGACCGTCCCTCGCCCTACATGCTGCTGGTAGCCGATGTTCGCAAGGAGTTACGACGCGACCTCACACCCGAGCAGGTGAGCTTGATGAAAGACCCGGACCTGCGCAAGCGGGTCAATGTCCCCCGCTCCAGCCTCCCGGCGATCACCCACGTGGATATGTCGGCCCGCGTGCAGACGGTGGACGAAGCGCGGCATGGCCGGTATTACCGGCTCATGAAGGAGTTCAAGCGGCAGACCGGGTGCGGGGTTATCATCAACACCAGCTTCAACATCCGCGGCGAGCCGATTGTTTGCACGCCGCAGGACGCGTACCGCTGCTTCATGGCGTCGGAGATGGATGTGCTTGTCCTTGAGAATTGCCTGCTCCGCCGCTCGGAACAGCCCGCCCTCAACACTGAGGAACGCCAGAAATATATCGCCAGCTTCAAGCTCGACTAACCCCTGCCTGCATGGTCAATCCATTCAAAGAAGTTAAGTGGAACCCCGACCTTCGGGAACGGCGCAAATTTGCGCTGAGCCTGATTATCGGCTTTCCGTGCATTGCGATCGTCCTGCTGGTGCTCGGATGGCTGCGCGGTCGAGGCTGGAATACCTCGCTGGCTGCGGTTCTTGGGGGCGGGGGTCTTTCGGTGGGGTTGCTCTTGCTGGCGCTGCCTCAATTCGCCCGGCCCATTTACGTCGGTTGGTATTTTATCGCTTGCTGCATCGGCACGGTGGTGGGCAATCTGGCACTGGCCATCGTGTTTTTCGTGCTAGTGACCGGCCTCGGGCTGCTCATGCGCGCCTTGGGCCGGCGACCGGTCCGCAAGACATTCGACAAGCGCGCGGCGACCTATTGGCAGGACGCCGAGCAGGTGGATGACCCCAGCCGCTATTATCGGCAGTTTTGAACGACGCTTATGAGCGAGAATAAGAAAAAAGCCTTCGAGCAGGCCCAAGAGGAAAAACAAGCTGGCATCATCAAGGAGTTCTTCCTGTTTCTGAGGTACAATAAGAAGTACTGGATGATTCCCATCCTGATTACCCTCCTCGCATTGGCTGCGCTGGTCCTTTTAGGCGGTACGGCGATCGCGCCTTTCATCTATACCCTCTTCTGACGACCGGAAGCACTAGACCCCGGGAAGCGCAAGCCTTCAGAACGTGCTGCTTGCGCTCAGGCGCGCGCCAGATTCTCAGACCAACCTGACTCTCACATCATGGAGCCCTCACCCACTCCGACCCGGCGCAGCGGTTGGCACAAGCTCTTTCCGCTTCTGGCCATCCTCTTGTCGCTGCTCGCCGCAGCGGTCATTGGGGAAGGTGCGCTGCGGTTGGCGGGGTATTCGCCGACTAACGTCAACCCTTTGAAGTCCTTTCATGTGTTCGATCCCGCGCTTGGATGGCGCGGGCGGAAACTCTACACCGCCAGGTTTAAGCGGCCGGATTTCGATGTGCTCATCGCCCACAATGCCGCCGGGTTCAGAAAGCAGGAGAACCTGGAAGCCAAGCTGAACCAGGCACCCCATCGCGCCTTCGTATTCGGCGATTCCTTCGTCTGGGGTTGGGGTGTTGGGCAGGGCGAGGTGTTTACGGACAGGATGAATCTCCTGCTGCCGAACTACAGCATTCACAATTACGGCATCGACGGCGTAGGCACCGTGGTCGAGTACCAGCTCTTCAGCACGGAAGTCAGGAAACTGGTCCGCCCGGGCGACGTTGTCATACTGATGTTCTGCAACAACGACTTCGTGGACAATGTGGACCGGACCAAGTTCCATGCCGAAGCGGCCAACGGGGAAGTCAAAATCGTCAATCCCGCCAAACCACTGACTACCCCGGCGGAAGATTGGATCAAAAACCACTCCTACCTGTGCAACTACGTATGGTACCGGGCCGACCTCCACCGCCTCACACGGGTGAACCGCAAGATCGAGGACGAAACCCTCGGGAAATCGATTGCCGAGACCGACGAACGGTTTGCCGTAGTGAAGCATTTCCTGGCGAAGTTCCAAGCCGACTGTGAGGCCGCCAAGGCGCGGTTCATCGTTGTCCATATTCCCGCGCAAGTAGAACTTTCCGAGTCCCGGGCTGAGCGGCCCAACAAGCGGGCCAACGAAAAGGCGCGCGGGGAGACCATGTTTGCTATCACCAGCGCGTTGCATATCGATACGATTGATCTGCTGCCCAGCTTCCTCGCTCGCAAGAGCAAGACCGGGGAGACGCTGACCTTCAAGACCGACGGGCATTGGAACCCCACCGGGCACCAGGCGGTCGCGGAAGTGCTCTCAGAATACCTCTCTCGGCCATGATCAGTGTCACTATCCTCACCAAAGACAGCGCACGGATCTTGCCCCGGGTATTGGACTCGGTCCGGTCGTTCGACGACGTAATCGTCCTCGATTCGGGGTCCTCCGACGACACGCTGACGATCGCGCGGGGCTTCGCCAACGTGCGCGTTCGCTCGACGCAGTTCAAGGGGTTCGGGCCTTTGCACAACGAAGCGGCGGGCTTGGCTCGGCATGACTGGATCCTCTCATTGGACAGCGACGAGGTAATCACGCCGGCGCTCTGCCAGGAGCTCGCGGCTCTTTCATTGGACCCCGGGTGCGTGTATTCGCTCCTGATGCACAATTATTACAATGGGAAATGGATCCGCTGTTGCGGTTGGCATCCCGACAAACACGCTCGCCTCTACCATAGGAAGCGAACACGCTTTACTGATGCGCAGGTGCATGAGGCTATCATTATGGACGCTCTCAAGGAGGTTACCCTCAGTGCGCCCGTCGAACACTATTCGTACACTTGCATTGCCGACTTTCTCGCCAAGACTCAGCGCTATTCGGAACTGTTTGCACAACAGCACCAGGGCCGCACCCGTTCCTCGGTGGCTAAGGCGATCAGCCATGGCCTGGGGGCGTTCCTTAGATGCTACCTGGTCAAGCGCGGCTTCACCGCCGGGCGCGAAGGCTTCGTCATTTCGATGACCGCCGGCTTCTGCGGATTCTACAAGTATATGAAGTTGCTCGAAGCGAACGAGCGAGGGAGATCCGATGCTGCTCATCCTGATGTATCACCGGGCCGCTGAGGGCCACTATAGCAACCCGGTGTCCGTCCTGCGCTCGCATTTCAGCTACATTCGCGAGCATTACTCGGTCGTCCTTCCCGGCGAGGCATTGAAGCCGCGGCGGCTCAATCTCTGTCTGACCTTTGACGACGCCTACGCGGATTTCTTTGCCTACGTGTTCCCCCTGCTCCAGGAGTTCTCGTTGCGAGCGGTCCTGGGAGTCCCAACGGCGTTTATCGTCGAGAGCACCGCGCTGGGCTTCCCGGAACGCATAGCCGTAGCTGAAGCGCAGTCCATGCAAGGAGAAGTCTTCCGTGCCAAGGCGCCTTTTTGCACCTGGGAAGAGCTGCGCTTGATGGCCGGCAGCGGGTTGGTCGAGGTCGCATCGCATTCTCACGGGCATGTCAATCTCACACTTCCGGGCAGCGACCCGGCAACCGAGGCACTCCGGTCCAAAACGCTTTTGGAACAGCAGCTTGATCGGCGAGTCTCCACCTTCGTATATCCGTTCGGCAGTGTCGATGCACGGGCCCACGAACAGGTAACGCGGCATTATGCCCACGCGATGCGGATCGGATCGGCATTGAATGCTAATTGGAACTCGCGTCGCCAGCCGCTGTGCCGGGTGAGCGCGGACCGCGTGGCCGATATCGAGCGCGTGCTGCGTTGGGATCGCCTGACCGGTTACGCCTTCAAATGGTTTGGCAATGGGGTGCGCTCGGTCTCAGGCAAATGGCAGAAGCGGTGAGGGTAAAGGCTGGATGGATGGCCGTGCTAGTGACTAGCAATTCTCATTATTGGGATGGGTCGCAGGGTAGGGCGCGTCACTCCGTGCGCGCCGTTCGCTCGCAGGCACCCCAGGACCGGCGCGCACGGAGTGACGCGCCCTACCAACCTGACAAAATGAGAACTGATGGC
>Ga0073936_10004298_pt1 | contig 19848 bp, 5 predicted proteins | sample AliMusrvi5mmetaG_FD_87041 | JGI IMG/M metagenome (GOLD analysis project Ga0073936, IMG submission 87041) | Freshwater lake bacterial and archeal communities from Alinen Mustajarvi, Finland, to study Microbial Dark Matter (Phase II) - Alinen... | ecosystem: Environmental > Aquatic > Freshwater >... | reverse complement strand
GGTCCGGCACGATGTCCGACGATGTTTGCGGCCACTGACGGGGCGTGATTTTGGCGGCGGCGGCGGCAGTGCCGGTGGCGGTGCCGGTGGCGGCAGGGGTGGTGACGGTGGCGGCGGTGGTGTCCGTCTTGGGAGAGGCGACCCGCTGGGCTGGCGGCGCGGGTGGTGGTGGTGGCGGGTCTTTGGGGACCTCAACGAGCGGTGCCGGGACTGGAGCGGACGGGAAATGTTTCGCGCGCAGCGACAAAAGGGTCGCTGTCATGGCGAGGATGAGGATGAGAATCAGTGGCGTGGCCTTCTGCATGGGCACAAGCGTGCCCAAGGGACAACCCGTTTGGCAACGTTGAAAACCGCGCCACGCCGAAAACCCCGGTCGCCTAGCTGGCACCTGGTCCACGGGAATGCCGCCAATCCCGGCGATGCCGGCGAATTCTCAATATCCATGGCATCGTTCGACTGAACTCACGCCGAAGTCCTGAAATCCGTGGTTTCATATTTTCCTTTCTTGCCAAGCTTCCTGCCTGCCCTCTTCCATTATTTTGCCTCATCATCATGTTGCCAGCCCCTCGGTTCGGCTTTTCAGCCTTTTCCCCCTCTCATCCAGATATACCAACCACCTTTTTTCGCGCATATCCCGCCAGATCTGAAAAACCTCGCGAAACCGAAAATTTCTCTTGCATTCCCCTCTCCCGACCTTTTTGTACTACGACGTAGTTCACTGGCGTCGGATTCATCACGGCGCTTCCAACGAGCTTCAATCGGCTCCGCAGGTCCCGCTGGGTGGCTCATTTGCCGCTCTGAGACTGTGAACTCAGAACCAAAAACGACCACCCCCGATCAGCAACCAAACCACCCAAACGCCTCAGCGTTCCTCCATGAAAGCCCGGAAAGACAAAACACCATGACAATACCTAAATTAGTCGAAACGACCAGAGCCACCTTGAAACACCTCGCCCTCGCCGCAGCGCTGGGTGCTTCATTCATCGCGGGCAGCGCGCGGGCGGTCACACTCACCTGGAACGTGAGTGGCGGTGGCAGTTGGGACACAAGCACCCCCAACTGGTCCGGGGGTGCCACGACTTTCATTTCCGATGGCTCGCAGGACGTGATTTTCAGCAATACGGCGGGCGGCATTATTACCGTCTCGCCCGGTATGGCACCGGCTTCCACCACCGTCAGTGCCGCAAGCGGCACCTATCAGTTCACATCCGGGTCGATCGCCGGTTCGGGTTCGCTCACCAAGTCTGGCGGCGGCTGGATTCGGCTCTCCGCCGCCAACAGCTTTACCGGTCAAACGATTCACAAAGGTGGAACCTTGTGGGTCAACGCCGTTCCTACGGACAGCGGCGTCCCCGGACCGCTGGGTGCACCCACCGATGCGAATGCCATCATCGACCTCTCCCCCGGCACCACACTGGTGTACGATGTTTCCGGCACCACCAACCGTCCTATCAACCTTGCGGGCGCGGGCGGAACGACAACGTTGTCGGTCCACGGTAACGGAAACAACTTCACATTCAACGGTCCAATTACCGCCAGCGGGACTGGTGCAAAGACGTTCCTGCTGTTCATGGGCACGAATCAAGGTTTTTATGGAAGCGGTGACGGGCAGACGGCGACAATCAATGGAGCGATCTCGGATGTTTCCGACGCCAAGCTCTCGCTGCAAGTTAATCTCCACAGTCAAAGCGGCGGTAACAATTACGTGAATCTCAATGGCAGCAACACTTTCACCGGGCCAATCGCCCTCGTCAGCAGCGACTTTGGTTTTGGTGAAGCGCCTCGGGTCGCGACGGTCAAGATTGGCGGAACGGGACAGTTGAACAGTGGCAACTACCCAGGAGCCATCTCAATGACCACCAAGGCGGGTGGTTTCAGCACGATCTTCAACTATGCCAGCTCGATGCCGCAAACCTTGTCGGGCGCGATCTCCGGCGCCGGCGCACTGACCATATCCGGTAGCGGCACGCTGACTCTCTCCGGCGCGAATACCTACTACGGCAACACCACCGTCACCAGCGGCGGGTTGATCCTCGCAGAAACCACCGGCGGATTGACTTTCTACGTCACCAATGCCGCCACCAACAAAATCACCGGCCCGGGGACCGCCACGTTGAATGGCACTTTCACCATCGACACCTCGGCGGTTAGCGTTGCAACAGGTTCCTGGACCTTGGTGGATACCACCACCAAGTCCTTCGGCTCTAACTTTAACCTGGCCGGCTTCGGCGGCACCGGCCCCGGCGTCCACACGAAAGCGGATGGACTCAAGACGTGGACCTTCGACACCTCAAGCGGCGCGCTCAGCCTCACTACCGAAGCGGTATTCACGTCTTTCGCCTATAATGGCCTTGCCGCCTCCATCGATAACATCAATTACACCGTTGACCTGCCCGTGGCGTATGGCACGGTTCTGGCGAATGTCGCGCCGACCTTCACGGTGAGCAACGGAACGTGCAATCACCCCAGCGGCATAGTCCCCACGCCGGACAACTTCAGCACCGGCCCGCTGCACTACATTGTCACCGGTGCCGTCGCGCACGACTATCTCGTGACAGTCACCCCCCTCCCCGCGCCCCCAGGCGGCGTGAGTGGCGGCCTTGTCGCGTGGTTTGATGCGGCCAAGGGGTTCGCGACCAGCCTCAGCGGGGTTACCACCTGGGCCGACCAGTCCGGCAATGGGCATACGGCGACAATGACCATTGATCCTTCACGGCCCGGTGGCACGCTGACCCAGGCCACCAATCAGATCAACGGTCTGCCAGCGGTTCAGTTCCGCAGCAGCGCGTATGCGAATCTCGACGGCACGCTTTTCTCCAAGGATCAGTACATCGTTTTCAGGATCAGAGGCGGCGACTGGGGCTCTGTGTTAGGCAGCCAAAGCAGGAGTGGCTACTTGTTGAATCCCAACGGATCGTTCTGGGGCAGCAATCTCCCTGCCGGTGTCTCGCAAAACGATACCACCGTGACGAGCCTAAGCAACCCCGGCAACTTCATGGTCCTGAAGATCACCGGCAACAGCAATGATCCAAGCGTCAGGTCAGGCTGGGCGCTGGGCCGTCAGGAAGGTTGGTATCAATTGGATATGGATCTGGCCGAGATCCTCACCTACGACCATGCGCTAACGACGGGTGACGAGGCTAAGGTCGGCCAATACCTGTCGGACAAGTACGGGATGATCACTGCCTATTCGCCGGCGCGGATCCTGAGCTTCGGTATCACGGACCATGTTGGCCACATTGACCAAGCCGCGATGACCATCACCCTGACCGTGCCGCATGACACGATTTTGGCGGACCTCGCGCCGACCTTCACGGTGAGTTCCGGGACCTGTGGTCAAACCAGCGGCTTGCCGCCATCACCGACGACATTCGCCGACGGCCTCACACAACACTACATTGTCAACGGCACGGTGACCAACGACTATGCCGTGACGGTCATCGTGGAGCCGGCGCCGAACGCCCCGCCCGTCGCCAGTGGATTGGTCTGCTGGTATGATGCCTCCATCGGCATCACGGAAGATGCAGCCGGGGTAACGGCATGGAGTGACATCTCCGGCAACGCGCATACGGCGACACGGACGGCTGGCACGCTGACTCAGGCCAACAATCAGGTCAACGGTCTGCCCACGGTCCAGTTCCGCAACGCAGGATATGCGAACATCGCCGGCACCATGTTCGCCAAGGACCAGTACATCGTCTTCAAGAGCCCGAGCGGCAACACCTATAATGGCGACTGGGGTGCCGTGTTGGGCGACGTCACCGATCAACATGGCTACATGATGGGTAACGGCACAAACTTCTGGAATAGCAATTACCCTGCGGCCGTTTCGCGAAACGGCACGGCGTTGTCGAGCCCATGGAACATCACCAACATGGGCAGCTTCCTGGTCCTGAAAATCGTCGGTGCCTATCCGGATACAAATCCACGGTCTTACAGTCTGGGCAACGTGTTTGGCAATGGTTCGGCGCAGTATCACAATGTGAACCTGGACGTGGCCGAGATCATCGCCTACGACAGCGTGCTATCGAGTACGGATGAAGCCACGGTGACTTCCTACCTGGTAACCAAGTACAACATCGCTGAGCCCATGTACCGATGGAAAGGCGCGAACGGCGCCAACTGGAGCGTCACAGGCAATTGGAACAACTCGGTGCCCGGTGCCACCCAAATCGCAATCCTCTCGGATAGCCCCAGTGCGGGCGCGACGGTTAATCTGGACATCAACGCTGCTGTCGGCGGTCTGACATTCAACAACCAGGTTGTTAACCAGACCATCGCCTCCACCAGCGGCAAGACACTGACCTTGAGCAGCGTGACTGTGGATGCCGGTTCGCACACCATCAGCGCCGCGGTGAACGCGACCGCAAGCGGGCTGACCAAGAGCGGCCTCGGCGCGGCCACCCTGTCAGGAGCTGCCAGCGGCGGCAACCTGGCCGTCAACGGTGGCGAACTGGACTTGACCGGTTCCGGCACTTGGACAGGTAGCTTGGACGTCAACAGTGGCGGACTCGTCCTCGGCGGGACTGTGCGACAGCTTTGGGCGAGTGCGCAGTTCATTAATGTCGGAAATGGCGCAGACGCCTGCTCGCTGACAATCAATGGTAGTGCCATGATCGACTGGTCGGCTGCTACCCCAGGCAACGGCAGTGGGATCGTTCTCGGCTGGGCTTCCGGTCAGTCCAAGGTGATTCAAAATGGCGGAACCCTCAAAATGCCGCCTGCGGGCACATCGTGGAATGGTGAAAATGGCAGCGCCCAAGTGACGCTGGGCGGTGCGGGTGCCGAGCCCTCCTACACTGAGTATCAACTCAACGGGGGCACCCTCATTACTCCCATGGTTTACAATGAGTGGGCCCCGAGTGGTGTTCTGACACCCACCGCAGGGTCAGCCGTGTTCAAGTTCAACGGTGGCACGCTGCAGGGGACCATGTCCGACGCTAATAGCGATGCAGCACGGGTGGCGGATGGCTCGGCGCACCTGATGGGCAACCTGACCCATGCCTATGTCGGGAACAACGGGGCCAAGATTGACACCGCCACCTTTGACTGCGGGATTGACCAAGCCCTCGAACACGACCCGGCCGCCTCTGCTAGCGATGGCGGCCTGACCAAGATGGGGTCGGGCACACTGACGCTCCTGCGGGATTCCACCTACACCGGCAAGACAGTAGTTCAGCAAGGCACGCTGGTTTGCCCGACCGTCGCTTCCCTGGCGCCCACAGCTCTGCAAATTGCGGCCACGGCCGTGGTTGACTTGGCCTATTCTGGAAATCGGGACATCTCAAGCCTCAAGATCGGGACCGCGATAAAGTCGCTTGGCGTTTATGGTTCATCCTCTTCGCCCGCGCCTGCGGGCAATCAGGACGATGTCCACTTCGCAGGCCCTGGCACCGTGACGGTGACTGGTTCCATCGGTTATCTCGACTGGGCCAGCACTTATGGCATAAGCGACAATCCGCACGAGGATTCGAACAACGACGGGGTTCAGAACGGCATTGCCTACTTCATGAACAATCCGAACCGCATCAGCCTTCCGGGCGTGGGCGCGAACAACAGGGTGACGTGGATCAATGGCGGCAATATCCCCAATACCGAATACGGTACCGGCAAACAGTACGTGATCCAAACCTCCAGTGACCTGGTGACTTGGGTGGATGTCCCCATTGAGCAGCTCGACGCCAATGAAAGCGGCCCCGGTGGCTCGCTTTCCTACACCCTGCAGCCCCATCTGGGCAAAAAGTTCTGCCGCCTGGTGGTCACGCCGAACTGATTGGATCACATCCGGGAATACCACTCAACACGGGCGCCAATCCTGGTTCTATCAGGATTGGCGTTCGTCGTTTTCCGGGGTGTCGTTGCGGCGTCAGAGGCCAGTGAACCTACAAAGGAAATTGGGACGTGACCGGGCCGCCACCTGACTGCGGTGTTGCGGTCGTCAAACACGCGCACCCGCAGTCCGCGTCTGCAACATTCGCTTCCCAGAACCTGATCGAGGGTTTGAATCACGGCGGCATTCAACTCGGCAGGACGAAGAGTTCCACTGTAGGTCGTTTCGATGAATAGCGTGTCCCGATTTTCACTTCCCATGGCATGGCAACAACCTTTCCGTTTTCATGTCCGCATTCCGAATTCTAACCCAACAGGGGAAACCTGTCCAGGAGAAAACGCGGATTTGTGAGGCCACCACAGGGCTGCTAGGGCGACTCGGTGACGACGACCCGCGCGAAGCGCGTGGTGGTGCCGGGCGGCGGGATATCCTCGACGACCACCCGGTTCCAGTTGGGATTGCTGGTCGGAGTCACCGTGGGGTTTCCAGTCGCCGCCGACCAACCGCCAGGGCCGTCTGTCGTTAGATCGGATCCGAACTGGACGGTGTAGCTCAGCCCGCTGGTACCGACGCGTTGGATGAATTCCACGCGCAGGATACCGTCGCCGGTTTGCGTGATGCTCGGCAAACCATGAATGCCGGTATCCGGGGTGAGCGTCCGGGCGTCTCCGGCATAGGTGGTATGCGGATCAAGATGGAACGCGTATTTCAGCAGGTTGCTGATGCCGTCGGCGGCGGGATTGGCGTCTGGTCCGCTGCTCGCCGGATCAGCCATTTCCTGCAGCGAGAACTTTGTCGCCGCCCATGACTGATAGGTCATCGCGGCGTTGTAGGTTGCGGTTAGATTCTTGTCACCGTCCATGGTCAGGGTCAACGGATTGTCCGTGCTGATCACATCGCCCGTCCAAGCGGCGAAAGTCGAACCCGCGGGCGGCTGGGCTGTTAGAACCACCTGTTGGCCCGGAGCATAATCATCCTGTTGCGGGTCCGCGGTGACAATCCCGGAACCGGCATGGACCGTCAGATGGTAACGGACTGGAATGTATGACACTTGGTCGAGCCAGCCAGCGTCGGACCCTTCGGAAACCGATGCATCCTTGGCGTAGGTCCACTCGAGGGTATGGCGTCCGGGCAGCAGATCATAGGTGCATGTCTGCCAATCCACCTCGCCGCTGACCGCATCCCGTTGATTGTTGTCGATTAGGAACAACAGATAATCGGCGTAGGCCTGCGAGGAAACCTTCCAGTGGAAAATCAACTGGCCGGGTCCTTCGACGGTGGTGCGGATGGTGCTGCTTTCGGAATCACCGATCGGTCCGGACTGCGCGCGGTCGATGCCATCGGCGGAATCCGGCGAATTCTCACCGAACCATGGAGCGGAACCGCCGGAGGTCCAGGTGATTCCGGTGCTGTCCAATACCTGATCGAATGGCAGGCTGAACACTCCGGTCATCTGGAAATTACCGAGCATTGCCACGGTGGTGGAGGAAGCGGCCTCCGGGGCAAACAACGGGAACGGCTGATTGTCGCCGAACCTCCCGTCACCCAACTGCCAGGTGAGGAAATTCAGCACCGGGCAGATGGCGGTCGTCTCGGCGCTTCCGCCGATGGTTCCCGCGAGCAACTGGTCCGCTTGGGAGAGCCACCAGAGCATGGTGCCGCGCGACATGACCTGGCGCACCGAGAATCCGTTCACCGCGCCGCCACCCGGATTGGTGGTGACTTCCAAGCCGCCGTTGGCCGTATCGCCGACCAGGCGGAACGAATCATCATAACTGTTATGCAGGCCCGGCGCGGCGAACACTTCCAACGAGGAATTATCGGCATGTTGGAAATACACCACATCGATCGGATAGGTTCCGGCGCTCAGTTGAAGAGTACCCACCTGTTCGCGTTGCCCCAAATACCCATCGGCACTGATCACCTGTTGTCCGCCAACCGCCACCCGCACGCCATCATCGGCGTTGGCGCCGAATGTCCATTGGCCGTCAGTGGGAATCGCCACGGTAGCCGTGGCATGCACCGCGAAATTCGCATTGTGGAACGGTCCGCCCTGCCACCCCTGGAAGGCATAAGCGGACTCGCCATCCGCATGGATGGCCACGCCGGCCCCGCGGTTGTAGCGGGCTTGGGCCGGATCCGCGGTGGCCGTACCGTGGATCGCCGCCAGGGTGAGCGCGTATTTCGCCGACAACGGGTTGGTCGGATCGGTTCCGTCGGCGAACTCGGTCAGGTTGTTATTGCCATCGCCGTCCGGGTCGTCGTTGGGCCCGTAATACCAATAATGGCCGAAATAGAGGTTCTCCCAATAGTCGGGCAATCCGTCATTGTCCTCGTCGTCGGTGGCGAGGTTGCGGCCGTCCATGGTGAAAGTGACGGGTTCGTCCACCGCGCCATCATTGATGAACATGACATACCAGGTCTTGCCCGGAAGCTTGGGCCATGTGTTTAACAAAACGTCCCATCCGTAAGAATCGTACGGCTCCTCGAAAAGAACCGATCCGGTGGGGTTGGGCAAGGTTCCTTCTTCAATGCGCACCCGGACATTGCCGCTGTGCGCGAAAGTGTGACGCCAGCGAACCGCGTCGGGCGGGATCGGCACCTGATAGACAAGCTGGCCGTCGGCAGGCACCGTGGTCGTTACGGTGCCGCCATAGAATGCGATGCTCGGGATGACGCCGATGGTTTCCGCGCTGGCCAAGGCGCTGATTGAGAACGTCGCATCGACGTCGGCCTTGACCCCCAGATAGACGGTGCCGTTCGGTCGCAACGGCGGGCAGGCGATCATGTAGGTGCCGGCAGTTGTCCAACCATATTGTTGGTACGGTCCTTGGTTGAGATAGTCGTTATAGGCATTGCGCAGCGGGGGCCAAGCGGTGTAGTAGTTGCCCATGGTATCGCCGGGCGGCAGGATGCTCCGCCAGTGGACCTGGACGCTGCCCTGGGTGGTGGCGAAGGAAACCTGCAGGTTGTCGGGAGCGTTGGCGGGAATATTTACGGCATAGTAGCGCCAGTCACCGCCGATCAATGATTGGTTGGTCAAAGGAACTCCGTCGGCCGCCAGGTCCTGGATATTCCCTAACGAAAGCTTGAGCCGGTAGCGGCAATTGGATCCGGAGGTGGCGGTGACGCCGAGATACCATGTGCCGGGGGCGAGTTCGGTTTCGGTGCGGGCGCTGAGAGGCACCCAATTGCCGTATTGCGTGCCGCCGCTGGTGGACGCGTAATCATAGAGCGGGTTCCACCAATATGGAGGGTATAAGGTATGGGTGGTGGTGGGAACATCGGCGCGACGCACATACAGGTCGGGGTTGCCGTTGAGCGCTTCAAGCACGGTGCGCAACACGCCGCGGTTGCCGGACGGCACGGTGATGGCGTAGAAATGCCAATCATCCTGGCCAAGATCGATGCCATGGTCGCCCGGCAGCGGATCGCCGGAAGCGTCGATGCCGGTGTCACCGAAGGTGGTCGAACCCTGCAAGCCCGGAGTGGTGCTGAGCTGACCGGCGGGCGGCATGGACCATGCGGGACGTTGCAACGCGACCGGTTCGCTGGTGATCGTGTAATCGCTGATGCCAATCGCGGTGGCTTGGCAGTACCAGGTTCCCGGAGTCAGGAACGGCGGGACGATAACCGACGTGTCGAGGGATGATTGGCAATAGGGATTGCGGTTGACCGGATCCTGGAAGAACATCAGCGAAACATCACCCTGACGCACGGTGGTATCCACTTTCCACCCGATCACCGGTTGGCCGCCCACGGTTTGCGGCACATCTATCCGATAGGTAACAACATCGCCATTGACGAGTTGGTGGGAATCCTGGTTGCTGCCGCCGCCGGCATTGGCGTATGATCCGAAGTTGAGCGGTTGCGGCAGGATCGGTTCGCTGACGACGGTATAGTCGGTCTGGCCGCTGGCGACAGCCTCGAAATACCAGGTGCTTCCCGGGGTGAAGGACGGCGGCAGCACCAGCGCGGGGCTGCCCCAGGTTTGATAAACGCAATTGCGGGTGACGGGATCGTTGAAGAACCTCAACAAGACTCTGCCTTGGGCGAGGGTGGTGGTGATTTTCCAACCCATCACGGGCAAGCCGTTGACGGTGGCGGGGATCTGGACTTGATAGAGAATCCGCTCGCCGTCGATCGCCTGGCGGCGGTCCTGGTTGGTGCCGCCACCGGAGTTGGCATAGGAGCCGAAATTCAGATGGGTCGGCGGAATCGCGGAGACGACCAAAGTGGCGGTGGCGTCCTGATAGACCGGCGGCCATGCGTCATCGCTGTGGGCGCGCACGGTGATGCGGAAGGGTCCCGCAGGCGGATTGGCGAATGTCAGAACCGATGAGTCACCTGTGGATCCGGGCCAGTAACCGCCATCGTAGCCGTAGTCGTCACCACCGTAATTCCAATCGGCGCGAGGGGCCAGGATGCCCGCGCGCCCCCCCAGCAGCGGGTTGCCGGTGCGGTCATCGAGGCGGATCTGGAGGGTGGCCGTGGCCGGTGGCACGTTCACGGTGAAGACCTTGGTTTCCCCGCCGGCCAAATCGATCGGCTGACTCACCGGAACACCGGCGGCCACCGTGCCCAGATCCGACAAAGGCGTGCCCAAACTTTGCAACGTACCGCTGGCGGCACCGGATCCAGCCGTGTTGTAATCGGGTGGCGCGGCCCCTTCCGATATCACCGCCACATAATAATCGCCCGCTGGCAATTCGGTGGCCGGATCCGTCGCAAACAGATTGAGATATTCCCCGCCCGGTTTTTGGGCGCGCACGCCCGGAGAATTGGCCTGCCATGGCCAACTGTACCAATCGCCGCCACAGGTGGGCGCGGCATCCATTTCCACAGCCATCATCATTTCTCCATCAGTCGGTGTGAGATTCAGCGACCAATGGCTGGCACCGCTGGGCACGGTCACCTTGAACATCGCGAGATCCCGCGCGGCAAGATTGGTGATGGCCGCAGATCCGCCGTTAAAGGCAACCGAGGTGACCGGGATGGCCAGCCCGCTGCCGATACCGCGGCTTTCCAACGTGTAGGCCGCGGCAAGCCCGTCGGACTGATTGTTGAGCACACCGACAAAATAGGTTCCGGGTTCCAACGGATGGCCTATTCCCATGGTGATGTGGCGGTACCTGGCATTCACCGGGCCGGGATCCAGCGGCCTTTGTGTCAAATCGGTGGTGCTCGCCATTTGCCAACCGGATGTCCACACGCTCTGGTGGGCTGGTGACCAACCCCACCCGTTAGGCGCGTAGCCGCTCGAAATGCCTTCAGGCATTGCGTCGCGGCACACCACCAGTTGCGGGGTCCCCGCCGTCACATTGCGCAAGCGCACGTCCCAACCGAGCACTCCCTGCGGAACCACGACGCGGAAGAAACGCCAACTGTTAGACCGTTGCCCGCTAACCGTTTGGGTTCCGCCGTTGAAGTCAAGGTCGGTCGAGGCGAGCGCGGAGACGATGAGAGAGCCGGTGACATCGGGGAAGCCCGCCGGCCATGCGCCATCATTGCGGGCTCGCACGGTGATGGTGAACGGGCCGGGAGTCGGATTGGAGAATGTAATGATGGAGGGCGAGATCCGGTCGCCAGCGTAATAGCCGCCATCGTAGCCGTAATCATCGCTGCCCCAGTAATTGTCCGCCCGTCCGGCGATCGCCCCCAAACGGGCGTTGATCTGCGGCAGTCCGTCGCTGTTGGTGTTGGCGAGCCGGATCTCCAACGCCGCTGTGCCGGGTACCACCGTGCCGGTAATCACCCGGGTTTGTCCCCCGGCAAGCGCCAGATCCTGACTGAACGGGGCGCCAACCGCGAGTGTCCCCGCATCGGTCTTACTGGCGCCGAGACTGCGGAGGACTCCCGAGGCAGTTCCGGATCCGATGGTGTTGTAGTCCGGCGGCGCGCCGCCTTCGGAAATCACGGTTACATAGTAATCACCCTCCGGCAGTTGCACATCGGGCTCCAACGGGAACATGGTGAGGTATTCGGCCCCCGTCTTCTGCACCCGCATGCCGGGCGAGTTGGTCTGCCACGGGTATCGATATTGATCGGAGGATGCGCCACAGGAAGGCACGGCACCTTTCAGCACGGCCATCATCATTTCCCCGCCGGAAGGGGTGAGATCGAGCGACCAATGGCTGGCACCAGCCGGCACGGTGACTTTGAACACCGCGAGGTCGCGCGTGGCGAGATCGGTGATCGTGGCCGAACCGCCGTCGAAATCCACTGCGGTGACCGGAATGGCATGCCCGACACCGATGCCACGGCTTTCCAAGGTGTAACCCGCCGGGTTTCCGGGTGGCGCGGTGTTGAGCACCCCGACATAGTAAATGCCGGGTTCCAACGGATGGCCCATGCCCAGGGTAAGGTGCCGGAAGGTGACATCGACCGATCCGGGATCATGCGGTCTTTGGGTCAAATCCGTGGCTTCCGCCAACTGCCAACCGGTCGGCCAGGCGGTCTGGTTGGCCGGTGACCAACCCCACCCATTTTCCGGGGATCCCTCCCAGATGCCGCCGGGCAGCCGGTCGCGGCACACGGCCATGCGCGGGATGCCGCCGGTGACGTCGCGCAAACGCAAATCCCAACCGACCGGCCCCGCCGGAACTTCGATGCGGAAAAACTGCCAGGTGGACGGATCCTGACCGGTGACGTCGCTGGTGCCACCATCGAAATCAACCGGAGTCGGAGGCAGCGAAGCCACCACCAGCGTGGCGGTCACAGCAGGAAATCCTGGCACGGGCCAAACGCCGTCGTTGTGGGCCCGCACCGTGATGGCAAAAGGTCCTACGGGCGGATTGGCAAACGTGAGCACCGTGGGATCGACCTTGGCACCGGAGATATAGCCACCCTCGTAACCATAATCGTTGGAACCATAGTAGATCTCGGCCCGCGCGGCGATAGTGCCCGCGCGGACGCCAAGCAACGGATTCCCCGTGGCATTGTCCAAGCGCACCTGCAAGGTGGTCGTGCCAACCGGAACATTGACAGTGAAACTCCGGGTTTCCCCTCCCGCCAAAGACACCGCGCGGCTGATCGGCGAACCGGTGCTTACCACCCCGAGGTCCGTCAGATCCACGCCGACACTCCGCAGGACACCGGACGAACTGCCAACATCCGCAGTCTGGTAATCCGGCGGCGAAACACCTTCCCCAACCACCGCCACATAGTAATCACCGGCCGGCAGTTCCGGCATGTCGTCCACAGGGAACAGGCTGAAATACTCGGCACCGCTTTTCTGGATGATCGAGCCTGCCGAGGTGTTGCTCCACGGATAGTCGTACCACGATTGACCGGCACTTGGAACGGTGCCTTTGAGCACCGCCATCATCATTTCCCCTGCCGAAGGCAGCAGGCGCAATGACCATAACGGCGATCCCGATGGCACCGTCACCTTGAACACCGAAAGATCGCGCGCCCCAAGACCGGTGATGGTCGCCTCACCACCAGTGAACGCCAAATCCGTCACCGGAATGGCCAGTCCGCTGCCAATCCCGCGACTGCACAACGTGTAAGCGGCATTTCCGCTAGATATGTCATTGAACACGCCGACATAGTAAGTCGCGGGCTCGAGCGGCCGGCCCATGCCGCAGGTCAGACGCCGCAGGTGGGTATTGACACCCCCGGGATCCCAGGCACGGCCCGTCAGGTCGTAGTACGGGCACCAGAGCGCACCGGACGGCCAGGTGTCTTGGTTGGCCGACGCCCCGCCGCCGGAACCCAACTGCCCGGGCAACAGGTCGCGCCGGACCATCATCCGCGGGTTGCCGGATGTCACGTCACGCAACCACAAATCCCAGCCGACAGGTTCCGGCGGCACATCCACCCGGAACCACCGCCACGCCCACGCAGGGTGAGCGGATTGAGCAAGCGTGCCGCCATCGAAGATGAGCGGCGTGGCGGTCGCGGCATGTCTTGTTAGGGTGAAATTCCCCAGCGCCTGGGCCGGATTGTAAATGCCGATATACCAAATTTCCGCCTGATGATCGACGATCTGCATCAGCCCGCCGCTGGACGAGCGGTCCACATGACCGGCGTTGTCCGTCCAATACGACTGGCCCTCATAATCGCGGTAACGCCAGCGGGCCGGCACGCCATTGCGGCGGATGTCAATCTCGGTGCCGGCCGGCGCGCCGGTCAGCTCGAGTTCCCAGCCGAGGCCGAGCTGCGATTCGCGGTCATTGACCACATAGTAGCGCCAACCCGCCTTGTCGGGTGTGTCATTCACCGTGACGCCCACGAATGGAACCGGGGTAACCACCGGACTGCCGTTGCGGAATGACACTTCATAACTGTCAGTTCCCCAAATCGTGACATAGAACGTGCCGTTGGTGAGGGTCGGCGGAGAAAGGGTCACGCTGTCCGTGGCGATGCCCGAGGTTTCGGATCCCGCGTCATTGTGGAATTCGTTGGAAACCTTGTCGCGGCGCAGACTGAGGTTGCCGTCTCCTGTCAGATTCGTGACGGAATTTTCCCAGGCGATTTCTTGGATCGGCACCTGGATGCGGAACGTGCGGTAGCCGGAGTCCGTACCGTCACAGCTCACGGTTTGGGTGGAATTGAAATCGATGTCAGTAACGGCTTGGATGTGCGAGTGGAGGTCGAGCGCCGCGCCCGGATCATCGGCCACCGCGATGTAATAAGTATCGGTGGAGGCTTGCAGGTAATCGGGCACCAACAACATGCGGCCGGCCTGCACCCGATCCGCGTAGGAATACCCGAAGCCGGGGAAGGTGATGGCATTCTTGCGGACATGAATGACCTTGTCGGAACCGCCGAGCCATAGGTTCCATGCGGGAGTTCCCGATGGCACCCTGGCCTTGAAAAACCGCACTCCCTCAGCACCCATCGTGACCGCGCCGCTGCCCGATTCCAGCGGTGTCTCGCCGATGTTGTAGCTTCCGTCATGGTTGGCATCGACATATTGCAATTCACCCAGATCTTGCACATATGCGTTGCCGGTCACCAAACTCCAGGTGGCCGCCACCGGCACGTCCACCAGCAGGAACCAATCCTGGGTGGCGCCGAATTGGTCGTACCGCAGCACGAAACCGTTGGATCCGGGACGCTCCGATGCGTATTGATGGCTGTAGGTGTTAGGTAGCCATCCCTGGGAGAGATACAGGTGCGCTTCGCCGCAGGTGACATTCAGGGCATTGCGCCAGGCACCGGAGATCGCCGCTTCGGTGGTGATGCGGAACCAATAACTGCCGGACGCGCCGTCGGGATGCTGATAGACCTCGGTGCCCTCATGGGTGGTGCCTGGATCCCAGACCAGCGGCACGGCAGCGTTGCCGGCTAACAAATTCCATTCCGCGCCAGCCGTGGCATCCACCAGGATGAACCATTCCTGGCCTGCTGCGTATTGGTTGGGTTGCAACACGATCAAATCGTCACCCACATTGGCGGAGGCATAATTGTAAGGCCAGATTTGAGGCATCCACCCCTGCGCCATATAAAGATTCGCCTCGCCCGCCGTGACTTTGAGCCGCACCCGCATCCCCGCGTCTGCCCCGGGCGGAACCACCACCCGATACCTATAACTCCCGCTGACGGTGTCCGGTTGATGGACCACTGCGGAACCGGCCTGCGTCAGACCCGCATCCCAAATGAGCGTCGTGATATCGTTATCAACAATCGTGCAGACAGCATGGGACCGCGTGATCGCGGAGTCTCCGCCCACCGGGTTGCTGAGATCCAGCGCGAACGTCTCCGCTGCTTCCGGTACGGTGTCATCGATGATCGGCACGTCGATGGTCGCCGTGGTCGCGTTGGCTGGAATCGTCAGCGTGCCGGTGGTGGTCGTATAGTCCGACCCCGCATGGGCGGTGATGGGCGTGGTGGCATAATCCACGGTCACGTCCTCGCTCGCCGCCGGCGTGAGCGTCACGGTGAAAGTGGCCACGCCCGCGTTTTCCTGCACCGCCACATCGACAACCGAAATCGAGCGTTCCGGCACGGTGCCAGGAATCCGCTGGCCGGCTGCGTCCAGCGGGTAGGCGCGGTATAGCGCGAAGCCGTTGCTCAGCGGAGTCTTGGTGACCACGAAGCGGAACCAGGTGCCGGCCACCGCGTTGTTGAAGTCAAAAACCTGCGAACTCCCATCCGCAAAAGCACTCCCGCCTGTGATGTCGCCGGATGGTCCGAAAACATCGCCGATCGAAACCAACGAATCCACCGAATCCCCCACAAAACCCTGGATTTTGCTCACCCCATTGGCGTGCTGGATGATTTCTAACTGCCGCACCACGGTGCTCTGGTCGAAATGATAGGTGACCACCTCGCGCGTCGGGTCCGGGACGTTGGCCGAAACGTAGTGGTCATCGTGCATGACGAAGCCCCCCCCACCCCACTCCCCAATCCGTGATGATGTGACCGATCCCGATGTTGCCGTTATACGGATAGAACGGCGCCGATGCGCTCCAGATGTTCTGGTCAAGCGGTGCGCAACTCCCGTCCTGGCTATCCGCCGGGAGCGAAATGCTGTCGATTCCGGCGCGGGCGGCGACACTGAAACATAAAACCATTACCGGCAAGATGAGGATTCTTTTCATGGCTGCTAGGGGTTGGAGGTTACCCGGAACCAATCCACCACCTCACGCCAAGAAGCCCGACGCGACGGTGCATGATCCCGGATTCGGACGTCCTATACAGCACAAATGGCTCCAGGATGCAAGGCAAAACCTCGCAAAACCTCGCAAAACCTCGCAAAACCTCGCCTTCCCGCAAATTGGCTCCGGGCGGGATGCCGGGCCACGGTGGCGCGGGCGTCCTGCCAGCCGCCTTTCTTCCTACGTCTTCGCGCCTTTGCGCGAGCCGTCTCCGTGGCAATCCCTCACACCAATCCCGCGCCTTTCATGCACGCCTCCGCCGCCAGCCAGCCGGTGGAAAAAGCGATCTGCAGGTTGAAGCCTCCGGTGTCGGCATCCAGGTCGAGCACTTCCCCGGCGAAATGGAGGTTTCTAACAAAATTCGATTCCATGGTGTCCGGATCGATTTCCGAAGTGATGACTCCGCCGGCGGTGATGATGGCTTCCTTGAACGGCCGGCAACCGGTGATGACAAAACGCAGGCCCTTCATTGCTAGCAGGAATTTGCGCCGGTCTTCGGAACTCACTTGTGTTCCTAACAGATTCCCCTTCACGCCGGTTTGCTCCAACATCACGGGAACCAGCGGAGCCGGCAGCCACTTGCGGACGATCTGGTCCATCCTGCTGGTGGAAAATTCCGCGAGGTCGCGTTGCAGCCGGTTGTCGAGTTTGGTTTCGTTGAGCGCGGGTTTGAGATCGACCGCAACCTCCACCCGGTGATTCATCCGCAGTTGATCCACCATGAAGCGGCTGAGGGTGAGAATGATGGGGCCGGCCAGCCCGGTGTCGGTGAATGACATTTCCCCGAACTCCTCCCGTTCCCTGATGCCATCCACCCATACCGCAGCTCTAACGTTTTTCAGGTTCAATCGCCGTAGCCGCCGCGCGAAATCGCCCGCGGTCTCCATCGGCACCAATGCCTGCCGCGGCGTTTCGATACCATGCCCGGCCGCAGCGGCGAAGCGGTAACCATCGCCATCCGAACCGGTGGCCGGATAGGATATTCCGCCGGTACAACAGATCACCTGTTTCGCATGAATCTCCTGCCGCCCGAAGCGCGAGCGCACCTTCACTCCGGTCACCTCCCCTTCCCTGATCACCAGGCTTTCCACCTTGTGCCCATAACGGATATCCACCCGGTTCGCATGCACCCACCGCAGCAGCGCACCCACCACGTCGGCGGATTTGTTAGATACGGGAAACACCCGCCCGCCCCGCTCGACCACCGTGGCGCAACCGTGGTCATTCAACAAGCGGACGATGTCATGGGAGAAAAACGCTGCGAACGCGGGTGTCAGGAATCCGCTGTCGGGATGGATATGTTGGAGGAACCCATCGAGCGGGGCGTCGTTGGTGATATTGCAGCGACCCTTGCCACTGATCAGGATCTTGCGTCCGGCCCGCTCCATTTTTTCCAATAACAGCACCTTGCCGCCGAGTTCCCCCGCCCTGCCGGCGGCGACCAACCCTGCGGCGCCGGCACCCACCACGATGACATCATAACTCTTCTCCATCCATCCGGCTTTCAGTCATCCTTGAGCCAACGCGCGGCTTGCGTGGCGAAATAAGTTAGAATCATCGAGGCCCCCGCGCGTTTGATCGCAACGAGCGATTCGAGCACGATTGCCCGTTCATCGAGCCAGCCACCGGCGGCAGCACTCTTGAGCATCAGGTATTCGCCGCTCACCTGATAGGCCGCCACCGGCAAGGTGGTGGTCGCCCGCACCAGGGCGATCACGTCAAGGTACAGTCCCGCCGGTTTGACCATCAGCATGTCCGCGCCCTCGGCCTCATCGAGCAATGTCTCCCTGACCGCCTCGCGCGAGTTGGCCGGATCCATCTGATAGGTTTTCTTATCGCCGTCCTTGGGTGCGGAGTCGAGTGCTCCGCGGAACGGCCCGTAGAATGCGGACGCGTATTTCGCGGTGTAACTCATGATCCCGACCTCGGTGAAATCCTCGGAATCGAGCGCCTCGCGGATTGCGGCGACCCGGCCGTCCATCATGTCGGATGGTGCGACGATGTCCGCACCCGCCCTGGCATGGCTGAGCGCTTGCTGGCAGAGCACCTCCACGGTTTCATCGTTGAGGATGTTGAGCACGCCGCGGGCGTCGCGTTTGACAATCCCGTCATGACCGTCGGAGTTATAGGGATCCAGCGCGACATCGGTGATCACGCACAGCGACGGATGGGCAGCCTTGAGCAAACGGATGGCCCGCGGAATGAGACCGTCGTCGTTATGCGATTCCCCCGCCCGCGGGCTTTTGAGTGCCTCCTCAATCTTCGGAAACAACACGACCGCCGGAATCCCCAGCGCGTGCGCCTCGCCCGCCTCGCGCACCAGACTGGCCAACGACCACCGCGTCACTCCCGGCATCGAATCAATCGGCGTGTCCACCTCGTCCTCGTGCAAAAACATCGGCAAGATGAAATCTGCGGGGCTCAGCGTGGTCTCGCGAACCATCGAGCGGATCGCGGGCGTGTAACGGTTGCGGCGTGGGCGATGCATGGGGTGGAGAAGTTATCAGTTATCAGTATTCAGTATTCAGTAATCAGTATTCACTGAATACTGATTACTGATTACTTATGGCGATGGCATTGGCGGCGGCGTAGTGGCGGGTGTGGGTGAGGCTGATTTTGATGTCGGTGACGCCGTGGGCCGTGGCGAAGGCCGCGGCGGTGGGGCCGAGAACCAGTTGCGGTGCGCCGTTAGAATCGTGGACGATTTCCAGGTCAAGCCACGAGGCATGGCGGCCGATGCCGGTGCCGAGCGCCTTGGAAACCGCCTCCTTGGCGGCAAAGCGCGCGGCATAACATGGTGCCGGAATGTGCCGTGACTCACAGTATCCGCGTTCGGCGGCGGTGAACAACCGGGCAAGAAACGCTTCTCCGTGACGCTCGATCGCCGCAGCGATGCGCGCCACTTCCACCACGTCGATGCCGATGCCGAAGACGCGCATGATCAGGCGGGGTAATGGGTCATGAGATCCTTCATTTCCCGCACGGCGGCGGTCATGCCGGCACGGATGGCGCGGGACACGATCGAGTGGCCGATGTTGAGTTCGACGAGATGCGGAACCGCCCACAGCCGGGTGATGTTGGTATAATTGATGCCGTGGCCGGCATTGATTTGGAGGCCAGCCGCGTGGCCGGTCCTGGCGGCAGCGATGAGGCGCGCCAACTCGGCCTCCTGGTCATCGCCGGTGGCGTTGGCGAAGGCACCGGTGTGCAATTCAATCATCATCGCGCGGGTCCGGGCCGCCGCTTCGACTTGTTCGGGTGCGGGATCAATGAACAGACTCACCTTGATGCCGGCATCCTGCAAGCGCGCGACGACCGCCCGGATGGGGTCAAACCCTGCCCGCACGTCCAAGCCACCCTCGGTGGTGATTTCCTCCCGCAGTTCCGGCACCAGGCAGGCGTAGTCAGGTT
>Ga0073936_10004296_pt1 | contig 19858 bp, 15 predicted proteins | sample AliMusrvi5mmetaG_FD_87041 | JGI IMG/M metagenome (GOLD analysis project Ga0073936, IMG submission 87041) | Freshwater lake bacterial and archeal communities from Alinen Mustajarvi, Finland, to study Microbial Dark Matter (Phase II) - Alinen... | ecosystem: Environmental > Aquatic > Freshwater >... | reverse complement strand
GGTGTAGCTCAGCTGGTTAGAGCATGCGGCTCATATCCGCAGTGTCCGGGGTTCAAGTCCCTGCACCGCCACCACCTTTTTTTACCCCCTTCGGCTCGGCAACGCTTCATACCCCGAAAAAATTCAGGTTTTTTGAAAATGGCTTCATCCCAGAACACCGGCAGTCCTTTTCGCACCATCATTTTTGACCTGGGGAAGGTAATTGTTGATTTTGACCACATGACTTTCTGCACTAATCTTGCATCTTTTTGCCCCCTGCCGGCTTCTGTAATATATGAGCATATTTTCCACGCCGGCCTGGAAAAACTTTTTGACAGCGGAAAGATTTCTCCCGCGCAATTTTTTGAAGCTGCGCGCACCACACTTTCCCTGTCTATCGATATGGACCATTTTTCACGGCTGTGGAGCGATATTTTCACCCTGCAGACGGGCATTGATTCCCTGCTCAACACCCTTCACGGCACATACCGTCTTCTCTGCCTGTCCAACACCAACCCCTGGCATTTCAACTGGTGCCGGGAGCATTTTGCTGTTTTAAATATTTTTGATGACTTTATTCTTTCCTATGAAGAAAAATGCTGCAAGCCGAATGGCAAAATTTTTATACAAGCCCTGGAAAAAGCCCATGCCCGGCCTGAGCAGTGCATCTTCATTGATGACAGCGCCGATAATGTGCATGCCGCCAATCAGCTCAACATCAGGGCTTTTATATTCACCTCGGTTGACAAGTTGCGGCAGGACCTGTCTGAAGCAGGAATAGCACTGACAGTGCCGGGATAAATCACTTTTATTTACTTCAAAATTTTTATTGCGACAATAAATTCATCCGGGATATACAATCTAATGTATGGTATTGTCGCCGAACACAAGCAGAAGCAATCAACTAATGATTCCTATTCAAACGGAGCATAGAAAGCCATGCAAAAGCTGACCATACTGGGGGCGGGCCCCGCGGGACTGACTGCCGCAATTTACACTGCCCGTGCAGGATTTGAACCTCTGGTCATAGAAGGATTGCAGCCGGGGGGGCAGCTGACCACAACAACGGTTATTGAAAACTGGCCGGGCTATCCCGACGGCATTGACGGCCCGAAGCTCATGGCCGATATGCGCAGCCATGCCGAACGGTTTAATGTCCGGTTTCAGGGCGGGCAGGTTACCCATATCGATTTCGGCAAGGGGCCGTTCACCATAACGCTGGAGAATGAACGCATTGAAACTCAGTGCATCATCATTGCGACAGGGGCATCCCCGAGACTTCTTGGCCTTGCGGCTGAAAAAAAACTCATGGGCCGGGGGCTTTCGGTCTGCGCGACCTGCGACGGCTTTTTTTTCAGAAAAAAAGATATCCTGGTGGTCGGCGGCGGCGATACGGCCCTGGAGGAGGCTATATTCCTGAGCGGGCTTGCCGCATCGGTGACGGTTGTTCACCGGCGGGATGAGCTGCGGGCAGCGCGCGCCATGCAGGAGCGCGCCAGGGCCATACCCAATATTTCCTTTCTCTGGAATTCAGTCATTGAAGACGTTCAGGATATTTCGCAGAACAAGGTTACCGGCGCGGTAATCCGCGATGTCCAGTCCGGACAGACCCGGGTCCACCCCTGCGATGGAATTTTTCTGGCCCTGGGCCATATTCCCAATACGTCTTTTCTGGATAAGCAGATTGAGCTTGATCCGCAGGGATTTATCAGCCTGAAGAACGGCTCAGGCACGAATATACCCGGGGTCTTTGCCGCAGGCGATGTTGCAGACCCGGTGTATAAGCAGGCAATTACCGCGGCGGGTATGGGCTGCATGGCCGCTCTTGATGCGGATCGTTATCTGAATATGCTTGTCTGATTAACGGGATGGCTAGAGCATGTAACAAAATGGGCCATATGGCCACCGGGGAGTTTTTGGTGAAGCAGCCCGTGCGGTTCGAGCCATTGGCCTATTTCCACCATTGGCGTATCTTGCGAGAACATAGCCCGGGCGAATGAGCCAATAACTCCCCGGTGCAAACAGCTACAGAATAAAGTTAAATGCTCTAAAAGTCCTGCTGCAGCCCCTGCTATTGCAAGGCTCTTAGTTCGTAGGAACCCTGTGCCTTTACATACACAGCGGCATTATCGGTGAGCGAGGATAGATCATCGGGGGTAAGAATTCCAGCCTCAACCAGCTCTGAGGCCTTGTCCGGATATTTTCCTGCCTTGAAATAATATATGCCCAGCGCTTTCTCGATTTTCAAAAGATCATCCTGAACAGCAGACTGGTGAAGCTCGGTATCCCTGTGCTGCAGCAAACCAGCGACAGGCAGCGTGCTGTCAAAAAAACTTCCCGGCAGCCACGAAACCAGTGCGACCACAGCGGCAAGGCCGAAGCATGCGACGGCAGTGGTTGCCGCCTTAGAATAAATATTTATTTTGTCAGCCCCGGCATCCGCACGGCCTGACAAAAGCCGAATTGCTCCACGCTCCAGCAGCCGCACCAGGGCCTTGCAGGTATAAAACCTGCCGAGGAGCCCCGCATCGATAATATCATGCACGCTTCTGCGACCGTCTACCAGCGCGCAGATGCGCTCCTCATCGGCGTCCAGGTCCTCCAGCGCCGCATAATTATTATCGAAAAGCATGTCAAGGGAGCTTATGACTTTTTTAATTTCAGGCCATTCATCGATCATGCGCAGCACATCAAGCAGGATTGATTCCAGCCCCGGCAGCACTACCGACGTCTGTCGTTTGGTGTCTTGCACCACGAATTGATAGGTGCCGCCACGCCACTGCAGTATTTCGTAAAAAATCTCGTACGCATAGGTTGTGATAATATGTTCAAAGTTTTCCCTGTTGAGCAAACCCTGCCGAAGCAGAATGCTGCAGACGTGATCGAGGGAATTTTTCTGAACTTCAAGGGCCAGCCTCAGCTGGTCCTCTGTTATTGTTTTGCTTTTGACCAGCATGGCCCCAAACAGATCATTATCGCTGGGGGTTTTAACCTCAATGACCTCTCCGTTCAGGAAATAGACCTCCGCGGATTTTTTATCGTTTGCAACGATCAAAATCCCTGTTTTCTGCTGCTGTGACAAAAGCTGCAAAATATCAGCAACACTGAATTCTTTTATAGAGCCCTGCAAAGACGCCGCCTTATTATGATATTATTTTTAAAATCAGGCTTTCTTCCATGGTGCCGGTCGGTATTTTCCGGGAAAAATATGCCATGGTGATCCAGTACGCCAGCAAAAGGATTGCGTAAAAGCTGAATTCGAAAATCCTGGGACCGAATAAAAAATCCCACGGCCCCTCCAGCACCAGGGGAATCAAGGTTTTCAGAACCAGAAAAAAGAATATCAGCATGCCGATGGCGCCCGACGCGGATTGCCCTGCCCAAAAATGCCTGGCGCCGGGAATGGTATAGCCCAAAACAAGGCCGATCATTCTTTTGAAGTTAAGATACTGCTTGATATCAGACATCTTTACTTCCTTGACGCCATAGCCGAGCTTGCTCTGCTTTTGCAGCAGGCTGTTACAGTAAATGCAGACCATGCTGCTGACGGTACTATGTTGACAGCGCCGGCAGATGGGCTTGCCGCAAAATTTACAGCGCACAGCGATTCGAAACCGGTCATTGCCGGCTATATACAGCATGAAAAAAAGCAACGCCAGCAAAATAAAAGGGCCATTTTGCAGCGGCACGCCACCAGCCATACAGCGCCATATATCCTGCACGAGCGGAGAGGTCGGCGAAAATCTTTTATAGCCCTTATCCCATAACCGGGAAACGGGAATTGTTTCATCTATGACTATTCGGTTAAAATTGTCCGCAAACTCCTTCAAATACAGACTGATCCTCGTTAGATCGAGGCGTTTGGCTTTATTGAGCGCGCTTTCCGACTCGCTGAACATGAATTTCTGCTGATACACGCGTGAAAGATTGAAATACGCCCCTGCGGCTTCCCGGGAATTGATGGCTGCTGCATTTTCATACTGCTGTATCGCCTCATCTCTGTTATTCTGCGCAAAATAAACATTGCCCTTATTTACCGATGCTTGATAGTTCCCCGGATCGGCATTCAATACTTTCTCATAATACTTATGCGCCAAATCGAAGCTCCCGATTCGCTTGTAGACAAGGCCGAGGCTGAAAAGTATTTCCTTGCGCAGATCCTTTGCATCTGCCGCACTTTCAAGCAGCGCCGTATCCCGGGCATCGCAATAGCCGTAATTAGCTTTCCAGAGAAGCTTCAGGACCGTATCATGCGACATGAATTTAGCAAACCCCATTGCCACGGCAAGAAGCGGTATCGCGACTATGAAAAGCACAAAAAAGCCGGTGACCACCTGCCGGGCAGGCCGGCTCACATACGCAAACAACCATACCAGCGCCCATGCGCAAAGCCACATCAGTGACAGCCTGAATATCAGGGGGAACGTAAACAGAATGACCAGCACTATGCGCACGGAAAAGGCAGGCGCAGCCTCTGAAAGCGCATGCCGCACGTCATGATATAAGCGGGGCATGCAGGACAAAATTATGAGCAGTGTTATGCAGCAGAAGCAGAGCATAATGCTGCCGGAAAGTGCTGCTGCATTTTCAAAAATAATCTGACTGAAGTCTTCAATATTATCAGGTGAAAACGAATACATAATCGCCAGGGACAGATTGCGGGCAATGGCGATCCATTGAGGTTTATTCTCTTTCCAGAGCTGACGGGCTCGTGCTGCATAAACCGGAACGATGTCTGGTGACAGCCTGCAGGCAAACTCGGCATAAATGTCGGCGGATGTGAAATCCTGACGCGACAGTGCATCCTGTGATTCCCTGATAAGCATGAGCGAATAGGGGGTAAAATTCGAGATGCCGCTATTGAGTCTTTTCGTATGAACCTTTTCAAGAAACTTGCGAAGCGCCTCCGTATCAGTCGTACGCGGCAAAATAATGCCGCTGTCATAAACAGCCGCCGGTGCCGGGGTATGGGATAACAGCAGCAGCACAAGCACTGCCAGCACACGACGAGCTACTGACGCAGAAAAACAACGGCGTAGGGTAGCAAAGAGCATAGGCTGCAGCCTCTCAGGGTAACTTTTGCACTGGTGCATTTTCAAAAGTGATGGTAACCAAAATAGGATACTCGGCATCATCCTTGAGCCTGAGTGTGACGGGCAATTTCACGACAGAATCGGAAATCTTCTGCGGCTGTCCACATGATATAATTTTAATCTGTGCAGAAGTTTCTTTTTGCGCAGGTTCGGAAAAAGAATCCTCAAAAACAGGCGGCTCCTCAAATTTCACAGACGGCGGCTCATCAAGCGTTTGGAATCGAGTATCCGCTGACGGGCCAGTCTGTTCTGCGGGAGTTTCCTCTTCATCAAGCACCAACCCGGAGGCGTCTTCTTCAAACGTCACTGCTTCTTCTTCTGCAGTCGCAGGTTCTTCAATTATAAGATCCGAGGCATCATCATCAAAGTCCAGCTCCGGCTCAGCAGGCTCCAGAGCAGGCTCGTCAAATTCAAGGCCTGTGGAGGAGTCCTCTTCAAAGGACAGCTCCGGCTCAGCAGTCTCCGGGGCAGGCTCGTCAAATTCAAGGCCTGTGGAGGAGTCCTCTTCAAAGGACAGCTCCGGCTCAGCAGTCTCCGGGGCAGGCTCGTCAAATTCAAGGCCCGGGGAGGAGTCATCTTCAAAGGACAGCTCCGGCTCGGCAGCCGCATCCACGCTTTCCTCAATCATTAAATCCGTAAAATCTTCATCAAATGATTCTTCTTTTCCAAACGAATCAGCAGCAGGCGAAAACCCGGCGCCAGGCGAAGTATCCTTGATTTCCGGAATGAATTCCGCGGTTTTTTTTGTCTGAAGAGGGTTTATATCGGTAAAAGCCGGCGACGCCGGTTCGGACGTTTGCAATCTGAGCGGCGGCCGCTCTGGTATCGCAGCCGGCACGGGTGTGGTCTGCGCAGCTGGCGCTGGTTTAGCCGGCTGAGGGCTGACAGTCTCGGTCTGCCGTGCCGATGGCGCTGCCGCCGGTTGCTGATTGAAAATATGAATCCCCGAATCATCGGCTATCGGAGCAGGGCGGGCTATGGGGCGGACTGACGGTTGCAGAGGTTTTTTCTTTGCCGTTCCGCTATCCATCTGTTTAAGGACTATCTTGCAGATTGTGGTAAGCGTTTCAACAACCCCCATGCCGGTAACCGCGCTTGATTCCAGGGAAGGAACATTGAGCGTGTTGAGCATGGTGTTGAGTTCCTCGGTTGGCATGACATTGGGGAGATCCCGTTTATTATACTGCAGCACAAAAGGAAACGCGGTCAGATCCTTTTTATAGAAACGGAGATTTTCAGCGAGATCCTTCAGGCTTTCGATATTTTCCTGAAGCTTGTTGGATTGAGAGTCAACGACAAAAACGACCCCGTCCGCACCGGTCAGCACGGCGCGCCGGGTAAGTGCGTAATACACCTGCCCCGGAACGGTATAAATATGGAAACGTGTTTTAAAGCCCCTGACATCCCCCAGCTCAATCGGGAGAAAATCAAAAAAAAGCGTTCGGTCATCTTTGGTGGCCAGCGACATTAATTCGCCGCGCTGCTGCGGCGCCAGCATTTTATGAATGCACTGCACATTCGTTGTCTTGCCGCACATCGCCGGACCATAATACACTATCTTTAAATCGATCTCGCGTTTTGCTGCATTAAAGACGGCCATGGTTCCCTCACGATCTTGATAAAAGATTTTTTATTTCCATATCGACAGACATGAAATTGTGATCGGCATCGTACACCTTCTGGAAAACCTTAAGCGCTTTTTGGGGATCTCCTTTCCCCTTATACACAAGCCCTGACTGATAAATCAGGCTGAGACGGTCCCGTTCCGTGAGATTCATCAGCTTTAAAGCTTTCCCGATCAGGTCATTTGCAATATCATAGTTCCCGAGGGCCATATGGCACTCAGAAAGTTTTATATAGCATTCAGCTTTATTGTCAAGCCCGCCCAGCGCAGCGGAAAACTCGCTGATTGCTTCATGGAATTCGCTGCACCGCATATAGGCGAGCCCGAAATTGAAATGAAACTGAGGGCTGTCCATATCGTCGGCATTGGAAATCATATTTTTCAGCTGATTAAATACATCATCGGGAGTGGTGCCCTGCCCGTTACCTTCCCCATGGAGATTCTGTGGCGGCGTCAGCTGCAAATCGTCATCACTGGTAAGGGCGTTCTGCAGGTCAAAATCCCCCGGGGCCACACTGATGTGCGCCTCGGTGGTGTCCTTCTGTTCAACAAGCTGCCAGTCCTTGTCCTGATAAAATTTTGCGATCTTAATTTTAAAAAATTCGTTATTGGGATCGATTTCATGAATTTTATGCAGTACCTGAACGGCCTCATAATTCAAATTTTTTTCGCAAAACTGGTTGGCAAGTTTTTCAAGAACGGCGACACCATCTCCGATAAATCCATTTCTCAAATGAAGATTGGCAAGTTCCGTATAGATATCCACCTGATCGGGGTCAATAGAGATGGCGTGATTATAAATAGCCACGGCGATTTGAAAGAGGCGCTTTTCCTGATATGCTTTTGCCGCCGCAAGATATTCCGCTATAGCTTCTTGCTTCTTGCCGTATTCCATATATAATTCGGCAATTTTCACCCGGATGCGAAGGTCTCCGGGATTTTGAGAATATACGTACTGAAGCTTTCCCAGCGACTCCTTGAATTTGTCCTGAGTATTCTGCTTCTTGAAAAATGGTATCATAGCCATTGAATTCGATCAGGCGATAAAACATTTTTATTGACGACACTGGCACAAAAAACAGCCAGCAACCTCCAGGTGATTCATCTCTTCAGACGCCAGGTCGATAAACCATCCCGGCTGGAGATGTTTTTTCTAAATCAGTTATCTCCTTCGGCAAAAACACCGAAAAACATAAGCAAATCGCAGTATGCACATATCATTGGTATTTTATAATAGAATTATATTTTTTGCACGTTCAAAATACAATAAATAAAATGCAGGGCAGCATCTCAACTATCCCGCAGTATTCATGAGCGATAAAAATCCAAACTATCTTTGATGAATAAATCCAGTCTGCAACAGACTTGATATTAATTACCCTGTTCTTATCCTTTTTTCAATGGATGCTTTACTGCTCAGCAGTATACGAATTGATTTATTGATTATTTGTTGACCTTCCAATAAAATTCCGTTATGATTTTTTCAACTATTTTAAAATCTTACTTACTATTGATAAGATATAAATTTAAAAATTTAGCTGTTGGTACTAATGAGAACAAAAATTATTTTTAGCCTATTTTTCTTCTGCATATTCATGCTCTCCTGCAGAAGCAGCCCCCAAGTTAGGAAAATATCCCAGACTGATGCAGCAGGCGTCTCGGATAATCTTACGACCCAGCATCTGATAGCGGACTATTCCGGCATGAAAGAAGATGCGATTGTTGCATCGGCATGGATTGATACAAACTTTATCCTTGAAGATTGCGCGGAAGTCAGCGTTCAGCCGGTTTTAAACTTTAGCAGGATGGACTATCCTCATGCGCAGGAACGCATCGAAGCATCCCTTCGTGATACCCTGGCAGCCAAAAAGAATAATCCTGCGGGGAAATCAGTTCAAATGACTGCCGCCATAACGGCCATGCGCGGCAAGCCAAGCTTTATCAAGTGGTTTTCTCCGACCTATGAGGACATGCCGTCTGTCGAGCTTGAGGTAGTCGTTACGGAAACACAATCAAAGCGTGAACTGGTAAAATTTTGTCACATGGCTCGGGCAAAGGACACGGATAAGGCTCTTGATCAATTGCTTCGGGATGTGACGGCTTTTCTCAACAAAAAAATATAAGAAAACATGCCAACAGCTAATACCATACTGGTTGTCGATGACAGCCCGACAGAACTACAGCTCCTTTCAGCCCCCATCAAAGCGAAGGGCTATACCGTTCTGACTGCCATGGATGGTGATGAAGCAATCCAGATAGCTACCGCACAGCACCCGCGGCTTATACTGCTTGACGTTATCATGCCGAAAAAAAACGGCTTTCAGGTCTGCCGTCAGCTCAAAAGCACTCCCGAAACCAATGATATCAAGATCATCATCATATCAAGCAAAAGCCAGGAAAGCGATAAATTTTGGGGGATGAAGCAGGGCGCCGACGCCTATATTGTGAAGCCGTTCGATGATAAAATGCTGCTTGCCGCTGTGGCGAAATTCATGCAGCCCACCATGTAACTGCCGCTGCGCCTATCTTTGATATTGACACTTCAGCTTTTGCCATTTTATATTGTTTAATTTACACATTCCCCAGTTTAACGGCATGCAGCCAAAAATTAAAATATGCGGAATAACGAATACCGGCGATGCCGAACTTGCCGCATGCTGCGGAGCTGATTTTATAGGAATAGTATGTGAAATTTCGTATTCTCCGCGCAGTATAAGCCGCAGGGCTGCTGCAGAGTTGGCCCGGCGCTCGCGGCTTCCGGCGATCCTGCTCTTGGACAAGCCGGTCAGGCAAGCCGTTGAGATTGGCCGGCGGATTCGCCCGTTCGGGCTGCAGTTGATCGCCGAATATTCTTTCGACGATATTGCGCTGCTCAAGAGGGAAACCGGCTGCAGCATATGGCTCCCGGTGAGAATACCCGCGCATGATTCGCTGCAGGACGCGCAAAGCAGCGGCATCCAAGGCTATCTGGACAGCATAAACCGCTCGAGCTGTGATACCGTCATTCTTGATACGCTGGTGAGCGGGATGAAAGGCGGCACCGGAAAAACCTGTGACTGGGGTCTGGCTGAAAAAATATCGGCCGCAAGCCGGGCGCCAGTATTCCTGGCCGGCGGCATAACTGCCGAAAACGCGGCGCAGGCATGCACGGTGGTACGCCCCTCGGGAATTGATGTCAGCAGCGGCGTTGAAACAAGCCCGGGCGTCAAAGACCCGGAAAAAATCGAAATGCTTATCAGGGAAATTCGTTCCCTACAGCTATAGCAGCGGCCGCACACAGCGGCCGATTACAAGGAGCAGGACGTGATTTTACAACTCATTGAAAAAATATTCGGCAGCGACAATGCTCGAGAGATAAAGCGCTTTGCGCCCATCGTGGAGCATATAAATTCGCTTGAATCGGATATGGAGAAAAAAACCGACGACGAGCTGAAGGCTCTGACCGCACAGTTCAGAAAACGGTTTGAGGAAGAAGAAACACTGGATGATATCCTTCCCGAGGCTTTTGCCTGCGTCCGGGAGGTATCGCGACGGATACTGGGGATGCGTCATTTTGACGTTCAGCTCATAGGCGGCATAGTGCTGCATCAGGGAAAAATATCTGAAATGGCGACCGGCGAAGGCAAAACCCTTGTGGCGACCCTTCCGGCCTATCTCAACGGACTTACCGGCAAAGGCGTTCACATTATCACGGTCAATGATTATCTTGCCCGGCGCGACCGGGAGTGGATGGGCAAAATTTTTGAATTCCTCGGCCTGACCGTTGATGTTATTACCCATGATATCACGCAGGAGCAGCGGAAGCTCGCCTATATGGCTGATATCACCTACGGCACCAATACGGAATTCGGATTCGACTATCTGCGCGATAATATGTCCATTGATGCGGCAAGCCAGGTGCAGCGCAAACACTATTTCGCCATTATCGATGAAGTTGACAGCATTCTCATCGACGAGGCCCGCACGCCGCTGATCATATCGGGGGCTGTTGAGCGCACGGGTAAGCAGTACTTTTCAGATTTGAAAATACCCGTTGAGCGGCTTATGAAAAGCCAGAATAATCTCGTGAGCGGGCTTCTCAATGAGGCTGAAAAGCTGCTTGAGGAAGGCAAGGAATATGAAGCCGGCGTGAAGCTTTTGCAGGTAAAGCGCGCGGCGCCGAAAACCAAGCGCTTCTTAAAGCTCTCAAAAGAAGGCCATACCAAGAAGCTCATCGATGAGGTTGAAGTCGACTATATGCGCGACAAGCGCATGGGAGAGCTTGACGCAGAGCTTTACTTCAGCATTGACGAGCGCTCGAATACCATTGATGTGAGCGATATGGGCCGCCACGCCCTCTCCCCCAATGATCCTGATTTTTTCATACTGCCCGATTTGAGCATGTCCGACATCGACCCGGAGCTGCCCGAGCAGGAGCGTATCGAGCGCAAGCAGAAAATCGAGCGCGACTTTGCCGTTCAGAGCGAAAAGCTCCAGAATGTCTCCCAGTTGCTCAAGGCGTATTCCCTGTTTGAAAAAGATGTCAATTACGTAGTCACCGAAGACGGCAAGGTTCAGATCGTCGATGAATTCACGGGACGCATGCTGCCGGGCCGCCGCTACAGCGACGGATTGCATCAGGCTATCGAGGCCAAGGAAAACGTGCGCATCGAGGGCGAAACCCAGACTTTTGCCGCCATTACGATTCAGAACTATTTCCGTCAGTATGAAAAGCTGTCCGGCATGACAGGAACCGCGGAAACCGAGGCATCCGAGTTTTTGAAGATATATAAGCTGAAGGTTGTGGTGATCCCCACAAACAAAGCGGTGCGCCGCACCGATTATGCCGATGTAGTCTATAAAACAAAAAAAGAAAAATATAAGGCGATAATCAAGGAAATTGAAAAAATGCACGACATGGGCAGGCCAACGCTGGTCGGCACGGTGTCGGTCGAATCATCAGAGCTTTTAAGCCGCATGATCCCCAAGCGCATCAAGCACTCGGTGCTGAACGCCAAGCGCCATTTGGAAGAGGCGGAAATCGTTAAAAACGCCGGCCAGATGGGCGCGGTCACCATCGCCACCAATATGGCCGGCCGCGGAACCGACATTAAGCTGGGCCAGGGAGTGGTCAAATGCCCGGTGCAATGCTGCATCTCCTGCGAAATCGAGAAGGTGGACGGCTGCGACGGCTGTCCGGATCCGGGAAAAAAGGGCGTCAAAAAAACCGATTGCCACAAGGATGTTCCCTGCGGCCTGCATATCATCGGCACTGAGCGCCACGATGCCCGCCGCATCGACCGCCAGCTGCGCGGCCGCTCGGCCCGCCAGGGCGATCCCGGTTCCTCTCGCTTTTATCTGTCTCTCGAGGATGACCTGTTGCGCATTTTCGGCGCCGAGCGCATTTCAAACATCATGGACCGCTTCGGAATTGAAGAAGATGAACCGATTGAACATAAGCTCATCACCCGCGCCATTGAAAACGCGCAGGGCCGCGTCGAGGGGCATAATTTTGAAATACGCAAGCATCTGCTCGAATATGACGACGTCATGAACAAGCAGCGCGAAATCATCTATGAGCTGCGGAACCGTGCCCTGCACGACGCATCGCTCGTGGATCTGGTGCAGGAATATATCGAGGCCCTTGCCGGGGCTATCCTCGACGAATTTTTCGCCAAGGGCATTTCCCATGACGAGATCGATTTAAAGGGATTCCGCGAAGCAATTTTTCTCCAGTTTTCAACGGTTCTGTTCTTGACCCCCGACCAGCTTGCTAAATTCAAGGATAACGAGCTTGATCAGTATGTTTTTGGTGAAATAAACAAAACCTATAAGGCGAAAGAACAGCAGATCGGCTCGGAAATGCTCAGGAATATCGAAAAATGGGTATATCTGCGCATTCTTGATGAAACATGGAAAGACCACCTGCTTGATATGGATCATCTGCGCGAGGGCATTGGCCTTCGCGGCTATGCCCAGCAGGATCCGCTGCGGGAATACCAGAAAGAAGCCTATGATCTGTTTTTGGACCTCGTGGACCGGCAAAAAAAAGAATTCATCGAAAAGCTGTTCATGGTGCAGGTCATGGCCCGCGAGGAAGAGGTGCGCAAGCCCGAGCAGCCCAGTAAATTCGTGCTGAGCCGCGGTGAACAGGAAACGGAAAAAAAGCCAACCGTGCGCACTGCTCCAAAAGTCGGCCGCAATGACCCCTGCCCCTGCGGCAGCGGAAAAAAATATAAAAAATGTTGCGGGACCTAAAACGCAGGTTTCTATTGACCTTGAAACATTCGGAATAAGGCATGAAAAAATTTGCTCTCCGGGAAGGAATACCCGGCTTTCGTTTCGCCGCTGTTGCCGGCGGTCTCAAAAAAAACAGCAAAAAGGATATCGGCCTTATACTGGCGGATAAGCCGTGCACGGCTGCGGGCGCTTTCACCAAAAATATCGTCAAAGCCGCCCCCGTACTCATAGGCCAAAAACGGCTGAAAGCCGGCGTTGCGCAGGCAGTGCTCGTCAACAGCGGCAATGCCAATGCCTGCACCGGTGCGCAGGGCGTGCGTGATGCCGAGGCGGCAAGCGCTGCGCTTGCCCGTGAGCTCGGCATAAAAACAGGACTTGTGATTCCCTCTTCAACCGGGGTCATTGGCGTGCCCCTGCCGGTTGAAAAAATCGTGCAGGCGCTGCCGGAGCTTGTAAAAAAAGCACGGCCTTCCGCGATTGCCGATTTTTCCGCTGCCATCATGACCACGGACACCTTCCCCAAAATTGTCGCACTAAAGGATTCAGTTGGCCGAGAGACGATAAAAATATGCGGCATAGCCAAGGGCGCGGGCATGATCATGCCGGATATGGCCACCATGCTGTGCTATATCGTTACCGATGCCGCTATTGATAGAAAGCTGCTTTCAGCTTTGGTGCGAGAGCAGGTCGAGCTCACCTTCAACCGCATCACGGTTGATGGCGATATGAGCACCAATGACACGGTTCTGGTTCTTGCCAGCGGCAAATCAAATATTACAATTAATAATAAAAATTCAGCTGCCTGCAGGAAATTTGCTCAACTTCTTTTTGAGGTCATGAAACAACTCTCCTATCTGGTTGTAAAAGATGGCGAGGGAGCAACAAAAGTGCTTCTCATCAATGCCCGGAATGCAAAAACCGCTGCGCAGGCAAAGCAGGCCGCAATGACGGTGGCGAATTCACCGCTGGTGAAAACGGCTTTTTTCGGAGAGGATTATAACTGGGGCCGCATCATGGCGGCGCTTGGCCGGTCAGGAGCGCAGTTTGACATGGCGAAAGTCGATATCTTCTTTAATAAAATTCACAGCGTTCATAACGGCCAGGCAGTACTGCGGAATATACCACGGCTAAAAAAAATCATGAAAAAGGACTGCATTGAAATTGCAGTTGATCTGAAGGCCGGTAAACACAGCTGCGAAGTGACCACCTGCGATCTAAGCTATGATTATGTGAAGATCAATGCCGATTATACGACCTGAGGATGCCGCCATTCCCGGCTGCCCCACACAAACTTAAAAAAAACAGCGCGGCGCCCCTTCACAGTGGCGCCGCGCTTTATTGTATTCCGACACTAGCGGTTTACCTACTTGTCCTTAATCTCTTTTTTATCTTCCGGAGTACTCTCGTCCTCTCCGCTGAGAGCCTTCTTGAAATTCTTTATTCCCTGCCCCAGACCCTTGCCCAAATCCGGCAGCTTGCCGGCTCCAAAAACAATGACCACGATTATAAGGATGATAACAAGTTCTTGAAAACCAAGACCAAACATATAAGCTCCTAGCTAAAAAAATTTAGGGATTTAAAAATTTAGGAATTGTTTTAATTCCTGAATCCCTCAACTCCTCAATTGTTACTCTGAGTGCGCAATTCCCGAATTACAGCGTATCAGCGCCTAAAGTTACCTGTATTTAGCAATACACTGGCAAACTAAAAATGGCAAGTTAAAATGCCGCCCATAAAAATACCCTTTCGGCAGACGGTGAACAGAGTAACAATAAGACAAGCTATTATATAAAATATATTGAATTTTTTCTGCTAAGTCGATACATATTAAAATGAAGCTTCGTTGTATTTTATTCAGCTTGTTTTCATGTGCATGAGTCACCAAACCCTTAAAAGGAGCCCCGCCATGAACAGACTTGATGAAGAATACAAAAAAGGTTTTGAAATCGGCCTTGCCGGTAAAGAGGAAAGCGAGCTTTTACTTGACAATATAAATCTCTTCCGCGCCGATGATGAAAAGCGCGCCCGCCAGCGCGGATATGAGGCGGGGATCAAAGAGGCCGAACTTCGCAAGCGCGGCATACGATAAAATCAGAGCTGCAATACGTTATAAACTTTCAGGCGCCCTGTGACGACCCATGTGGAAAATTGCCGCCTTTGTGCTTGTGGTAATTTTTGTTCTTGCCGATTCAATATACCTTTATTTCCGGCTGAAGAAATACTGGCGGAGCGCCTCCGGGAAACGGCAGGGGCAGGACAGCAAAAAATGGAGGATCGGGCTCTCGTCACTTGATATACCTCTGAACAAAAAGCCGGACGGCGATAACCACACGCCTGAAAACTCTTAGTTCAGCGCCACACAATAAAGGGGTCGGTTGTGTGCAGACTAAAAATCCCCTCTAACTCCCCTTTGCAAAAGGGGAGGACTTTTTTGCTTCCCCCTTTGTCAAAGGGGGATTAAGGGGGATTTTAACCAGCCCCTTATTTCTGTGGAGATATACTTAGCACTGCCCGGCTCCGCTGAATTGCGTGCCGATTTCCTTTCTTGTCACTTTTGTGCATGAAAACAGGTACATTGTTCGCGGCATTTATTTTGCAACTTATTGTATGGAGCCCCCAGGCCATGGCACAGCCAGCAGTCCCACAACAGAAAATCTGGTTTCAAAAAGAAGTAAAGGAACTGCTGAAACAGGACAGGTCAACTCCGCCCCCGCGGCAGGCCATAGTCTTCACCGGTAGCAGCATATTCCGCTTCTGGGTGACGCTTGAACGCGATATGAGCCCCCTGCCGGTTGTCAATCGCGCTTTCGGCGGCGCCCGAACCTGGGAAGTTTTGCACTATATGGACAGCCTTATCCTGCCGCTCGCGCCTTCCATAATTGTGTACTATTGCGGCGGCAATGATATTGAGTCCGGTGCAGCCGCCGATGATATTGCCCGGCGTTTTGCCGAATTCTGCACCAGAGTTCATGCGTCTTTGCCGAAAACAAAAATCTTCTTTGTATCTATCAATAAAGCACCGCAGAAGTTCGAAAAATGGTCAGTTATTGACGAAGTAAATCGCCAGGCTGCAGCATATTGCGCACAAGATGTCCGGCTTGGCTTTATTGATAGTAATCCGGCTTTTTTCAATGAAAATGGCCAGCCACGCCGCGAATTGTATATCGGCGATGGCCTTCATTTTATGCCTGATGCGTACCGGGAGTTGACCAAAGCGATTAAGCCGGTACTTGAGAAAGCATGGAAAGAGCTGCGCTAGCTACGGATTATACATGAGAAAAATCCATCGCCGTTGAGCGCAGGGGTTCGAAGTTCGGAGTTGATGCTCTCTGAAAAAATTGACAATTAAATAAAATCGTCATACCGGCGAAAGCCGGTATCTGGTATTTACAGGTCTTTTTACAACACCCTCACAATTAGAAAAGGAGGCTTTTATGAAATGGACATGTACAATTTGCGGTTACACGTATGACCCGCAGGCAGGCGACCCTGAAAACGGAATCACACCGGGTACTGCATTTGACGCCCTGCCCGATGACTGGGTCTGCCCGATCTGCGGCGCAGGTAAAGATCAGTTTGAAAAAGCGGCTTAGCTCTTGTTTTTTTCAAAAAAAAAAGCGCCTCCCTGTTCCGGGGGGCGTTTTTTTAGTCAATCTCATTATTGGCCTTCAATCCCCATAGCACCCACCTGCCCTATTTGCGAATTTATCATACTCTGAGAAATTCCTTCACTCATACAAAATAAAATTTAAAATTTCACTACCATATAACCAAAAAACGTACTATGTTTGTCGAAATAAATTGATACAATTTGACCTTGGATGACAATACCTAATGTTAAAAACATCTTATAGTTTGTTCCAAAGTAGAAATGAAGAAGTAAAATTAAAATAATTTTTATTCACTTTTTTTGAGTGATACTATGCCGCGCATTTTCGATAACATAGATAACACCCTTCTTCCTGCCCTTAACGACACACTTCACGTATCCAACCGCGCCGACTTTTGTGTTGGTTATTTCAATCTCAGAGGCTGGAAAGCTTTATGCTCGCAGATCGAAAACTGGCCCGGTGGAGAAGCCAATCAGTGCCGTCTGCTTGTTGGCATGCAGCGTTTACCTCAGGACGAACTGCGAGAAGCCTATAGCATCCTTCAGCAGGATGCCGGTATGGATCAAGCAACAGCGCTGAGACTTAAAAGAAAACTCGCTTCTGAATTTCGCGAGCAATTGATGTATGGCGTTCCCACAAACGAAGACGAGGGCGGGCTTCGCCGGCTTGCCGCACAATTAAAAGCGGGCAAAGTCGCTGTTAAGCTATTTCTGCGGCACCAGCTGCATGCAAAACTGTATCTTTGTTTCCGCTCAGATCCGAATAATCCAATTATCGGCTTTCTTGGCAGCAGCAATCTTACCCTGGCCGGTTTATCTAAACAGGGCGAGTTGAATATTGATGTACTTGATCACGATGCCGCCAATAAGCTTTCAAAGTGGTTTGAAGATCGTTGGGAAGACCGTTGGTGCATCGATATTACCAAAGAGTTAATCCAGATTATTGAAGAAAGCTGGGCGCGAGAAGAGTTGATGCCGCCATACCATGTCTATATTAAGATGGCCTATCATCTCTCTCTTGAAGCGCGGGAAGGCCTCTCGGAATTTCAAATCCCACGGGATTTCAAAGAGCTTCTGTTTGAATTTCAATCTGCAGCGGTAAAAATTGCCGCTCATCATCTACATAAACGCAAAGGGGTTCTGATAGGTGATGTTGTAGGTCTCGGCAAAACCCTTATGGCGACAGCCATTGCCAGAATCTTTGAAGATGACTTTGGCATGCGGGTGCTTATCCTCTGCCCGAAAAATCTTACCTCAATGTGGGAAGATTACCGTGAGCGTTTCGGCCTTCGCGGAAAAGTTATGTCAATAAGTCGTGTTATTCGTGAACTTCCCAATGAAAAGCCATATAAAATTGTTCTGATCGATGAAAGCCATAATTTGCGCAATCGCGAGGGCAAAATATATAAGGCCATACAGGATTATATAAAGACATGGGACAGCCGCTGCATTTTGCTTACCGCTACTCCTTATAATAAAACCTATATTGATCTTTCAAATCAGCTCAGACTGTTCGTCGAAGAAGACTGCGATATCGGCATACGGCCCGAAAGGCTTTTACGCCAAGAGACAGAGACGGAATTTCTACGCAAGCACCAATGCTCCCCACGCTCCCTTGCAGCATTTGAACATAGCACCTATACCGACGACTGGCGCGAGCTTATGCGGCTGTACCTGATTCGAAGAACCCGGTCTTTCATTCTCGATAACTATGCTCATCCTGATGCACAAACAGGGCGGAGGTATCTTGAATTTCAAAATGGCTCACGGGCCTATTTCCCCATCCGCAAGCCTAAGACACTCCGTTTTATGCTTAATGATCAAGACCCGAATGATCAATATGCACGGCTCTATTCCAGTGAGGTTGTCGATACGGTAAATGCTTTAAGTCTTCCACGATATGGGCTTGGAAATTATATTGCTCCGCATCCGGAATCCCCTCCCACACCTGCCGAGCAGCGACAGATTCAGGACTTATCCCGTGCTGGGAAACGTCTCATGGGTTTTTGCCGGACAAATCTTTTTAAACGGCTTGAAAGCAGCGGCATAGCCTTTATTCAATCGGTAGAACGGCATATTCTGCGCAATTATGTTTTTCTTCACGCCATAGACAACAATCTGCCGCTGCCCATCGGCTCACAGGATGCCGAACTTTTAGATCCTTTTTTTAATGATGAAGACAAGGACGAGAACCAGCCAGGTCTGTTTGATAATGACGATGATGATGAACAGGCTAATAATGAGGGTTCAAATTCTCTTTGTCATCTTTGTTCCGATAGTGATTATCGAAACTGGGCAGCCCGGATATACTCTGACTATCAGGGGCGATTGAAAAAACGTTTCAAATGGTTACGCGCAGACTTGTTTATCCCTGATCTCAAAAAAGCCCTTGAACGTGATGCTCTGGGCTTGCTAAAGGTTCTACAGATTAGCGGTCAATGGAACCCAGCACTTGATGCCAAATTAAAAGCACTTGAACAACTCTGTGCAGACAAGCACCCTGGACAAAAAGTTCTGGTGTTCTCACAGTTTGCCGACACCGTGCGATATTTGGAGCACGAGCTAAAGGATAGAGGCTTGCAAAAAGTGGAAGGCGTTTGGGGTAACAGCTCAAATCCGACCCAGCTTGCATGGCGGTTCAGCCCGGAAAGCAATCAGAAACGGGATAAAATACAAGTAAAAGATGAGCTGCGGGTTCTTGTTGCAACCGATATTCTCAGTGAAGGACAAAACCTGCAGGACTGCGCTATTGTAGTCAACTATGATCTTCCCTGGGCGATTATTCGGCTCATTCAGCGCGCTGGTCGTATTGATCGTATCGGCCAGCATGCTGAAGAAATTAGCTGCTATTCTTTTTTACCTGCCGAAGGCGTTGAACGCATCATCAAGCTGCGCGCCCGAGTGCGGCAGCGCCTCCAGGAAAACGCTGAAGTTGTCGGCAGCGATGAAGCGTTTTTTGAAGATCAGGATGAAGCTGCAACCCTTAATCATCTCTATAATGAACGAGCAGGTATTCTCGATGACGATCAGGACACGGAAGTAGACCTTGCATCCAAGGCTTTTCAGATATGGAAAAACGCCACCGATGCCGATCCCGGCCTGCGTGCAAAAATCGAGAACCTGCCGGATGTTGTTTTTTCAACCCGCAACCATCTTTCTGTGCCGAACCGCCCCGAAGGAGTGCTCGTGTATTTAAAGACCGCCGAAGGAAACGATGCGCTTTCTTATATTGATAAAACCGGGGTGACTATCACCGAGTCGCAATATGAAATTTTACAAGCAGCCGCCTGTGCACCCGATACGCCCGCCCAGCCTCACCACGCGAGCCACCAT